>Ga0208750_1000001_pt1 | contig 95172 bp, 89 predicted proteins | sample Knorr_S15_td_O2m_FD_185602 | JGI IMG/M metagenome (GOLD analysis project Ga0208750, IMG submission 185602) | Marine microbial communities from Southern Atlantic Ocean transect - Knorr_S15_td_O2min_ad_340m_LV (SPAdes) (version 2) | ecosystem: Environmental > Aquatic > Marine > Oceanic | place...
GTGTGAATGTATCATGATACCCTAAACCTATATAAGTTTTAAATTTTTTGTTTTTGTAGGATAATGATTTAATCTCTTTAAGAAATTCATGTTCACTTATTGCATCAGGTAAATTAAGTTTGTGATCAATTCTTATAGATTTAGGAAGAGTGTCTTCTAGAAGATGATTAATACTTTTAACTCCAATTGTATTTAGAATCTTTTTAAGCTCTGAAGGGTTAGGACCAATATGTCTCTCAGAAAAATTTTCTTTATACATTAAACATTTTTTGTAAAAATATATATTATTATATTTAATTATTAAATTTAATAATTAAATTGTTTATTAAATGTTGAAACTTTTATTAACAATACCTCTAGTTTTAATTCAATCTCTTGTAATTCAGGAAGTCGAAAAACCAAGTGTACTCGAATTAATTGATGAACAAGTTACACTAGTTGATTTAAGAACTGACCTTGAATTTGAGAGAGGGACAATAACTGAATCAATAAATATAGATTTTAACAATAAAAATTTTATTGAAAAGGTTTCAAAACTTGATAAGACTAAGCCATATATAGTTTATTGTGCTTCGGGTAATAGAAGTCAAAAAGCTTCAATAATTATGGAATACTTAGGGTTTAAGAAAATATACCATTATAAATCAGGCTATAGTAATTGGATTAAAGATTAAGAATTTTTTTTCAGTTCTTTACTACTTTCAATAACTTTATCTTCTAATTCTTTTTTATAATCTTTGATTTTTTTATTGATCTTTGAATCTGATGTGCCAATAATTTGAGCAGCTAGAATTCCTGCATTTTTGGCTCCATTTAGAGCAACAGTTGCAACGGGTACACCGCCAGGCATTTGAAGTATTGATAATATAGAATCCCAACCATCAATTGAATTTCTTGACTTTATTGGAACCCCTATTACTGGAATACTTGTTATAGAAGCTACCATTCCAGGAAGATGTGCTGATCCTCCAGCGCCAGCAATAATTACTTTAATTCCTTTTTTTTCAGCATTTATAGCATAATTAACCATTTTTTTAGGAGTTCTATGGGCAGAAACAATATCGTATTCAACAGGTATTTTAAATGATTTTAAAATTATAATTGCTTCATTCATTACTTTGAAATCTGATTTACTTCCCATTATAATTGCCACTTTTCCCATTCTATTTAATTTTTTAACTTGATGTTACTCTAACAGTTTGTTTAATTTCTTTAGCTATTTTTATTGCAGTTTCAATATCGGAATTAATTACTGTAATATGCCCCATCTTTCTATTAGGCCTTGTTTCTTTTTTCCCATAAATATGAGGATTAACCCCTTTTATTCCAATTATTTTATCCATATTTTTATAAACAACAGGTCCTTTTGTGTCAGGTTCTCCAACTAGATTAACCATCACAGACTTATCTGTCATATTGGTATTTCCTATTGGTAAATTTAAAATGGACCTAATTAGTTGTTCAAATTGACTTGTTTCAGAACCCTCGATGGAAAAATGATAGCTATTATGAGGTCTTGGAGCCACTTCATTGACTAATAGATCATCATCAATGGTTAAAAACATTTCAACAGCTAGTAGTCCTATATTTCCAAATGACTTACAGACGCGTAATGCTAGGTTTTCAGCTTTTTCTTTTATTTCTTGACTAATTCTAGCAGGAGAAATTATATATTCAACTTGATTAGATTTAGTATTAAATTCCATTTCAACAACTGGATAATTAATTAGTTCTCCAGATGGTCTTGATACAACCATAACAGATAACTCTTTTTTAATCTCAGCTTTATCTTCTATTATACAGTGTTTATCAGGGATGTCTTCAATAGAATTGTTATTATCGATTACTTTCACTCCATATCCATCATAACCCATTTTAGATGATTTCCATATAAAAGGATATGATCTGCCCTCTTTAGACAGAAAGTTTTTGATTTCATCTTTTGAATTAAAAATTTTAAATGGTGTTGAAGGTATATTGTTATTGAAGTAAAACTCTTTTTGAAGAGATTTATCTTGAACTATCTTTAGAACTCGTGGTTGAGGATAAACAATTTTGTTTTCCTTTTTAAGCTCTTCTAATGCTTCAACATTAATATTCTCTATTTCAATTGTTATTATATCAACTTCTTTACCAAATTTGTATACTGTATTAAAATCCATTAAGTCTCCTTGAAAAAATTTATTGCATAAAGACTTTGATGGGCAATTTTCATCAGGATCTAAAATATATATTTTAATATCCCATTTATTGGATACTTCAAGAGTCATTTTTCCAAGTTGACCACCACCAAGTATTCCAATTATCTTATTGCTTGAGAACATTTGATTTTCTTTGTGCAAAAATAAGCATTAGTTTAAAGTAAATAAAGAATCCAAAACATTTTAAATATCTTTGTCATTATGAAAAATTTCGTTCTTTTTGGTAAACCAGGTTCAGGAAAGGGAACACAGGCTGAACATTTATGTGAAAAGTATGAACTTTATCATATCTCAACAGGAGATTTATTTAGAAAGAATATATCTCAGAATACCAAGCTTGGACTCCTGGCTAAATCATATATGGATAAAGGAGATCTAGTTCCAGATGAAGTTACTATAAAGATGTTAGAAAACGAGATTAAAGACAACTCAAAATCTAGAGGATTTTTATTTGATGGTTTTCCTAGAACCATTGATCAGGCTGACTCTCTTGATAAATTTCTTCACTCAATTAACATGCAAATTAATGCAACAATAGCATTAGAGGTAGATGAAAAAGAGTTAATTTATAGAATTATTGATAGAGGTAAAACTAGTAATAGGTTAGATGACCAAAATATTGAAAAAATTAAAAATAGATTTAATGAATATAATAAGAAAACATCAACTCTTATTAAATATTATAAAGATCAAAACAAATTTTTCCCAGTAAATGGTCATGGTTCTGTTGATGAAATTACTAAGAGACTTTTTGATTTAATTGATAGTTTTAACCTCCTATGATTGTAGATAACTTTGTTGATTACGTTAAGATAAATGTTAAATCAGGTTCTGGAGGAAAGGGTTCTACTCACCTAAGAAGAGAAAAATATATACCAAAAGGAGGTCCTGATGGTGGTGATGGCGGAAGAGGAGGTCATATTATTATTAGAGCAAAACCTCAATTATGGACACTTTTTACTTTTAAATTCAAAAAGCATTTTAAGGCTGGAGATGGAGGTGATGGAAGTGGATCAAGAAAGTCAGGTTCAAAAGGTAAAGATGTTATTGTTGAAGTGCCATATGGAACTATTATTAAAGACAGTATCTCAAATGAAGTTATTGAAGAGATAAATAAAGATAATACTGAATTAATTATACTTGAAGGAGGTTTAGGAGGAAGAGGAAACTTTCATTTTAAATCATCAACTAATCAAACTCCTAGATATTCACAAAAAGGGATTTCTGGAAAAGAAATGAATCTTGTTCTTGAGCTAAAAGTTCTAGCTGATGTTGGTTTAGTTGGTTTTCCAAATGCTGGAAAATCTACACTTCTATCAGTTTTATCTTCAGCAAAACCAAAAATTGCTAATTATGAATTTACTACTTTAAAACCTAATCTAGGTATTGTGTCAATGTCTGACTATAGATCATTCGTTATGGCTGATATTCCTGGAATTATTGAGGGGGCTTCAGAAGGAAAAGGTTTAGGACACTATTTTCTTAGGCATATAGAAAGAAATTCAATTTTACTTTATGTTATCCCTGTTGACACAAAAGATCTAAAAAAAGAATTTGATATATTAAATAATGAGTTAAAAAAATATAATCCTGAATTAATAGATAAAGATTTTGCTGTTTTTTTTAGTAAATCAGATCTTATGGATCAGGAACTATTATTAGAATTAGAAATTATAATTAAAGACCAGTTTAAAGAAATTCCATATTTTATAGGTTCATCAATAAACATGAATGGTATAAAAAAGCTAAAGGAAGGTTTATGGAAAATATTAAATTAAAAATAAAATTATGGATATTAAAAATGCACAAAAAGAAGTTGATAATTGGATAGCCAAATATGGTATAAGATATTTTAATGAATTAACAAATATGGCTCTATTAACTGAAGAGGTTGGAGAAGTTGCTAGAATTATCTCGAGAGAATATGGTGAGCAAAGTTTGAAAAAGGATAAAGAATTGAAGAATTTAGGTGATGAACTTTCAGATGTATTATTTGTTCTTATTTGTTTAGCAAACCAAACAGGGATTGATCTAGAAAAGTCTTTTTATCAGAATTTAAATAATAAAACTAGAAGAGATAATAAAAGACATCTATCAAATAAAAAATTAAAGAGTTAATGATATATCACCTTTCAACAAAAAACAATAATATAAAGGGTTCAATAGAGATAGGTGGGTCTAAGAGTGAATCTAATAGACTACTTATCCTAAGAGCATATACATATGATTTTAAAATTGAGAATCTTTCTGAATCAGATGATACAAAAACATTAATTAATGCCTTAAATAGCAATGATGAAATTATTGATGTACATCATGCTGGAACTGCAATGAGATTTCTATTATCATATTTTGTTTCTAAACCAAATTCGGAAGTTATTCTAACAGGATCTGATAGAATGAAGTCAAGACCTATTAGGGTCTTAGTTAATGCTTTAAGAGATTTAGGCGCTAATATAGAATATAAGAATAAAGATGGATATCCTCCATTGAAAATTATCGGAAAAAAAATTTTAAAGAATGAGGTATCCCTACCAGCTGATGTTAGCTCTCAGTATGTTTCCTCTTTGATGATGTTAGGGTTAATAATAGAAAATGGAATTAAATTAAAGCTAGAGGGTATAATTACTTCTAAACCATATATATTGATGACTAAGGAATTAATTCAAAAAATTGGTTATAATGTTACAGTTGATCAAAATTATATTCAAGTATCAGATATAAATAAATGTTCAGAAAAAACTATTATAGTTGAATCTGATTGGAGTTCAGCTTCCTATTTCTATAGCATTGCAGCCTTTTCTCATGACGCTGAAATTACTTTAAAAAGTTTTAATAAAGATAGTATTCAGGGGGATTCTATTGTGTCGAAAATATATAAAAAACTTGGAGTTGATACTATATATATGAAAGATTATATAATAATTAAAAAAAATAAAAATGTTGATTTGCCAAAAAAAGTAAAGTTAGATTTATCAGACACTCCAGATCTTGCTCAGACAATTGCAGTAAGTTGTTTAGGTCTTGGAATAGAATGTGAGCTTACTGGATTACATACATTAAAAATAAAGGAAACTGATAGGCTTGAAGCTCTTAAGAAAGAATTTATTAAACTTGGTGCTAATCAAGTAAAGACTTTTAATAATTCAATATATTTTAAAGGAGATCAACAATTAAGTAATAATATTAAGATAAGCACTTATCAAGATCATAGAATGGCTTTATCATTTGCAACTTTAGCTGTTATTATTGACATTTCAATTGAATCTCCTAATGTTGTTTCAAAATCTTTTCCAAGTTTTTGGCAAAACTTAAAGGCACTTGGTTTTAAAATAAATTAACTTTTACTTGACATTCCCTATTTCATGAGGTTATATTTGCGAACTTAAAATATACTTTATGAAATTATCACACTTTGATTATAAATTACCAAAGACAAGATTAGCTAAACATCCAGCATCAGAAAGAGATGAGTGTAAGCTAATGCTAGTAGATAGATCTGATCAGTCAATAAAACATTTAATCTTTAAGGATATAGTTGATTTTTTTGAAGAAGGGGATGTTATGGTGCTTAATAATACTAAAGTTTTTCCTGCAAGACTATTTGGAAATAAGGAAAAAACAGGTGCAAGAATTGAAGTGTTTCTTTTGAGGGAGTTGAATGATGAGCAGAGACTATGGGATGTGTTGGTAGATCCTGCAAGAAAAATAAGAATAGGTAACAAGTTATATTTTGGAGAAGATGAAAGTTTAGTTGCGGAAGTGATTGATAACACAACATCAAGAGGAAGAACTTTAAGATTTCTTTATGATGGTCAATATGATGAATTCAGGGCTAAATTAGATGAACTTGGAGAAACACCACTTCCAAAGTATATTGATAGACCAGTTGAAAAAGAAGACAAAAATAGATTTCAAACAATTTATGCAAAACATGAAGGAGCTGTAGCTGCTCCAACTGCTGGACTTCATTTTTCAAAACATCTTTTAAAAAAACTTGAAATTAACGGGGTTCATTTACCGGAGATCACTCTTCATATTGGACTTGGAACGTTTAGTCCAGTTGATGTTGAGGATCTTTCAAAGCATAAAATGGATTCAGAAGAATTAATAATTTCTAAGGATACGGCAAACACTATCAATAATGCCTTGAAAAATAAAAAAAGAATTTGTGCTGTTGGAACTACTGTTATGAGAGGTCTTGAAAGTTCAGTTTCATCTATTGGAACTTTAAATGATTATGATGGATGGACACATAAATTTATTTACCCGCCTTATGATTTCTCATTAGCAAATTCAATGATAACAAATTTTCACATGCCAAAATCAACCTTATTAATGATGGTTTCAGCATTTGGAGGTGTTGATATAATTATGAAAGCTTATAAAGAAGCAATAAAGAAAAAATATAACTTTTTTTCATATGGTGACGCAATGATGATAATCTAAAAATAAATGTTTTGAAGATTATTGAGAAAATTAAAGAACCAATTGCAAAAGAATTCGAAATCTTTGAAACTGAGTTTAAAAACTCGGTTAACTCAGGTATCCTCATTCTAAATGTCATATTAAAATTTATGATAAATAGAAAAGGTAAACAGGTTAGGCCAATATTAGTTCTTTTATTTGCTAAGATGTATTCCAGTGAGAATTTGACTGAAAAATCATACCGGAGCGCGATTATTTCAGAATTAATCCACTCAGCAACTTTAATTCATGATGATATAGTAGATGACAGCTCATTAAGAAGAGGTTTTTTATCTTTAAATACATTATGGAATAATAAAATTTCTGTTTTAGTTGGTGATTATCTTCTTTCCAAATCTTTATTATTATGTATTGACAATGAAGATTTTGATTTGTTAAAAATAATTTCTACAGCAGTTAAAGAAATGAGTGAAGGAGAATTACTTCAAATTCAAAAATCAAGAAATATTAATATTACAGAAGATGAGTATTTTGAATTGACCTTAAAAAAAACTGCATCTCTTTTTTCAGCATGTTGTAAACTAGGCTTGGCTTCAACTGGTTTAAAAAATCTTAATAAGGTTGAGGAATTTGGTCAGAATTTAGGCTTAATATTTCAGATTAAAGATGACCTTTTCGATTATAGTTATAAGAGAATAGGTAAGCCAACAGCAATAGATATAAAAAATCAGAAAATCACATTACCTCTAATTTATACATTAAATAAAGTTAACACTTCAGATAAAAAATTTATTATAGAATCTTATAAAAACAAAAGAAAATTAAATAAGAATAAAAACAAAATATACTCAATTATAGAGCAAAATGGAGGTTTTAAATATGCTTTTGACAAAATGTTAGATTTAAAAGAAAAAAATTTATTAATTATTAATAATTTCCCAAAGAATGAGTCTAGAGAATCACTTAAATTAATGTTAGAATATTTGATAAATAGAAAATTTTAATTTACTATATTGAAAATTGAAATAAAAATTAGTAAACTTGATAAGTAAAGAAACAATTGATAAGGTTTTTGAATTAGCTAGAGTCGAAGAAGTTATAGCAGATTTTGTTGTTCTGAAAAAATCTGGAGCAAACTATAAAGGGTTAAGTCCTTTTACTAATGAGAAAACACCTAGTTTTATTGTTTCTCCTGCCAAACAAATATGGAAAGATTTTAGTAGTGGAAAGGGTGGTAATGTAATTGCTTTTCTTATGGAGCATGAACATTTCAATTATCCTGAATCGATAAAGTATATAGCGAATAAATATAATATCGAAATTGTAGAAACTAATAATTTTCCTGAAAATATTGAAAAGAAGAATGAAAGAGAAAGCCTTTTCATAATCAATAAATTTGCTGTCTCATCTTTTAAGGAAAATCTAAATAAAGAAGTTTCAGATTCATTAGAATATCTAATAAATAGAGGTCTTTCAAAGGAAATTATAGATGATTTTGATTTAGGTTTTTGTTTACCTAACAGATCTTCGTTTTATGAATCAGCTAAAGCAAAAGGATTTAAAGATTCTTATCTAGAAAAAACAGGTTTAATTATTTTTAATGAGGAGAAAGTAATAGATAGGTTCAGAAACAGGGTTATATTTCCGATAAAGAGTTTGTCTGGAAGAGTCTTAGGATTTGGAGGTAGAACAACTATATCTTCAAAAAAAACTGCAAAATATATTAATTCTCCAGAAAGTGAAATTTATAATAAAAGTAAAATTTTATATGGAATTTATGAATCAAGACAATTTATTGTTAAAGATGATCTATGTATTTTAGTAGAAGGGTACATGGATGTTTTGCAATTTCATGAAAATGGAATCAAAAACGTATTAGCCTCATCAGGAACATCATTAACTGAAGATCAGATAACACTTATATCACGATTGACATCTAACATTGTTCTTTTATTTGATGGAGATACTGCAGGAGTTAATGCTGCGCTGAGAAGTACAGATATGATTTTGGAGAAAGGGTTAAATGTTAAAATATGCTCATTTCCTGAAGGTGAAGATCCTGACAGCTATGTAAAGCATAATAAAAAAGACAAAACTCTTGATTTTATTAATAATAATTCAAAAGACTTTATTGAATTCAAACTTTCATTCTACAATGAGGATTTAAAAGATGAAGATAAAAAAGTTGATGTTATAAAAAGTGTAATAAAGTCAATTTCAAAGATTCCAGATAGGTTAAAGCAGGAAGTCTATATAAAAAAATGTTCTCAAATTATTGATATTGAAGAAAGTACACTTTTTAACTCATTAAATAGTACAGAAAAAAATAATAGCAGGATAACTAGGAATAAAAGGATTAGTAAAAATAATGATCTTTCAATTGTTAAGAAGGAAAAAAATATTAAGCCCCACAATTATTTTTATGAGCTAGAAAAGCAAATAATTACAATACTTTTGAAATATGGGGAGAATGAAATAACATATGAAGATACTATCCTATCACATGCTGAAAATGGAGATATTAAGGAGGAGAAAAAAAATATTAAATCAAAAGTTTTTGAAAAAATATTTCTAGATCTCCAACAAGATGAAATTGAGTTTGCTCATCCACCTTTTCAAAAAATATATAAAAAATTAATAGAATTATATAATAACCAAAACAAATTTGTTTTTGAAAAATTTGTAAATGAATTAGATAGTGATTTGAGTAAAATCGCATCAGATATATTAATTTTTGATGAAAAATATTCTCTTCATGATTGGGAAAAAAGAAATATTTATGTCAAAAAAATTGGAAGTGAATTAAGTCAGCTTGTAAATGAGACATTATTGAATATGAGAAGATATTTGATCGATGAAAGAATTAAAAAACTTCAAGAGATTAATATAGATAAAAACAAAGATGAGCTTTTACAGGAGGTGATGAGGTATGCTAGGTTAAAAAAAGTATTGTCATCAAAACTTAATAGGGTAGTTTAAGATAATTATTCCCCATCATAAATAGTTCAACTTTTGATTTTACTTCTAATTTTTTCATTATTCTAACTTGATATGTATTAACAGTTTTTTGATTTATCTTAAGTTTGTTAGATATGTCAATATTTCTCTTTCCTTTAATAAATAGTTTTAATACTTGAACCTCTCTTTTTGACAGACTGTCCATTTTGATTTTATTATAATCCTCATTAAAATTATTCTTAAGTCTTGTAAAACTATTAGTTTCAAAAAAGTTAAAGTTTTTATGAGCTATTTTTTCAAGAGTTTCTTTGATTTCTCTTTTTTTAGATTTTTTTGATAAGTATCCAATTGCTCCACTTTTTAATATTTTAATTGCATGAATCTTCTCAGACTTATTAGTAAAAATTAGAACTGGGATTTCTCTATTAATTAATTTAATAGATTTAAGTATGTCAAAAGCATTACCATCAATTAATTCCATTTCAGTAATCACTATATCAATATTATTAGATTTAATAAATTCTTTAAAATCATATACGCTATCATAAGCTTGAATTAATTTGAATTTAGATGAATTTTTAAATAGAGTTTTAAATCCAGTCTGAATTATAGGACTTGTATCAAGAACAATAAGATTTATCTTTTTCAACAGAAATTATTTTAACAATCTAATTTATAAAAAATCTTTAGGAATAATACAAATAGGAATTGAAATCATTTTGTGTTTATTTTTTAAATTCAATCTTGTAAATATGTTTTTTACTTCTTTTTCACGATCGCTTAGTCTAGGATTTATTTCATTTAAATTTTGATTCATTGCCCATTCTATTTCCTTATAGCTTGCCCCGATTTGGTCTTTATCATTTCTATCATCATCCCATAATCCATCAGTTGGAGTTGCAGAAAGGATTTCATTTGGAAGGTTTAAATGAGCGGATAAATGATATACTTCAGACTTTAATAGATCAGCAATAGGACTAATATCAACTCCTCCATCTCCATATTTTGTGAAAAATCCAATTCCTAAATCTTCTACCTTATTACCTGTCCCGACAACTAAAAATCTGTTAATTGTTGAGAAATAATATAAGGTTAACATTCTTAATCTTGCCTTCGTGTTTGCAAGGCCAAGATCTTTTAGTTCATTAGATGTATTAGGTATAACATCTAAAAATTTATCAAACATATTTGATAGATTAACTTTATTAGATGTTACATTAGAAAAATTTGACTCTAGCCAATTAATTTGAATAGATGAATTTGATACTTGTTCTTTATTTTGATGAATTGGCATTTCTATACACTGAACAGGGTATCCTGTTTTTGCACATAAGGTTGATGTTAGTGCTGAATCAACTCCACCAGATACTCCAATTACAAAACCATCCATATTTGATTTTTTCAGATAATCTTTTAGCCAGTTAACAATATGATTAGTTACTTTATTAGGGAATTTCATAAAGATTATGTTTAATTTTAAATTTGTATAAAATTACAGCATAATTAAATCAAATGAAAGAAACTAACGTTACAATCAATGTAACTCTTGATGAAAATAATATACCAGAAAAAATTATTTGGTCCGCTCCTGATGGGGGTGTATCAGATTTTCCAGCTAAAGCTATGCTTTTATCACTATGGGATAGCAATAACAAAGAATCTTTAAAAATGGATCTTTGGGTAAAGGATATGCCAGTTGAAGAGATGAAAAATTTTATTTTTCAAACTTTTATGTCAATGAAAAATACACTTCAAAAATCTACAAGTGATCAGAATCTAACAAATTTAGTTGATGATTTTTGCAAGGAATTCAAAAGAATAATTGATATAGATAAAGTTTAGCTTCAATTTAGTTTAAATTCTTTGCTGGAATTATCGATAAATTCTAATATATCCTCTAGGCCATTTTTGTTTTTTGAAGAAGAGATAATAATTTGAGGACTTACTTCCCAATTTTTTTTTATTTCTTTAGAGTATGTTTTAATTTTCTCATCGATCTCTCTTTTTTTTAATTTGTCACATTTTGTAAAAATTAAAATGAAAGGAACAAAAAATTCATTTAAATATTTCATAAATTCCAAATCAATTTGCTGAGGCTTTAGTCTAGTATCTATTAATAATAAAGCAGAGAATAATTGTTTTCTATTTTTAAAATAATTTTCATGAAGATTCTTTATTTTCTCTTTTTCTTTTTTAGAAACTTTTGCAAATCCATATCCTGGAAGGTCAACAATAAAAAATGAATTATTTATTATAAAATGATTTATTAATAAAGTTTTACCTGGTTTTGATGAAGTTTTTGCTATGGATTTCTTATTGCATAGCGCATTAATTAGAGAGGATTTTCCAACATTTGATCTGCCAATAAAAGCAAACTCTGGTATTTTATTATTTGGGCATTCTGAAACTTTAGCACTGCTAGTAAAAAATTCAGAAGAATGAATTTTCATATTAATAATGTCTTATAGTTTATTTTTCTTTAACCACTTAAACATAGCTTCATTGAACTCATTAGGGAGCTCCATCATAGGGGCGTGTCCACATTTGTCAATCCAAAAGAGTTCAGAGTTAGGGAGTAAAGAATCAAAATCTTCAGCAACTTTAGGAGGAGTAACTGAATCTTGCTTTCCCCATATGATTGCAGTTTTATTTTTCATTTTTGGAAGATCTTCTGACATATTATGTCTTATAGCACTTTTAGCTAAAGCAAGTATTTTGATTACTTTTCCTCTATTGTTAAGAGTTTCAAACATCTCATCAACTAACTCTTTAGTGGCTATGGCTGGATCATAAAATACTTCTTCTGTTTTTGATTTTATGTATTCGTAATTGCTTCTTTTTGGATAACCATCACCAATCATTGATCTCTCATAAAGACCTGAACTCCCTGTAATCACTAGCCCTTTAACTAGTTCTGGGTAATCTCTGGTAAATAATAGTGCTACATGTCCACCAAGTGAGTTTCCAACTAAAATAATATCACTGAGTTTCTTGAATTTGACAAAATCAAATACATATTTAGCAAAGGTTTTAACATTAGTGTTAAGTATTGAAACCTCTTCCATAGGAAGTTCTGGCATTACTACTTTATAATTCTTTTTTGGAAAATATTCACAAACTCCCTTAAAGTTGCTTAATCCTCCCAATAATCCATGAAGAATAACTATTGGCCTGCCTTCTCCATTTTCAATATAGGAAAATTCGTTTTCTACAATTAGCTCATGCTCCATAAAGACTTATTTATTAAGCAAATATATGGATAATGGGCTAGCTCTATTTAAACCTTTGTAAAATACTGTAAAACAGTTTGTTACAAAAGAATAAAAAAAATTATCAACAATGTGGTAAAATGTGGTAAAATGTGGTAAATTAATTTTATATTTGATAAACTCTATGTTAATGCAACACTTTATTGGTACATATGAATGTAAGGCTGATATCAAGGGGAGGATAATGTTGCCTTCAGCTTTAAAAAAACAATTATCTAGCAAATTGGATAAAGGATTTGTTTTAAAAAGAGCTGTGTTTAATCATTGTTTAGAGTTATACCCTCTTCTTGAATGGGAGGAATTAATGAATAGAGTAAACAAATTAAATCGATTTAATAAGAAAAATATTGATTTTATTAGAAGGTTTACTGCTGGAGTTAGGTTTATCGAGATAGACGTCTCAGGTAGGATATTGATACCCAAAGACCTAATTATCCATGCACAGATTTCACGAAATATAGTAGTTTCTTCTGCTGTTAATATACTAGAAATATGGGATAAAGTGCTTTATGAAAAAGCGATTAATGATGCAAAAACAGATTTTGGTGATTTAGCAGAAGAAGTCATGGGTTCAAATAATGATGAAGATGTATCATAATCCTGTTTTACTTAATGAATCTGTTAAAGGTCTAAAAATTATACCTGACGGTACTTATGTTGATGTCACATATGGAGGAGGAGGTCATTCAAAAGTTATACTAAAAAAACTTGGACCAAAAGGAAGATTAATTGCTTTTGATCAAGACAGGGATGCTCATAAAAATAAAATTGATGACAATAGATTAAAACTAATAGAATCAAATTTTAAATATCTAAATAATCATCTTAATTATCTACAGATAAGTCAGGTAGATGGATTGCTTGCTGATTTTGGAATTTCTTCCTATCAAATTGATACAAAGACCAGAGGTTTCTCAATAAGATTCGATTCTAAGCTTGATATGAGAATGGACCAGTCTCAAAAGATGGATGCGCAATTTATAATTAATAAGTATGATAGAGAAAAACTAGAAAATATTTTTCAAAATTATGGTGAGTTGAGAAACTATAGGAGAATTGTTGATCTAATAGTTTCAGAGAGAAAAAATAATAAAATAAATACATCAGGAGATCTGAAGAGAATTCTAGAGCCTTTATCTATAAGTTCAGAAAAAAATAAATTTTTAGCTAAAGTATTTCAAGCTATAAGAATTGAAGTTAATGATGAAATAAATATTATAAAATCACTTTTAGTTCAATCTTCAAGAATTTTAAAAAAGGGAGGAAGATTAGTATGTATATCATATCACTCATTAGAAGACAGGTTAGTTAAAAGGTTTATACAAAACGGAACATTTGAGAGTGATGCAATATCTGACATTTATGGTAATAAAGATTTAATCTTTAAAAAGATTGGAAAGTTGATTAGCCCAGATAAAGAAGAGGTTGGGTCAAATAATAGATCTAGAAGTGCAAAACTAAGAGTAGCTGAAAAAATATGAAAAGTTTTTTGTCATTTATAAATATTGATTTTTTAGTAAAAAAGGATTCAATCCAAAACTGGAAGATGATTATTTACTTATCTCTCCTAGCTTTAATAACTATATATAGTGGCCACAGTAGAGATAGAAAAATTTATAAAGCAGCAGCGTTAAAGAAAGAAATAAATATTCTAAACAATGAGTTTGTCTCAACTAGAATTTCTTTGATGAATATAAAAATGGAATCTAAAGTAACAAAAAGATTGAGCGAAAAAGGATTAGTTCCTTCAAAATATCCACCTATTAAAATTATTGTAAAAAATTAATTATGGATAGAGGTAAGAGTAAAATAGTAAACAGGATGAATTTCATATTCTTTTTCTTCTTACTATTCTCTGCCTTTTTAATTTCAAAAATATTCTATATACAGCAAGATGAAATTGAGCTTGGGACAATAAAAGATGTTGAGGTAGAATCAACAAGAGGTAATATATATTCATCTGATGGAGATCTTATAGCATCTACAGTTTCTAAGTTTGAAATAAGATGGGATTCTCAGGTTCCATCAGAGAAAATATTCCAAGGCAATAAAGTTCAACTTGCTCAAAAATTATCTGAATTATTTTCTGATAGTACTGAATACTATATAGATATTATAAATAATGCTAGAAAGAATAAAAATAGATATCTATTTATTGCTAAAGATATAGATATCAATCAATTAAATACTTTGAAGACTTTTCCAATGTTTAACCTTGGTATATATAAAGGAGGATTGATAATTAAAGAAAATCATCTAAGAAAAAGTCATTTAGGTAAAATAGCTGAAAGAACAATTGGATCTTTTAAGAAGGGCATAAAAGAAGTTGGACTAGAACAGGCTTATAGTCAATATCTAGGAGGGAAGAATGGAATAAGATTGATGCAAAAAATATCAAAAGGACAGTGGAAACCATTGAAGACTGAATATGAAATTGAACCAAAACAAGGATATGACCTTCATACTACGATAGATCTTAAAATTCAAGAGTTTGTACATAATGAATTGCTAAGCCAGCTTGAAAAATTTGAAGCTGATCATGGTACAGCAGTAATTATGGAAACAAACACTGGAAATATCTTGGGAATTTCCAATCTCGGAATAAACTCAGAAGGAAATTATTATGAGAGATTAAATTATGCAATTGGAGAAAAGTACGAACCAGGCTCCACTTTTAAATTAATGACTCTAATTGCAGCACTTGAAGATGGGGTTGTAAAACATACTGATAGTGTTGACACAAAAAATGGAATCTATAAGATATATGGAAGAGAAATTATAGATTCAAATAATAAGGGATATGGAAAAATAACTATAGCTAAAGCTTTTGAAGTTTCTTCAAATACTGGAATGGTTAGAATGGTTCATGAAAATTATAAGTCAAACCCTGAAAGATTTGTAAATAGACTCTATAATATGAAATTAAATAATAAAATAAATACTCCTATTGGAGGCGAGCCAAATCCAAGAATACCTTACCCCACAGATGAAGATTGGTATAAAACAACTCTCCCTTGGATGGCTTATGGATATGGTGTAAGCTTAACACCACTTCAAATTCTAACTTTTTATAATGCCGTAGCAAATAATGGCGAAATGGTAAAACCAAAATTTGCAAATAAAATTAGCTCAATAGGGAACAAGCCGATTCACGAAATTAATAAAGAAATAATTATGCCTTCAATTTGCTCAAAGAAAAATTTAGACATAGTAAAACAAATGCTTGAGAATATTGTACAAAAACCATGGGGAACAGCAAATAGAATTAATGATGATTATGTAAAAATTGCTGGTAAAACGGGAACATCACAAACTGGTTATGATAAGGAAGGAGATAAGTCAGTTAATGTACAATACATAGCAAGTTTTGTTGGGTATTTTCCATCAGATAATCCTAAATATACTGGTATAGTTGTAATACATGAGCCAAAAAAGTCTAAAGGATATTATGGTGGGACTGTAGCTGCTCCAGTTTTTAAAAGAATAGCTCAAAAAATTCAAAGTTTATCGCCAACTATTGTTGAGATAAATAAAAAAGATATAGATAATTTATTTTGAAAAATTTAAAAGAAATATTATTTAAGGTTACAGTTGATGCTATATACGGAGATACCACTGTAATAGTAAAAGATATATGTTTCAATTCAAAAAAAGTTAAAAAGGATGGTTTATTTGTAGCAATTAATGGTTATAATAATGATGGTCATAATTTTATTAATGAAGCAATTAATAATGGAGCCACATCTATTGTATGTGAAAAACTTCCTAAAGATTTTGAAAACTTCAAATCAGTTTTTGTTAAGGTTAAATGTTCGAAATCTGCTTTATCTATAGTCTCATCAAATTTTTATGATAACCCATCATCTAAAATTGATTTAATTGGTATTACAGGAACTAATGGAAAAACTACAATTTCCTCATTACTATATAATTTATTTAATCAATTTTCAATTGATGCAGGATTGATTTCTACAATAAACATTAGGTATAATGACAAAAAGATAAATTCAACTAATACAACTCCTGATCCAATATCAATTAATTATCATTTATCTGAGATGATAAAATCCAATATCAAGATATGTTTCATGGAAGTATCATCTCATGGAATTGATCAAAAGAGGACTGAAAGTTTATTTTTTAAAGGAGTAATTTTTTCAAATTTAACACATGATCATATAGATTACCATAAATCCTTTGCTAATTATAGAAACACTAAGAAAAAAATCTTTGATTCTTTATCAAATAAATCCTTTGCATTAATAAATAATGATGATCGAAATGCAAAATACATTATTCAGAATTCAAAGTCGAAAAAACATACATATGGAATTAAAACTAAATCAGATTTTAATTCAACTATTCTAGAGCTTCAGCTTGATGGAATGCTTTTAAATATTGATAATAACGAAATATGGACTAAACTAATTGGTGAGTTTAATGCATATAATATTTTAGCCATTTATTCATTAGGTAAAATATATGAATTAGAAACTATTTCATTATTAAAGGCCATCAGTGAATTTGAAAATGTTCAAGGAAGACTTCAGTCATTTATTACAAAGAATAAAATAACTGTAATAGTAGATTATGCTCATACACCTGATGCATTAGAAAATGTATTAAAGACTATAAATAAAATTAGAACCATAGACCAAAGATTAATTACAGTTGTTGGATGTGGCGGAGATAGAGACACAAAAAAAAGGCCATTAATAGGGAATTTAGTTTCTGAATTAAGTTCATATGTAATTTTTACTTCTGATAATCCAAGATCAGAAAATCCAATAGAAATATTAGATCAAATTTTATTAGGAGTTTCACCGAATAATTCTAAAAAAACTGATGTAATAGTTAAAAGAGAGAAAGCTATAGAAGGAGCATATAAATATTGTAAGACAGGTGATATCGTTCTAATAGCAGGAAAAGGTCATGAGAACTATCAAGAATTAAATGGAACTAAGATTCCTTTTGATGATTTTAAAATAGCAAAACAAATTTTTAAAGAATAAATATTATGCTTTACAATCTTTTCGAATTTTTAGAAAATCAATATCAGTTACCAGGGGCTGGACTATTTCAATACCTATCATTTAGAGCTTCAGTATCAGTTATACTATCACTAGGTATTTCTATTATTTATGGTAAAAAAATTATAAAGTATTTAAGAAAAAATCAAATTGGTGAGAATATTAGAAGCCTTGGCTTAGAAGGTGAAGATCAGAAGAAAGGTACACCTACAATGGGAGGTTTAATTATAATAATTAGCACTTTAATCCCTGTAATATTGATGTCGCGCTTAGATAATATCTATATCCAAATTTTAATCTTTACTACTATTTGGATGTGTATAATTGGTTTAGCTGATGATTATATTAAAGTTTTTAAAAAGAATAAGAAAGGGCTGAAGGCAAAATTTAAATTATTTGGACAATATATTTTAGGAATAATAGTTGGATTAATTATACTTTTTCATCCTGACATAACAATTAATGAAAATCTAAGTGATGATGTCTTAATTGAAATAAATGAAAACAGTAAAGTTGTAAATGAAGTAAAGTCATTTAAAACTACTGTTCCTTTTATAAAAAATAATGAACTTGATTATCAAGAATTGTCTAATTCAATATTTAATGGGAATAGTAACCTAATATGGATAATATTTATACCTATTATTATACTGATAATATCTTCAGTTTCAAACTCTAATAATCTTACAGATGGATTAGATGGTCTTTCTGCCGGACTGTCAGCTATAATTGTTTTTGCTCTTGGAATATTTGCATGGACTTCTGGAAATGTAGTTTTTTCAGACTATCTAAATATAATGTATATCCCTAGGGTTGGAGAAATCACAATATTTATTTCTGCATTATTTGGAGCTTTAGTAGGATTCCTTTGGTATAACACTTATCCAGCGACAATTTTTATGGGTGATACAGGGAGTTTGACTGTTGGTGCACTAATAGCTGTTATTTCAATATTAATTAGAAAAGAATTAATGATACCGCTATTATGTGGAATTTTTCTTATAGAGGCTCTTTCTGTGATTATACAAGTGAGTTATTTTAAAATGACAAAAAAGAAAACAGGGATTGGACAAAGAATTTTACTAATGTCTCCAATCCATCATCATTTCCAAAAAAAAGGATTTCATGAAAGTAAAATTGTTTCTAGATTCTGGATTATAGGAATATTATTGGCTTTGTTAACAATCTTAACTCTAAAAATAAGATGAGAAAAAGAGTATCAATATTAGGTTCTGGAATAAGTGGTGTTGGGGCTGCAATTTTAGCAAAAGATAAAGGTTATGAAGTATTTGTTTCAGATAGTAATGAAATTACCTCCAATGTTAAAAATAAATTAGATTTTATCTCTATTCCTTGGGAGGAAAACAAACATTCTTATGCTGAATTAAAAAAATCTGATTTAGTTATAAAAAGTCCTGGAATTTCAAATGAATCAGAGATTATAGTTAAGTTAAAAAATTCTAATGTTAAGATTATATCTGAAATAGAGTTTGCTTCAACACATACTAATTCATTTATAATTGGTATAACCGGAAGCAATGGCAAAACAACAACAACAAAATTAATATATCACATACTTAATAACTCTGGTCTTAATGTTGGAATAGCTGGAAATATTGGCACAAGCTTTTCAAAACAAATAGCTGAAAATAAATTTGATTATTACGTTCTGGAGATAAGTAGTTTTCAGTTGGATGATATAGTTGACTTCAAACCAAACATTGCTATAATAACAAATTTATTTGAAGATCACTTGGATAGATATAACGATGATTTTAGCAAGTATATCAAGTCAAAACTTAGAATTACTATGAATCAAGAAAATACTGATACCATTTTGTACAATATAGATGATAAAATACTAAAAGATGCAATTGATAAATCTAATTCAAAAGCAACTAAAATGACTTATGGTCTTAATAACACATCTATTGATGGAAATAAAATTTTAATTAAAAACAAAAAAAAAACCCTCATGATAAATATAGAAGAACTTTCACTGAAAGGAAGGCATAATCTGTTAAATGCTATGGCAGCAATTACAGTAGCAGATTTATTAAAAATAAGTAAAGAATCTATAAGAGAAAGTCTGCTTACTTTTAAAGGTCTTCCACATAGACTTGAAAATGTGCTCACAATTCAGGGAGTCAATTATATTAACGATTCAAAAGCAACGAATATTAATGCAGTATTTTATGCTTTAGATTCAATGAACTCCCAAACAGTTTGGATAGTTGGTGGAGTCGATAAGGGAAATGACTATTCTCAATTGTTGCCTCTTGTAAGAGAAAAAGTTAAGGCAATAATCTGTCTTGGAGTCGATAATAAAAAAATCATTGAAATATTTAGTCCAGTAATTGATTTAATTGTTGAAACAGAATCAATGGTTGAAGCTGTAAAGATTTCACGAAAAATTGCTGATAAAAAAGATAATGTTCTTCTCTCCCCAGCATGTTCAAGTTTTGATCTATTTGAAAACTATGAAGATAGAGGAAACCAATTTAAAAAAGCTGTTAGGAATTTATAGATAAATGAGTTTAAGTAAAATAATAAATGGAGATAAAGTTTTGCTAGTAATAGTTATGTTATTAGCTATTTTTTCCTTTCTCCCTGTTTTTAGTGCAAGTTCTAATTTATCCTATGATATTGGTAGCTCAAGCCCTCTAGTTTATCTGATAAAACATTTTATAATACTATTGTTTGGATTTATTTTAATGATAACGATACAGAAAATTCCATTTAAAAATTACAGATGGATTTCAATTTTATTACTTCCTATAGGACTCTTCTTGCTTATTTATACAGCTTCGCAATTAACTATAATTTCAGGAGCAAATGCAAGTAGGTGGATAAATATTCCAATAATTGGTGTAAGTTTTCAATCTTCATCTCTAGCAAGCATTATTTTATTAACATATGTAGCTCATTATCTTGCCAAATATGATTTAAAAAAGATAGAGTTTTCTAAAACAGTTGTTCCTTTATGGGCGCCAATTTTTATTTATACTTTTCTAATTCTTCCTTCAGATTTTTCTACAGCGGCTCTTCTTTTTTTATCAATAATTTTGACATTATTTGTTTCAGGATATCCTTTTAGGCATTTATTTAAAATTGTTGCTTTTTTAGTTGTATTCTTTATGTTCTTTTTAACTATAGTAAAAGAATATCCAGATAAACTCCCTAATAGAGTTGATACTTGGGTTAGTAGAATCGAAAATTTTAAATCTGATAAAAATATTGATGCAAATTATCAGATTGAAAGAGCAAAAGCAGCAATAATTAATGGAGGTTTATTTGGTGTAGGTGTTGGAAAAAGTGTAATGAAATATCATCTACCTCAGAGCTCTTCAGATTTTATATTTGCAATTATCGTTGAAGAATTCGGTGTCATTGTTGGAGGTCTACTGATTATTCTATACTTATTAATGTTATTTAGGGTATTAGTCATTGTTCATAAGGTTGATAATAAATTTGGTCAAATACTCGTTACAGCTCTTGGATTATATATAATAATCCAAGCATTTACAAATATTTCTGTTTCTACTCAAGTTATTCCTGTAACTGGTCAAAACTTACCATTAGTGAGTAGTGGTGGTTCTGCTGCATGGATTACCTGTATTTGTTTGGGAATGATTTTGAGTGTTAGTTCATCAATTAATAATAAAAAAGCCAAATGAAAAAATATAAATTTATTCTTTCTGGAGGTGGAACTGGGGGACATATATACCCTGCTATTTCTATAGCAGAAAAACTGTTAGAAGTTTTTCCAACATCTGATATAACTTTTGTGGGTTCTATAGGTAGGATGGAGATGAGAACTATTCCAAAATATGGATATAAAATTAAAGGTTTGTTTATTAGTGGGTTAAAAAGAAAAATATTTTCATTTACCAATGTATTTCTTCCATTTAAAATTATTATAAGCTTTTTACAGTCAATAAGTATTATCTTATTTAATAAGCCTGACTTTGTTATTGGAACTGGAGGTTATGCTAGTTTCCCTATAGTTTTTGTTTCAACTTTTTTTAGAATTCCAACTTTAATTCAAGAACAAAACTCATTACCTGGTATTGCAAATAAGTTTCTTTCAAAATATGTAAAATACATATCTGTTTCTTATAATAAAATGGAGAGGTTTTTTCCTTCGGAAAAATTATTCTATACTGGAAATCCAGTTAGAAAATCAATAACAAATAAAATTGATATAAATGAAGCTAAGAAGTCTCTAAATATAGATAATTCTCGAATGGTTCTAACTGTATTAGGAGGAAGCTTAGGGTCAAAAAAAATAAATGAACTTGTGTCTAATAATTTAGATTATATAAAAAGTAAAGACATAGTCTTGATATGGCAGTGTGGAAAATCATATTATGATTTATATAAAGACCAATTGTCTGAAGATATTATTATTTATGATTTTATATCAGATATAGATACTGTTTATTATTGTTCTGATATTATTGTAGCAAGAAGTGGTGCGCTAACTCTCTCAGAGTTAGCAATAGTTGAGAAGCCATCAATTTTAATTCCTTCCCCTAATGTCGCTGAAGACCATCAGTATCATAATGCTAAAGCAATTTCTGATCTAGATGCAGCAATTTGTTTAGTTGAGGAAGAAGCAGATTTATTATTTAAAAATAAGTTAGACATGCTAATAAAGGATAAGGAATATAGAAGAGTTATTTCTTCAAATATTTCAAAACTAGCCAGACCAGATGCTTCAATAAAAATTGTAAATAAAATAAAAAATCATCTATCATATGAATAGTAATAAAAAATATTTTTTTATTGGAATTGGAGGTATTGGAATGTCTTCAATAGCTAGATATTACAATAATCTAGGAAATAAAATTATGGGCTATGATAGAGTTAAGTCAGATATTGTAGAAATGCTTTCTAAAGAGGGAATAAAAGTTTTTAATAACACTGATATTAGTTTAATTCCTCAAAATTTTAGGTCACAAGATGTTATTGTAATATACACTTCTGCAATTTCTCAAAATAATTTTTATCTAAAGTATTTTATAAGTAATAATAACAAGGTCTTTAAAAGATCTGAAATATTAGGAAAGATAACTGAAAACTCATTCTGTATTGCTGTAGCTGGTACACATGGAAAAACAACGACATCTGCAATATTGACACATTTATTCTATAAATGCGAAGAGAGCTTTCAGTCTTTTGTGGGTGGAATTTTAAAAGGTTATGAAACTAACTTTATTAGCACTGGGTCGAAATATTCAATTGTTGAGGCGGATGAATACGATAGATCATTTCTTCAATTAAAACCAAAGATTGGTATGATTACATCAATTGATAAAGATCATTTAGATATATATGGTGATTTCAAAAGTCTTAAAGAAACATTTAATTTATTTACAAATAATATATCTGGGACGATATTTTATTCTTCTGAAATAGAAGGATTAAAAGGGTTATCCTATTCTATAAATTCAAAAACTAATTATTATGCAACAAATATATCAGTAGAAGAGAATGGATATAGATTTGATCTAATTGCCCCTAATAATGAATATATAAATATTGAATTTAATCAAATAGGTAGCCATAACCTTTTAAATGCAGTAGGAGCTTTTTCGATAGCTCATTATCTAGGATTAGATGAAAATAAATTAATAGAGGCTTTAGCTGATTTTAAAGGAGTTCACAGAAGAATGGATGTTTTTAGATTGGGTAACAAAATAGTAATTGATGATTATGCGCATCATCCATCAGAAATAAAAGCTGTATTAAATTCTATAAAAGATAAATATAAAGACTTGGAAGTAGGCGTTATTTTTCAACCTCACTTATTCTCTAGAACAAAAGATTTATTAGATGATTTTGCTAAGGTATTATCAAAATTTGATGAAGTTTATTTATTAGATATTTATCCAGCAAGAGAAGAACCAATAGAAGGAATTAATTCAAATGTTTTATTAGAAAAAATAATTTGTAAAAAGAAGGATATTATAAAAATAGAATCTATTAATCAAAAAATAGAATCTATAGAATCTGATATTATTGCAGTTCTTGGAGCTGGTAATGTTGCAAATTCAATTCAAGATTTGAAAAAAAAATATTATGAAAAAAGCATATAAACTATTAATCTTCACAATATTTTCTTTAATAATACTAGTTATTAGTATAACTGCTAACCTTAATAATTTTAAAAGAGATAATTCTGAAATAATTATTAATTATCCTCAACAAAGTTATTTTGATAAACAACTATATATTGAAAAATTGATACAAGATGAATACTATTCAGGCTTAATAAAAGAAGGGTTTTATAATAAAATTGAAAAATCTATATCAGATATTCCTGGAATACAAAAAGCTGAAACGTATAAACTTTATAATGGTAAAATTATTATTGATTTATATGACAGAAAACCTCTTGCTTTTATGAGTTTAGATTCAAAATTTTTTATTGATAAAGAATCAAACATAATTAAAAATGATAAGCTAGAAATGCAATTACCATTAGTTAGTCCTGATACTAGCAAGGAAGATATTAATGAAATAGTCAAGATCATTTTAGGATTAAATAAAGATAAATATCTAGTTAATCAAGTGGAGAGATTTTGGGTTGAAGATGGACAAATATTTACTAATCTTAAATCATTCGATTTTAATATAAAAATTGGTAATTCAAATAATTTAAAAGAAAAGATCAAAAAGTTAAAAGCATATTGTGTTTACTATAATAAAGAAACATCAAAATTAAATTATAATCAGATTGATTTGACTTATAATAATCAGTTGGTCGCAATAAAAAATTAATAATTATGGAAAAAAATATTTCAGTTGGACTTGATATCGGAACTACAAAAATTGTTGCTATGGTAGGGAGTAGGAATGAATTTAAAAAGTTAAAAATTTTAGGAATTGGAAAATCTCAAAGCCTTGGTGTCCATAGAGGTGTTGTAAATAATATAACACAAACTATAGAGTCTATTAAATATGCAATAGAAGAAGCTAAAGTGGAATCTGGCAAACAGCATATAAAAGAGGTTGTTGTTGGGATTGCTGGGCAGCACATAAGAAGTTTACAACATAGTGATTATATAACAAGGGAAAATCCTGATAAGGTTATTGATAATAATGATATTGATGATTTAATTAATCAAGTATATAAATTAGTTATGTTGCCAGGTGAAGAAATTATTCATGTTTTACCTCAAGATTTTAAGGTTGATGGTCAATCTGAAATAAAAGAACCTATTGGAATGTATGGAAGTAGGCTAGAAGCTAATTTTCATATTGTAGTTGGTCAAGTTTCTTCAATTAGAAATATAGGAAGATGTATAAAAAGTGCTGGCCTTGAAATGGGAGATATCACCCTAGAACCACTAGCTTCTGCAGATGCTGTTCTTTCTGATGAGGAAAAAAAAGCTGGAATTGCTTTAATTGATATTGGTGGAGGCACAACTGATGTTGCTATTTTTAAAGAGGGCATTATAAGACATACTGCAGTAATACCTTTTGGAGGTAATGTAATAACTGAGGACATTAAAGAAGGTTGCTCAATAATGGGGAATCAAGCTGAACAACTTAAAATTAAATTTGGTTCAGCTTGGCCAGGAGAGAATAAAGAAACAGAAATAGTTGCAATACCAGGTTTATTAGGAAGAGATCCAAAAGAAATTTCATTAAAGACACTATCAAAAATTATTAATGCTAGAGTGGTAGAAATAATAGAACAAGTTTATTTAGAAATAAAAAATTATGGTCATGAGGAAGCAAAGAAAAAATTGATAGGAGGGATAGTCTTAACTGGGGGAGGAAGTCAATTAAAACATTTAAAGCAACTTGTTGAATATGTAACCGGAATGGATACAAGAGTTGGATTTCCTGGTGAGCATTTAGCAGGAGATACAAACAATTCAAATCCTATATTCTCAACAGCTGTTGGACTAGTTATGAAAGCTATTGAAAATAATAATGATAAAAATGAGGGAAAATCATCAAAAGGAGATGAGATTAGTGAACAACGAAAGACTGTCCTTTCAAAATGGGGAGACCAATTTATAAAATGGATAGAAAAAGTAGATAATACAACTGATAATTAAAATAAAATAACATGAAAACAGAAATAGATAATAACTTTAGTTTTGATTTACCAAAGAATAAAAGTAATGTGATGAAAGTCATGGGAGTTGGGGGAGGAGGAAGTAATGCTGTGAATCATATGTTTCAACAAGGAATTACTGGAGTAGATTTTATTGTTTGTAATACAGATTCTCAAGCTCTTGATAAGAGTCCAGTCCCAAATAAAATTCAATTGGGAGTTAATATAACAGAAGGACTTGGAGCTGGAGCAAATCCAGAGATTGGTAAATTAGCTGCTTTAGAAACCCATGAAGAATTAAGAGATTTGTTAGAGACTCAAACAAAAATGTTATTTATCACAGCTGGAATGGGAGGTGGTACTGGAACTGGTGCAGCTCCTATAATTGCAGAATTTGCAAAGGAACTTGATATTTTAACTGTTGGAATAGTAACTATACCTTTTGATTTTGAAGGAAAGACAAGACAGATTCAAGCCCAAAAAGGTTTAAAGAAATTAAAGAAAACAGTTGATTCATTAATAATAATAAATAACAATAAATTAAGACAGGTCTATGGAAATCTTGGTTTTAAAGAAGGGTTTTCAAAAGCTGATGAAGTGCTAGCAACTGCAGCAAAAGGAATAGCACAAGTTATAACTTATCATTATACTCAGAACATTGACTTAAAAGATGCTAAAACAGTTTTAGCTAATAGTGGAACAGCAATAATGGGTTCAGCTACTTCTAGCGGCTCTAACAGAGCGAATGATGCAATAATTAAGGCTTTAGATTCACCGTTATTAAATGATAATAAAATAGATGGAAGTAAAAATGTATTATTATTAATTGTATCAGGATCTGATGAAATAACTATTGATGAAATAGGAGAGATTAATGAATATGTTCAGAAAGAAACTGGTAATACTGCAAACATAATTATGGGAGTTGGTGAAGATCAAGAATTAGGGAACAATATTTCTGTAACTGTAATTGCAACTGGTTTTGCAGAAGATCAACAGAATAATTTGCTTAATTCTGAGACAAATAAAGTTATTTATACTTTGGATGAGGATCAAACTATAGAAAAAAATTTAATTCAAGAAGAAGATAAGATATCTGACAATGAGGTTGAAACAATTAGATATGATTCAAACTATAACATCTCTAAAGACAATCAAATTAAAATTGATAGTCAAATAAATGAAATACTCAGAGACATAGAAGTTGAATACGAGCGAGTTGAATACGAAATGATTGATAATGAATTGATTAATGAAATTGAAGTGTTTGATATTGAGGAAGTTAGTTCAGGAAATATAGAAAACAATCAATCAAATGAAGATAAAATAACTGATGGATTATTTTCAGAGAAATTAGATTTAGAATCAGTATCAGAAAGTGTAGAGTTTGTTAAGTTAGATTTAGATGAAGAGGAAACTGTTGAAAATGAAATTTCAGAAAATGAAGATGAAAGTACGAATAATGAAAATATCACTTTAGATCAAGACATTTCTATTGAAATTAATAATGAAAATAATCATGCATTTGAAAATCCTATAGATGTTGATCCATTAGATGAAAATAGATTACGAAGGGAAAGTCTTAAGAAATATAATTATGTTTTTAAGGATGGAAATTCTTCAGTTGAAGATCTTGAAAAAGAACCTGCATATAAAAGAATGGGGATACAAATCAAGAATAACATAAATAATCATGAAGTTGAATCAAAAACAATGCTAAATGAAAATAATGAAATAGAATTTCCAGAACCAAATACATATTTACATGATAATGTTGATTAAATAATATAATTTTAAAATTATGGGATTAGAAGATAAAATAACAGAGTCAATCATTTTAGCAATGAAAGCTAAAGATAAAATTAGGCTTGAGGCATTAAGGGCTGTAAAATCAGCTATTTTGATAGAAAAAACTAAGACTGGTAATAAAGAAACCTTAGATGAAAAGCAGATTATAAAGTTACTTCAAAAACTTGTTAAGCAAAGAAATGATAGTGCAAAAATCTATAAAGAACAAAATAGATATGAATTAGCTGAAATTGAAGAAAGTCAATCCAAAATTATCTCTGAATTTTTACCTAATCAACTTAGTGAGGGAGAATTGATTAGTATAATTGATGAAGTTATTACAGCAACAGGTGCTGAATCAATAAAGGATATGGGCAAAGTAATTGGTACAACAAACGCTAAGGTTTTAGGAAGGGCTGAAGGAAGAGTTATTGCTGATCTAGTGAAATCAAAACTAAATTCTTTTTAAATTAAAAAGCTGAAATTTGTTATATTTATTTTAACAAATTAGGTTATTAGGATGGAAAAAAGTAAGACAAGAAGATCATTTATTAAAAAATTGACATTGGGTACTTCCATTGTGTCTTCATTTCCCTATTTACTTTCAGGTGCTTACAACCAAAAATTAACGCTTGATCGTACTTATGCTTCGGAACCCTTTTCAGCAAATGATCAGATCAACTTAGCATTGATTGGATGTGGAATTCAAGGAATATATGACACAAATGCCGCTTTAAAAGTAGCTGGTGTAAAATTAGTTGCAGTTTGCGATCTGTATACTGGAAGATTGGATCGCGCTAAAGAACTTTGGGGTTATGATCTCTTTACGAGTCGTGATTATAGAATGTTATTGGAAAGAATGGATATCGATGCTGTAATTGTTGCTACCCCAGACCACTGGCATAAAAAAATCACTATTGAAGCCATGGAATGTGGAAAAGCGGTTTATTGTGAAAAACCAATGGTTCAAAATTTTGCTGAAGGTCATGAGGTCATCAAAGTGTACAATAAAACGGAAAGTGTGTGTCAAATTGGAAGTCAAGGTATGTCTTCCTTAGGAAATCAAAAAGCAAAACAATTATATGAAGACGGAGCTATTGGAGAAATTGTAATGTTAGACTTTTATAATGATCGATACTCTTCAGGAGGCGCCTGGCAATATGCAATACCACCAGATGCAACACCTAAAACCATCGATTTTGATCGTTTTTTGGGAAGTGCCCCTAAAGTTCCTTATGATCCAAAACGCTTTTTTCGATGGAGAAATTATCAAGATTATGGAACAGGAATTCCTGGAGATATGTTTGTCCATGCATTTTCAAGCTTAAATTATATCCTAAGTTCTAATGGACCAAAAAGAGCACTTTCAACAGGAGGGCTACGTTATTGGAAAGACGGCCGTGATGTTCCAGATATAAACATTTGTCTATACGATTACCCTGAAACAAAAACACATGCTGCATTTAACGCCTCTTTGAGGGTAAATTTTATTGCAGGATCAGGTGAAGGCCAGGGTTTTAAACTTATAGGTACTGAAGGTGCTATGGAAGTAAGTTCAAATTCCTGTAAACTCATCCGACCAAAGATGGGAACAATTCCAGGTGATTATTCAATGATTGCCTTTACAGAGAATACTCAAAAAAGAATAACTAAAAGTTATAATGATAAAAATATTAAAAAAAGAGCTGTGGCTTTGAATACTGGTGAATCGCTTTGGGAAGTTCCTGCAGATTACAAAGGTGGTCATTATGATCATTTTTATAATTTCTTTCAAGCAATCAGAGGAAAAGGAGAAATTATACAAGACCCCACTTTTGGTTTAAGAGCTGCAGGAGCTGCACTTTTAGCAAATAAAAGTTATTTTCAAAAAAGACCAGTGAATTGGAATCCTGAAACAATGATGTTGCTTTAGCGGTCCCAATAATCTTTTAAAAATAAGTTGTAATTAGGATCATTTTAATATAGAGTTTATGTTAGAGTTGGCTTTTCATTGTCATGATTCATATATTCTTTGTGCTTAACAATATCAAATAGCCTTTGAGTAAGATTATATATATCTTCAAAACTTGTATAAAGCGGAGTAAGAGAGATTCTAATAAACTTATTAGGTCTATAATCAATTAAAATCTTTTTATCCCTACCTTTTGGAGAACTTAAACATTTTGAAATTCTCCAGGATTCTTTATGAGATATTGTTATATGAGAACCTCTATCACTATCTTTTATTGGAGTTATTAGATTATACCCTTTTTCACTTAAGTGAGAGTTGAAAATTTTATTAAATAAGTTAAATAACTCAATTGATTTTTTTTCTAGTTTAATTGTACCTGCTTCAAGAATTATGTCAAGTCCTTTTTCAAGAGCACTTAATTGAATTATATTAGGAGATCCAGATTTAAACCTACTCATTGAATTACTTTCTTCATAATTGTTGGAAAAATCAAAAGGGGAGTTATGACTAAACCAACCCCTAATAGGAGTTTTTAGAATATTTTGTTCCTTTTCATTAACATATATAATAGCTGGAGAACCAGGACCTCCATTAAGATATTTATAAGTACATCCTACTGCATATTTAGTGTTTGTATTATGGAAATCAATATCAATTGCTCCAATTGCATGACTAATATCCCAAATAACTATAGAATTATTATTCTCGCAATAATCGTTTATCTCTTTTATTGGATATCTATAGGATGATTTATATGAAACAAGTGAGAGAATTAAGATACCATTATTCTTTGAGATGAATTCTTTTAACTTATCAATATTTGCCTCAGCTTCATTTCCATAGTCCAGTAGTTTAAATGTAACATCTTTAAAGTCTTTAGCTATCCCTTCTGCTACATAATTATCAGATGGAAAATTTAAATTATCAGATATTATAGACTTAATTTTAGAATTATTGATTAATATACTTTTTAATAATTTGTATAGATTCTCTGAAGTGGAAGATCCAACATAAATTTCATTTTCATTGCATTTTAAAATATTAGAAATTTTTATTGATATTGTATTTTCGAGACTTAGCCATTTTCGATTCCAACTAGAGATTAAATCTTTCCCCCAATCCATCTCAACAGTCTGATTAACATTATTTATTGTGTCTAAGGGGAGTTTTCCCAGTGAATTTCCAACTAGGTATACAAAATCATTAGAATTGTCAAATCTTTCTTTAAAATGGCTTAATTTATCTGCTAAATCATGTTCTTTAGCTAGTTCCTTGTATTGTTCTATTTTATCCATAGATCATATATTTTTTCTGCCCATTCTTTATACATTTTTCCACTAGGGTGCAAACTATCATTTGCAATAAGATCTTTTTCTATAAAGGCCCTTCTTGATATTTCAGTTACATCAACATAAAGTATATCATTTGTATTTGCAACATCTTTTATTACGCTGTTAAACTGATCTATTTCTTCTTTTATTCTATTTCTATCATATCTTTCTCCAAATGGTGTAACTCCCCAATCTGGTATTGAAATTAAAGCAACATTATCCCTTTTTTTAGTATATCCAATAGACATGTCCAAAAGTTTTATTAAATCTAATCGAAATGTATCAATAGATTTTAAACTGTATTGATTATTAACACCAATCATCAGAGACACATAATCAAATTTTTTAATGAAATTTATTTTATTCAGTGTATCTAATAATTGTTCAGTTCTCCATCCGGTTTTTGCTATGATGATTGGCTGATCAAAGAGAACATCTCTATTTAATGCAATATTTACAATTTGATTAGGCCATCTTTTATCTTCAGAGACATTTTGTCCAATTGTATAGCTGTCTCCTAGGGCCAAAAAAGATAAATTGTTGGATTGAGCTACTGATTCACTGGAATTATCGATTAAATCATTGTATATCGCTTCTTGATTTTCAATTGTATCAATCTGGCTTTTTTCATCTAAATTACCTTTCTCAGAACATGAAACAATTAGAACAATTAAAATAAATAATATTGCCTTTCTCATTATAATTAAATTTAAATAATATTAGATAAAAAAAAGGGGGCTTTGCCCCCTTATTTAAAATAATTTAATTTAAAAATTATTCTCTAGCTCTATTTTTATTCACTTGAAGGTTGTCCTCTTTCTTGTTGGTAAACATTAAAGTTTACAACTTTACCATCAGCAATCATTGCATCAATTACTTGGTATACAGTAATATCTTCACCTTCAACGTTCAATGTAACTTCATGGCCAGCTGTAATAAAATCAGCCACACCTCCCTCAAGGGTTTCACCTGTGTTTGAAATAACCCAACTAATAGTCCATCTTGGGTTGTTTGTTTCAAACCATTGAGTTAAAAATTCTATATGAGCATCAGAACTTTCAACAACTTCCCCAGCAGGACCATATGCAGAGAATTCATCAGCATTTAGAGCTCTAATTCCATCTGCATCTCTTGAATTATGTGCATCAATATATGATTCCCAAACTCCAACTGTATCATCTGGACCAGCAACAACATCAGATCTCTCACCATCTTGATTAGAAGTAAACCCAATAACTTGAGGAGAAGAATCAATATCACATGATATTGACATCACACATAAAGAAATTAATATTAAATATATATTTTTCATTTGTATTTATTTTTAGATTATTATGTATAAGATATTAATTATTCTTTTAATTTCTTGATTACTACATCATAATCTTCAGAATTAAAAATATAGCTTCCTGCTACTAAAACATCTGCTCCAAGGGATTTAAGATCCATGTGGTTATTTTCGTTAACCCCTCCATCAACTTCAATTAATGCTTTTGAATTACTGTCTTTAATTAATGCCTTTAATTGTTTAAGCCTATCAAATGTGTTCTCTATAAATTTCTGTCCAGCAAAGCCAGGATGAACACCCATTAGGCATACTAAGTCAATTTTAGATATGATATCTTTTAGGTCACCTATTGGAGTATCTGGATTAATTGCAATTCCAACCTTAACATTTTTACTTTTAATTATACTAATATTTTCTTCCATTTTATTAGTAGCTTCTATATGAAATGATATAATATCAGATCCTATGTCTATGAATTTTTCAATATATCTTTCGGGCTGAGTAATCATTAGATGAACATCAAGAGGTTTAGATGTCATTTTTCTAATGGCTTTAACTATTGGCATTCCAAATGAAATATTTGGAACGAATATTCCATCCATAACATCAAGGTGGAACCAGTCTGCATCACTTTTATCAATTAAATCACATTCTCTTTCAATATTGCCAAAATCAGCGGCTAAAATTGATGGGGAAACTTTAATTGACATTATTAACCAAGGTATGTTTTAAGAATTTTACTTCTTGAAGTATGTTTAAGTCGTCTAATAGCTTTTTCTTTGATTTGTCTAACTCTTTCTCTTGTTAAATCAAAGGTTTCTCCAATTTCTTCTAGTGTCATAGCATGTTGATTACCTAGTCCAAAATATAATCTAACAACATCAGCTTCTCTAGGGGTTAGAGTATCTAGAGCCCTTTCTATTTCTGTTCTTAGTGATTCATGTAATAATTGTCTATCAGGATTAGGAGATTCACCGCTATTTAAAACATCATAAAGATTTGAGTCTTCACCTTCGACAAGAGGAGCATCCATAGAGACATGTCTTCCAGAATTTTTTAATGATTCTTTTACATCATTAACAGTCATATCAAGTTCTTTTGCTATCTCTTCAGCAGATGGAGCTCTTTCATGCGCTTGTTCAAGGAATGCGTATGTTTTATTTATTTTATTAATTGAGCCAATTTTATTTAGTGGAAGTCTAACAATTCTAGACTGTTCAGCTAAAGCTTGTAGAATTGATTGTCTTATCCACCATACAGCATAGGAAATAAATTTAAAACCACGCGTTTCATCAAATCTTTGTGCAGCCTTTATTAATCCTAAATTTCCTTCGTTAATTAAGTCAGGAAGAGTTAAGCCTTGATTTTGGTATTGTTTAGCAACGGAAACAACAAATCTTAGATTAGCTTTTGTAAGTTTTTCAAGTGCAAACTGATCTCCCTTCTTGATACGTTGAGCTAATTCGACTTCTTCTTCAGCAGTAATAAGGTCAACTTTACCAATTTCTTGAAGGTACTTATCAAGAGAGGCTGTTTCTCTATTAGTTACCTGTTTTGTAATTTTTAATTGTCTCATAGGTTATATATTGCCACAATAATTGTTCCAAAACCTCATATAAAGATGATTTTTTTTAAAAGTTAATCACTTTTTTTCAACAATACTTTTCTCGAAATCTTAGGTTTCCTTGTTCTTGGGTCAGTTCCGAGATACTTTACTTCAATTTTATCACCAATATTTAGATAATCTGTTACTTTTTCAACTCTTTCCCAAGCGATTTCTGATACATGTAATAATGCTTCTTTGCCAGGAACAAATTCAATTACAGCCCCAAAATCTAGAATTTTCAAAACTGTTACGTTGTATGTCTCTCCATTAACAGGTTCAAAAACTAAGAACTTAACTCTCTCTATAGCGTTGTCAATTTTATCTTGATCAACACCAAGTATTTCTACAATACCTTTTTCATCTTCTTCATTTATCACAATTGTAGTATCAGTATCCTTTTGAAGTTCTTGAATGTTTTTTCCTCCAGGCCCAATTACTAAACCAATAAAATCTTTTTTAATTTCAATTTTAACCATTTTAGGTGCATGAGCCTTAACAGTCTCATTAGGATTAGAAATTTCATCATTTAGTTTTTTAAGAATTTCTAGCCTTCCTTCCTTAGCTTGATTTAATGCCTCAACTAGAATTTCATGCTTTAATCCTTTTATTTTTATATCCATTTGACAAGCTGTAATTCCATCTTCTGTTCCAGTTACTTTAAAGTCCATATCTCCAAGATAATCTTCATCTCCTAAAATATCTGATAGCACAGCATGTTTGTCATTTTCTGTAATTAACCCCATCGCAATTCCAGAAACATTTTTTTTGATTTTAATACCTGCATCCATTAATGCTATAGAGCCAGCACAAACTGATGCCATTGAAGATGAGCCATTAGATTCTAAAATTTCAGAAACAATTCTAACAGTATAAGGGCAATCAATAGGCATTACTTTTTTTAAAGCTCTTTGTGCAAGATTACCATGACCTATTTCTCTTCTTGATGTCCCCATTAATCTTCTTACTTCACCAGTAGAAAATGGAGGAAAGTTATAATGTAGATAAAATGTTTCTTCTCCTTGATTAGTTGGAAGATCAATTATATTAGCTTCTCTACTTGTACCAAGTGTCACAGATGCTAATGCTTGAGTTTCACCTCTTGTAAAAATTGAAGATCCATGTGTTGATGGTAAGTAGTTTGTTTCAGTCCATATTGGTCTAATTTCAGAAGAATTTCTTCCATCCAGTCGAATACCTTCATTAAGAACCATATCTCTAACAGCCTTTTTTTGAGTTTTTGAAAAATAGTTACTAATTAATTTTTCTTTTTCTTCAATTTCTTCCTCATTAAATGTTGAGAGTAATTCTTCTTTTAGATTATTAAACAGATCACTTCTTTCGCTTTTTGGTAATCCTTTTTTTGCTATTTCATAACATTTATCATAATAGTCTTTCTCAATCCTCTCCTCTAAATCACTGTCTTCAATAGCTTTATTGTATTCTCTTTTTGTCTCAGGTATTCCAAGTTGTTTAGCTAAATCTTTTTGTGCTTTTATTTGCTTGATTATTTCTTCATGAGCAAATTTAATAGCCTGAGTCATTGATTCTTCTGATATTTGATCAAATTCTCCTTCAACCATTATAACTGATTCTTCACTGGCTCCTACCATCATATCTATATCAGATACTTCTAATTGAGATTTAGAAGGATTTATAACAAAACTACCTTCAACTCTAGCTACCCTAGATTCTGAAATTGGTCCGTCAAATGGAATATCTGATAATGATAATACAGTTGATGCAGCTAGTCCAGCTAATGAGTCAGGCATCACGTTTTCATCATGAGACATTAGTTGAAGCATAACTTGAGTTTCATTATGATAATCTTTTGGAAATAATGGCCTTAATACTCTGTCCACTATTCTCATAGTTAAAACTTCTTCATTACTAGGTCTAGCTTCTCTTTTGAAGAAACCACCGGGAAACCTTCCAGCTGAAGCAAATTTTTCTCTGTAATCTACAGTTAGGGGAAGAAAATCAACAGAGCTTTCTTCATATGATGATACTACAGTGGCAAGAATCATACAGTCCCCCATTTTAATTACAGCTGATCCATGAGCTTGCTTTGCTAGTTTACCAGTTTCAATTATTATTTCTCTCCCATCTGAGAGTTTTATACTTTCTGAAAATACTTTTGGATTCATGTTTTTAGTTTTGGTTTATTCCTAATTTTTTATGTTGTGTGATGAATAAAGGCAACCAAACTAAATTATTATTTTCTTATATCTAACTTCTTAATTATATCTCTATATTTTTCAATATCATTCTTTTTAAGATATTCTAGTAAATTCCTTCTTTTACCTACCATCTTAACAAGTGATCTTTCTGTATTATAATCTTTAGCATTATTTTTTAGATGATCAGATAATAACTTAATTCTAGATGAGAAAAGAGCTATTTGGCTTTCAGTAGAACCACTGTCCTTGCTATTTTCGCCAAATTCTTTAAATATATCTTCTTTTTTCAGTAATGACATTATTTCATATAATTTTAAAGCGATGCAAATATAATAGATTTAAATTTAAAATTTAAACTAATTATATATAATTGCGAAGTGTATTATTCTGGATTAAATCAATGTAATGATTAATATTTTTTTTAAGATTCTTTCTATGCGAAATAAAATCTAAGAAACCTTTTTCTAAAAGAAATTCACTTGTTTGAAACCCCTCAGGTAAATCTTGCCCAGTTGTGTCTTTAACGACTCTTGGTCCCGCAAATGCTATTAATGCTCCTGGTTCTGAAATATTAATATCACCAAGCATTGCAAATGATGCAGTTGTTCCTCCAGTAGTAGGGTCAGTACATAGAGATATATAAGGTATTTTAGCTTCTGATAATTCATTTAATTTTGCAGCTGTTTTTGCCATTTGCATAAGTGATGTTGCAGCTTCCATCATTCTAGCCCCTCCAGATTTAGAAATAACTAATAAGGGAATCTTTTTTTTAATGGAATGATCAATAGCTCTAACAATCTTCTCACCAACAACTGAACCCATTGATCCTCCAATAAATGAAAAATCCATACATGCTATAACTATATCATTTCCATAAGACTTTCCATGAGCAACTCTAATTGCATCTTTAAGACCAGTTTTATTTTGAGCTTCTTTAATTCTATCTGAATATTTCTTTTGATCAACAAAATTTAAGAAATCAATGGGATTTATTTTTGCACCTATTTCAGTATACTTATTATTATCAAAAAGAATTTCAAAATATTCTTTACTTCCTATGTGTACATGATAATCATCTTCAGGACTAACATATTGATTATCAGATAGCTCTTTTGTTTCAATAATCTTTCCAGCAGGAGTTTTATACCATAAACCTGCAGGTATATCCTTTTTCTCTTTTGTTTTAGTTTGAATTTTTTTACTTTTTCTTTTGAACCAAGCCATTTTGAGAAATTTTTACTTTAATGTATTTATATTGTTTAGATCTTTAAAAGACTTCAGTAACCTACTTTTCAAAGTAGATTCTCCCTGTCTTAGCCATATTCTTGGGTCGTAATACTTTTTATTAGGAGTGTTTAGACCTTCAGGATTTCCAATTTGTGATAATAAATACTCTTTTTTTTCAAGAATATAGTCTCTTACACCTTCAGTAAAGGCATATTGAAGATCAGTATCAATATTGATCTTAATAACGCCATAATCTATAGCCTCTTGAATATCTTCTAATGATGATCCTGATCCACCATGAAAAACAAAATTTATTGAATTGTTAGGTAGTTGAAATTTTTCAGACACATATTCTTGAGAATTTTTTAAAATTATTGGCTTTAGGCTAACATTACCAGGCTTATATACCCCATGAACATTTCCAAATGCTGCTGCAATTGTAAAATTATTACTGATTGAACTCAGCTCTGAATATGCATACGAAACTTCTTCAGGCTGAGTATATAGTTTTGTAGAATCAATGCCAGTATTATCAATACCATCTTCTTCACCTCCAGTTATTCCTAGCTCAATTTCTAAAGTCATTTCGAGATCAGTTAATTTTTTTAAATACTCTTTACATGTCTTTATATTTTCTTCTATTGGTTCATCAGATAAGTCTATCATATGTGAACTAAATAGGGGGTATCCTTTTTTATTATAAAAGTCATGACCATAATCTAAAAGCTCATCAATCCAAGGTAGAATTTTTCTTGAGCAATGATCGGTGTGAATTATCACTTGAGTATTATAATTATCACATACATTATGAATGTGATGAGCACCAGAAATAGCCCCAGCAATTGATGCATTAAGATTTGAATTATCAATACCTTTTCCAGCAATAAATTGAGCTCCTCCTTTAGAGAACTGAATTATTACTGGACTATTAATTTCACTAGCAGTTTCAAGTACTGCATTTATTGTATTGGTTCCAGAAACATTTACAGCTGGTAAGGCAAATTTTTTTTCTTTTGCAAGCTTGAAAATTTCTTGCACTTTTTTTCCGTAAATGAATTTACTTTTCAAATTGAGTATATTATGACAAAAATATTAAACTTATTCTTAAAAAGGATAATTTATTCCAATATTAAATACTGCTTTATCTATATTATAATCATTTAACCATCTTGATCCTAATTCATAGGCTGGATTATATGTTTTAAATCCTACATCTAGCCTTATAACAAAGAAATTAAAGTCATATCTTAATCCAAATCCGCTACCAATTGCTAATTCATTAAGATCTTGAAGCCCATCAAATCTCATAGCATCGTCTTCAACATCATCAAGAACATTCCAGATATTTCCAATATCTATAAAAAGTGCCCCTTTAAATTTTCCAAATAATGCTGTTCTGTATTCTAAGTTAAAAGCTAATTTAAAGTTAGCTTCATTAAATTCATTGTAATTATCTGAGCTACCTGGTCCAAGCTTGTATGCTTTCCAAGCTCTATTGTCATTTGATCCGCCAGAATAATATGATCTTGAAAATGGTATATTATCTGAGTTTCCAAATGGAATGGCTATACCAGCAAATGCTCTAAATGCTATGACATCACCTTTAGTTAATGATAGATGTCTTATAAAGTTAAATTCAGATTTAAAGTATTGAGAAGGAGTAACACCAGATATTTCAACTTTTGAGTCTTTATTTAAATTATTTTTTCTTAAAAGTTCATTAAATAGATTACCAACTGTTTCTATTTTCCAACGAAATTGATAGAAGTCTTCATCTAGTATGCTTTCTTGATTATTCATGTTATATATTAGAGATGAACCTACAATTATATTATTTTCAGTAAGCCTTTCTTTACGTTCTAATATTCCAACTACATCTCTATATATATCTGAATCATATTGAATGGCTGTTTGATTATTTATGACTGAATTAATAAATTCATTAGCTCCTTCAGGAATAATTAGATCACCTTCTCCATTAATTATATTTTGATTAATATTATAAATAGAAGAAATATAATTTAGTTTATCATAAGAGTTTCTGTATACATTAAAATAATTTGAAATATTATCATTATTTACAAATTCAAAATCAAAGATTCTAAGATTTATTTTACTCTTTTTGGAAGGAGACCATCCAATTTCATAGATTCCTGTATAATATTGCTTATCTAGACCTATGTTCTTTTGAACAGTAGTACCAATATTAATATTTGTAATAGAATTCATCTCTTTATTTATATATGAACTTAAATTTAATGGGAATAATACTCTAGGAATTCTAAGATTTAAATTTCCTCCAAGTTCAAATAAGTTAAAGAATGAATCATTTGGAATTCCTATATCTTTTGAAGCACCTATAGAATTTTTTAAGTTTATGCTTAAGTTTTCAGTTCCTTGGAAGATATTTCTAATATTAAGAATTGAACCAACTGAAATCCCAAAGTCTTCAATGTTTGAATGAGTTAAATCAAGGTTAAATCCAAGAGAAAATCTTTTTCTTGGAATAAGATAAATTGAAGAATTAAGATCCTCTCCACTCTCTTCAAATAATATACTTGGATATTTAAAATTTCCAAGATTAGAAAAGTATCTAGATGTTAGGAACTTTTTCTTTTCACTATATATATCACCAATATTAAAGAATATAGGTTCGGTTAGAGATTTTAGAGAATATTTAAGACTTCCTTTGGAAAAAATATCTATCCCCTTATAAGATATTGAATCAGTATACGTGTTTATATTTGATAATTCATTGATTGACTCAACATAAATTTTTATTTTGTTAACTCTTTTTATAGAATACCTATTATTTGTTTCAGTACCTGAAGAATTTGGTATATCAGTTATATTAACTACTATTGGAATCTTTTTGTCTATTCCACTACTATCAATCAAGATTTTATAATTAAGGCTTCTTTGCTGAAAATTATAAACCCCATTGTTTCTAGATAAATCAATAATTCTATCTCTTTCATTAATTAATTTGGATATAGTAAATGGCTTATTAGTTTTTAAAAAGCTTTCTCCTTTTTTTGAATTTAATAATGAATCTATTTCTTTAGGGAGAATATTATAAGTAACTGAATCAATTGTGTATATTGAGTCAGTGTCTATTTTATATAAAACCTCAACTTTATTATCATTTATGATAGAATCAATTTCAACTTTTACATCAAAATATCCATTATTCTTATAATACTGAATTAACCTATCAATATTATTCTCTATATCTGTCTTATTAAGAAATACCGGTTCTTCTCCTGTCGATTTTATCCAATTATTAAATAGCTTATTATATCTTTTTAGTTGGTTAACTTGTTTGTTTGAAATAAGTTTATTTAATCGATTAATCCTTTTGGGTTTTTTATATAGCCAATTGTCAAAAAGAGAATCAGGATTATTTTTTGCTTTATTGTAAATAGATAATCCTAAAGGAACTCCAAAAATTTTTTTATTGGGTCTTGGTTCAAGCAATAATTCTAAAGGTTCATTACTCTTAATCTCACCGTTAATGCTTATTTTATTTCTATCTAATAAAGGGGTAGAATAATTATCATAAATATTATTACTACAGCCAGTAATAATAAATAGAGAAAATATTATTTGAAGTAATATTATTTTATTAAAATGCAATTTTACCCGTTTTGACAAAATTACATTATTTAATTTATAACCCTTTTTGTTTTATTATTTCAAAAATCATAACAGAGAAGGCAACAGAAACATTTAAAGAATCTATTTTATTACTTATAGGGATATGTATTTTATCGTCAGAAATACTTAATAGTCCATTTGAAATACCTTTATCCTCAGAACCAAGTATAATTGCAATAGGTTTGTCCAATACTCTGTCATAAATTGACTTTTCAGTATTTTCAGTTAAGCTTATAATCTCAATATTTGATGCTTTTAGATGCATAATTGCATCTTTTAGGTTATTAACCTTACAAATAGGCATATTAAATAGTGTGCCGGCAGAGGTTTTAACTACATCTGAATTTATAGGTGCGCTATTACTTTGTGAAATGATTATACCAGCCACATTTGTTGCAACAGCAGTTCTTATTATTGCACCAAAATTTCTAACATCAGTTATTCCATCTAATAAAATAAAAGTAGGGTTCCCATTTTTTTCTAAAGAATTATCAATTAATTCTTCAATATTTATCAATTTAATAGGAGATAAGAAAGCTAATGCCCCTTGGTGATTTTTATTTTTTAATCTATCAAACCTCTGAATTGGAACAAAAGAATAAGATATATTATTTTTAATTATAAGATCTATTAAAGATTTTGTTAAGCTACTTCTAGAAGACTTTAACAATAATACTTTGTCTATATCTTGATTAGCTTTAATAGCTTCAATTATTGACCGAGCACCGTAAATCTCTAACTTTTTCTCCATAACAAAAAAAAAGGAGGTTTAAAAAAACCTCCTTTAATTTAGTTTAAAAAACTGTTATTGACATACACTTAACGCATAGTAACCCGTAGGAGGGCTCGCTCCAACATTAGGAAGAGCAGTCTGCGAGTTTGATCCATCAAGTTTAGAGTAGACAATATTAAAGTCTACCTCTGAGTCCCAAGCTCCAGCTACGAATTTGAATCCCATAGTGCTTGCACTAGTAGGAACTTCAAATACAATTGTGTCAGCTGAACCACTGTTAAATGAAGTAGAATAATCAACTCCATCTAGTGTCATTACAACAGCAGCTCCATTCCATCCATCACCCCAACTATCAGTCATGTTTACGGTATATAAACCTGGAACAGCAGCAACAATTCCTGCGTCCATGAAACATGTAATAGTCTTACGATATTGGAAAGGAGATTTAAAATATGACTGAGTCAATGACCCAGAAACAGATTCAGTAGAAAAAGTTCTACCATCAGTTAGCTTTAATACCATTCTGTGGATAATAGTGTTTCCACCTTGATATCCGCCAACTAAACCACCTGCCTCTACAAGAGACATTGATATGTCCATTCTAGGAAGACCTACAGGACCTTCATACATTTCACTTCTGGAAACAGTTCTAGCAAGAACTTCGTTATTTCCACCATTAGAAACATACCAGTCAACACTTTCTGTTAACCCTCCACTTTCATGATCGTGAGGTTCAAGTGTAGCTGACCATAAAGAATTACCTGGATCAAAGAATCTATAAGATCCTGATTCAGTAATTGTTCTTAGTGCAGCACCAACTTGATACTCTTTAAGCATGTAGTCAGTCAACATTTCATATCCTCCATATTCATCAGAAGAAAATTCTTTTGAACAAGAGAAAGCCATCATGGCTAAACTTATTAAATATATATTTATTTTTTTCATAATTATTTAATTTTTAGTCGACTGCAGGGCCGCTTGTGTTCCAAAATACTCTTCCTGTTAAATCAGATTTCTGAGTAACATTAGAGTTGTTCGCCGCATAATTCGCTGGGTACCACATTGATACCGGGAATGGTCCTGGATTAGTCTCCAACATAGGTTGAAGATTTTTAGGATATCCATTTCTTCTATATGAATTATATGCGTCTATTCCATTACCTCTTTGAGTCGTCCAGAATTCCTCAGCCCATAATTCCATCTTATCAGCAGCAAGATTCCAATCATATTGGAAGGCTGCTAAATAAGCATCTATTGAAGACTGAGCCATTGCTGGCGCTCCGGCAATATCATCCACTTTATTAAGTGCGTTTTCAATTCCAGCTAACGTGCTAGCAGTACCAGCAGCAGTATTAACTCCTGCCACTTCAGCATCCATAAAATGCATCCATGAAGAAAGAACAATTGGAGTAATACCATTACCACCAAGTCCATCTCCTGCACCCATAGATTCGAATGTACCTGCATCAAATGCTCCACCCGCTGGGTATACACCCATTAGAGTTCTTTTGAATCCATCTGGTGGAATACCTTCATCATTACCGTGATCACGACCCCAGTAACCTTCTGTAAGGTAACAGTATAGACCGTAAGCAATAATGTGAGGTGGTTGATAATATCCAGGAAGACTACACTCTAGACTAATCTCATCTACTGGTCCATCTGTACCAGGAGTAAGAGCAATTTGTCTATAGTATTGATAAGTAATTCTTGGATCTCTCACACCATATCTTCCAACCATCATTCTGTTCATCATCCAGTTTGATTGATAGTCACCAGCACCAGTGTTGGTGTAGTTATATCTGTAAATAGGATGTCTAACATCAGGATTTATAGCATTTGTTCCCCATTGGAACTGAAAATCATCAGCGTTACTAGTTATATAGTTTGAAATCGCACTATATGAACCAGTATCGCCCATATTTAGATAAGCTCTCTTTTTAATACTATTAGCAGCTTTTATCCAACCAGCAGCATTCCCGCCATAATACATATCGTATTGAGGCGCTGGACCACCACCATTAAAGTTAGAAATAGCTGAGTCTAATAGACCAAGAGCAGAGTTATAAACCGACTGACCAGAGTCAGCAGCTGGGTTTAAGTTTTCTGAACCTAAAAGAGCTTCTGTATATGGCACATCTCCGAAGTAATCAACAAGAGTCATAAGAATATATGCTTGCATAACCTGTCCCATACCAATGTGATATGTAAGACCTTGGTCTGCAGCAATAGTATTCATAACTCTTATATCCTCCATCATTCCTTGATAAGCACTTGACCAAGTACCTGAGAATGAAGCTGGAGAGTACGCGTCTTGATACATTCTATCACCACTCAATTGAGCGATTCTAGTTAATCTAGCACCAGTATCACCTAAGGAATTTGCAAAATATGCAAAGTCTTCTTGAACATTATTGATGAACAATTCTACACTTGCATTTTCTGGACTTAATGCATTAGGGTTACTAGTTAAATCTAATTCTGTCGTCTCACAAGAGCTTAAAATGAATAAGCTTGTTAGAGCTAAAACTGAAAGTTTATTTAATTTTTTCATAATCTTTTTGTTTTTATAGATTTATTAAAATGTTAGTTTAACACTTACACCATATTTTCTTCCACTTACACCATTAAAGTATTCAAAACCAGAACCGTTACCAACACCAAGACCGGCGATGTTTGGATCATAGTTAATACCGTCAGGAGTATTATAGGCATCATACCAAAGGTTGAAACCTTGTGCAGAAACTGAAGCAGCTCCAAAAGGAGTTTTATCTAACCATTTTGATGGCACATCATAAGTAAGTGATACTTCACTTAATCTTAATACACTCGCATCCCATACTCTTAACTCAGATGGACCTACAATTAGGTTACCAAAATAAGTAGTTGCGTTATCAATTTGGATTGGGTTAGGTGAACCATCAGCTAATACACCAGGAAGAATATATGGAAGCTCTCTATCAACTGTATCAGTTGTTTGACCTCTACCAAGTAGTGTCATAATAAAGTTTGAATACATATCTCCTCCAATAGTAGCATTAAACAAAAAGTTAAAGCTAACATTACCATAAGTAATCGTGTTACTTAGATTCGCAATATAGTCAGGGTTTGAGTCACCAATTAATGCATATTTATTTGTCTTGTAGTTAGTATCATAGTTACTTTGATAACTACCAGATGCATCAATTAGTGGTTGTCCCGCATCGTTTCTTCTAACTGAACCACCAACAAAAGATGTTAGAGGAAGTCCAGGAATTGCAACATTTCCTAAATTAGAAAATCCTGCATAAACGATTTGATCTGTGTCTTGTCCTAAATCTTGAACGATTGCTTGAGATGTAGTATAGTTAACTGAAGTATTCCAGTTAAAGTTTTCACCTCTTAGCCAATCTAAAGAAAGGTCAATCTCCCAACCAGTAGCTTCAATCTCACCAATGTTTGTACTTGTAGAAGTATAACCAGTTGATGGGTCTAAAGGTTGTGAAATAATAAGGTCAACAGTGTTTCTCGTAAAGCGAGAAATCTCAGCTGTTAATCTGTTATCGAGTAGATTAGCTTCCAAACCAAATTCTAGCTCAGTTAACAACTCAGGCTTAAGCCCTGTGTTACCTAAAGAAGAACCTGTTGTATTAGTAATTACATCTGTGCCATCTATTCTAAAGTCTTTAGTATTAAGGCTTAATACAGATGCAATTGGATATCCTCCCGGAAATGTTGCAGATGTACCATAACTAGCTCTAACCTTTAAGAAGTCAATTGGTAAATTACCAAAGTCCAAAATTGAAGATGGTACGAAAGATACACTTGCAGAAGGGTAAGTAATAGATCTATTTTCTTCTGATAGGTTAGATACCCAGTCAGTTCTAGATGCTAAAGTAAAATACAAGTAGTCTTGGTAATCAAGAGCCGCCTGGCCATAAACACCAGTTAAGTTTCTTCTTGAGTAGTACTCAATTTCTTCTTGAGAGTTAAAGTTATAATGTCTTAATACGTTAAATACGTTTTGTCCGGTACTTCTTACTCCATTTCTGTCGTAAGTTCTAGCATTTGAAGTTGCACCTATGTTAAAGGTTAAATCCCAATCGCTATCTAATTCGAAGTCACCGTTTAGAGATACTTGGTGGTCAATTCTTGATGAAGTGTTATTCCACTTTTCATACATTCCAGATTGAGTTTCTAGACTACCGTCTTGTCCACCTTTGTTTTGATAACTTGTGTTGTCCTCACTATATATGTCATATCCATATCTATACTTAAGATTTAAGTTGTCAGATATATCATATTGAACAGAAGCTCCACCGTATACCCTTTGAGTATTTTGTCCATCTCCAGTATTGTTAACAGTCCATAATGGGTGTTGAATACCGTTACTAGATCTATAGTAAATTGATGCACCAGTAATAGGGTGTGCATATGGTAAATCTCCTATACCTACTGAACGTGGTGTATAGAATACGTTACCATAAAGTGAAGAGTCCGAAGCACCACTACTATATGCAGCAGCAATTGGAGGTGATTTAAACACAGTATTTGTATAGTTCATAGTACCGCTAACTGTAAATTTATTTGATAAAACAGCTCTACCACCAACACTTAGAGTATTTCTTCTAAGAGTATTTCCAGGTGTAAACCCTTTATCATCTAAATTACCGTAGTTAACATTATATGAAAACCTACCGTCATCACTTTGTCCTCTAAAGTTTATATTAGTATTTATAATATCTCCTGGTTGGAAAAGATCTCCAACACTGTCATAAGGTTTCCATTCCCAAAGAGAATCCATAGATAAACCTAATAAAGGTAAAAGATCTCTGGCAAGGAACCTTGCATTTAAGTTACTGTTATATGGGTGTTTCAAATATCCTGGTTGACCTGAAACTGTACCATTAATTTGAGATTGTTTACCCCATCCTGCAGGACCTTCTTTATCGAAGCTAGGACCCCAGTTAGAGTAGTACCATCCAAAGTTTTGGTTAAACCCATTACCATATTGATTCTGATAGTCAGGCTTCATGGCTAGCTCATTAACGAAATAAGATGTGTTTACAGTTATTTCATTTTTAGCAGCCCTAGCACCTGAAGAAGTGGAACCGGCTTTAGTTGTAATTATAATTACACCGTTTCTACCTTGCGATCCATAAAGAGTTGACGCGGCCAATCCTTTAAGAACGTTAACAGATTCAATATTATTTGGATCTAAGTCCAAGAATCTTGACGAACCATTGTTTCCTGAGGTGAATCCTCCCATAGCGTTTGTATCACTTTGGAAAGGCACACCATCAACAACAAATAATGGTTGGTTTGATGAACTAAAGGTACTCATACCTCTAATCATCACACTTGTTCCTGAACCAGATATACCACCTTGATTTGTAACTTGTACACCAGAGGCCTTACCAGCTAAAACACGTGCAACATCACCGGATGCTCTTTGTTCAATTTGACTTTCGTCAACTTCCGAAACAGCATAACCTAGCGCACGTTTTTCTCTTGTAATACCTAAACTGGTAACAATTACTTCTTCAAGTTGTGTTCCAAGGGAAAGCGAAATATTAATGACGTTGCCTGCACCTACAGATACTACTGCGGTTTCATAACCAACGAAACTGAATTCCAGAGACTGGCCTTCAGATACATTAATAGAAAAGTTTCCATCGAAATCAGTGGTTACACCAGTAGTTGTTCCCTGTACAAGGACGGTAGCTCCAGGAAGCGGAATTCCGTCACTATCAGAAACAACACCAGTTACAGCTTTCTGTGCCATAGCAACTTGTGCCGACAGCAAGAAAACCACTAGTAATCTGAATAAGCTTTTCATACTTAGTTATTTAGTTAAAATTAATTTTTGTTAAAAATTTCTTAAAATTTCGTGAGGCTAATATATGTTAATAATTTCTTAAAAAAAAGAATCTGATAGCTTAAGAGAGGATTTTTTTAAAAAAACCGCATTTTTTGGTATTATTCTATGCTTTTTATTAAAAATCAACAATTTTTTTATTAAAATATTGTTGATTATCTAATAATATTAAAGATTATCTGCAAATTCAAAAATCTTAATAATTGCTTTAGGTTCGCTTACTTTTAGTCTGTTAGCTTTAATAAATTTCCTTACTTGATCAGAATTTTCTTTAAAAAATGAAGCAACTATCTTTTTCTTTGTTCTTAATGGAGTTGGAGTATCTCCATTTTTGCTAACATAAATCTTAACTTCATCAACAAATCTTGGTGGAAATGGGTTCTCCAATCCAGTTCTAGCAACAACTTCTTCCATGAATACTTTTTTCCTTTTTATATAGACAGTATTCTTTTTTCCTTCATATAAAAGAATTAAATAACCTATATGAGCTCTACCATCTTCTAGTCTATGAGGTATATATATATATTTTTCCCCTGATATTACAGGAACAATATCCTTGCTTTGCATAAGAATTAAATCTGATTCATTTTGAGTTGTTGTACTTGCCATTTCAATTTCATCTCTAAAAGCATTGTATCTCATAAAACCTTTATCATTTAGTTCTGTCCCAAAGTAATCAAGAGTTGCTACTTCAAAATCTTCATTAAAATAGTGAGTACCCTGTATGGTTATAGGTTTTGGTTTTCTTGAGGATCTATTACCCAAATCCATCATGGCTTGTTTAGCTCTATCAACCATACCACCGAATCCTTGTTGAGAAAATAGCTCTGTTGAGAAAAAAAATGAGATAAATAATAAAAGATGAATTGGTTTCATAAGAAATATTTTGAGCAAACTTAAATATAAATTTTCTAATTATTGCTTATATATATACATTAATTATTATCGAATTTTTTATAAATCAATAATTATTTGATTTTTTAGGATGTCTTTTATCTCTTGACTTTTTCTAATAAGCTTAAAATCATTATTGTAATAACAAACTTCTGGAGGGGTAAATCTAGAATTATAATTACTGCTCATCGAAAATCCATATGCTCCAGCATTATTAAAACATAAAATATCTCCTTTTTTTATTTTTGAGATATTTCTGTCTTTAGCAAATGTGTCATTTTCACAGATATATCCAACGACAGAATATTTTTCTCTTTTATTGCTAGGGTTTGAGATGTTTTCAATTTCATGATATGAATTGTAAAGAGCTGGTCTAATAAAATGATTAAAGCCAGAGTTTATTTGAGCAAATTTGTTTTTTGTGCCTTCTTTTACATAATTAACTTTGGTTAGAAAGTACCCAGCTTCACTAACCAAATATTTTCCAGGCTCAAAAATTAGTTCTAGATCTTTATTATATTTTTTTTTAAAATTATTGAATTCAACACTTATTTTTTTACCTAATTCTTCCATATCTGTATAGGTGTCTCCCTTGAAATAAGGGACTTTAAATCCACCGCCTAGATCTATAAATTTTATATTCTTAAATAGTAATGCTAGATTAAAAACTGTTTTTGCCCCTTTAATAAAGCTGTTAATATTAGAAATATCACTTCCTGAATGAACATGAATGCCATCAATGGAAATTTTATTTTCTTTTTCTAGACTAATTATTTTCTCTATCTGATTAATAGGTATTCCAAATTTAGATTCAGAATGTCCAACACTTATTTTATCATTCCCTCCATCGAATATATTTGGATTAATTCTTATAAATATGGATTTTTCAGGAAAATTAATAGAAAACTCATTTATCGATTCTATGCTGTCTAAATTTATTTTGACTCCGAGTTTTACAGCTTCCTTAATTTCTTCCATAGAAACTCCATTAGGTGTGTAGATAATGTCATTAGCTTTAAACCCAGCCTTTATGCCTAATTTGATCTCTTGAATTGAAACTGCATCTAGGCCACAATCTAAATTCTTAATAAATTTTAGGATTGAAACATTTGATAAGGCTTTAGCTGCATATTGGACTTTAATACTACTAATGCTTTTAAATGAGTTATTGAATTTGATTAGTTGGGATTTGATTTTGTCTAAATCATACAGATATATTGGAGATCCGAAAATCTCTGTAGCTTTCAAAAGTAGTTTCCTGTCCATTAGATCAATTTATTTTTAAATATAAATCTGATTTTAATTAATTCAAATAATTTAAGTTTTGTAGTTATATTTGCCATCATGAATCTACATGAATATCAAGGTAAAGAAATTCTAGAGAAGTTTAATGTAAAAGTTCAGAAGGGTTATGTTGCAGATAATCCTGATGCTGCTGTTAAGTGTGCTGAAAAAATTAATAAAGAAACAGGAACTAAGATTTTTGTAATTAAAGCTCAAATTCATGCAGGAGGAAGAGGAAAGGGTGGAGGTGTTAAGATTGCAAAAAATCTTGAAGAGGTTAGAGTTATTGCTTCGAATATTCTTGGAATGAATCTTGTTACTCCTCAGACTCCTCCTGAAGGTAAGCTTGTTAGAAAGGTTTTAATCGCTGAAGATGTTTATTACGATGGAGAATCTGAAAGGTCTGAGTTCTATATTTCAGTTCTATTAAACAGGTCTAGCGCAAAAAATATGATAATCTATTCTAAAGAAGGTGGTGTAGATATTGAAAGTGTTGCTGAAAAAACACCAGATTTAATTTTTCAAGAAGAGATAGAGCCTGGTAATGAATTGCTTCCTTTTCAAGCAAGAAAAATTGCTTTTAATTTAGGTCTTTCGGGAGATGCATTTAAAAATATGGTTTCATTTGTTTCTTCGTTATATAAGGCATATCAAATGTCTGATGCCTCATTGTTTGAAATAAATCCTGTTTTGAAATCTTCTGATGACAAAATTATTGCGGTTGATTCAAAAGTAACTCTTGATGACAATGCTTTGTTCCGTCATAAAGAATATGAATCAATGAGAGATCTTAATGAAGAAAATCCAGTAGAGGTGGAGGCAAGAGCAGAGGGGTTAAATTATGTTGATTTAGATGGGAATGTTGGCTGTATGGTAAATGGTGCCGGGTTAGCCATGGCTACTATGGACCTTATCAAGCTTGCAGGAGGTGAGCCAGCCAATTTTTTAGATGTAGGAGGAACAGCTGATGCTGAAAGAGTTGAAAAAGCATTTAGGTTAATATTGAGAGATGATAACGTTAAAGCTATATTAGTCAATATATTCGGTGGTATAGTGAGGTGTGATAGGGTTGCCGAAGGTATTGTTTCAGCATATAAAAATCTTAAAGAAATTGAAGTTCCCATAATTGTTAGGTTACAAGGAACTAATTCAGTGGAGGCAAAAGAGATTATTGATAATTCTGGACTAAATGTTTTATCAGCAACTGGTTTTGACGAAGCTGCAAAAAAGGTTCAGACTGCCATAAAGTGACAATATGTCGCTAATCATTCTTCTTTTTGTGACAAAAAGTCATATTTTTAGGTTTGGTATTTATTTTGACTATAGTTAATTGATTTTAATTCATTTTTTCATTGTTTTAAAATTATTGTTTAACTAAAAAAAAGATTATGAAAATTGTAAAATTTAATAACAAACAGATATTTCCATCATTAATAAATGAATTTTTTAATGATGATTTTGGGGTTAATTTTTTAAATAGAAATCATTCTGTTCCTTCTGTGAACACAATAGAAAATGATGATTCTTTTGAAATTGACTTAGCTGTTCCTGGTATGAAAAAAGATGATTTCTCTATTGAATTAGATAATAATGTACTTATAATATCATCTGAAACATCAAATAATGTCTCAAATGAAAATTTAAGACTTAATGAATTTAATTATTCATCTTTTCAAAGATCATTTAAAATTCCAGAATCGGTTAATTTAGATAAGATCAAGGGAAATTATAAAAATGGAATCCTGAAAGTATTACTACCTAAGAAAAAGGATAGTATATCAAAAACTAATAGAGTAATAACTATTGGATAATTAAAAAGGTGCATGAAAATGCACCTTTTTTTATTTGACTTTATCTTTAAGGAATTTTATTTTATCTCTTATCTCTGCAGCTTTGATAAAGTCTAATTTCTTTGCTGTTTCTTCCATTTCTTTTCTAAGCTCTTTAATTTTTTTCTCTAGAGAGGCTTTCGTTAAATAGACATCCAAATCTTTTTTAAAATCTTTGTAATCTGATGAAATTAATTGTTTCTCCTTTTCAAATGCAGTATCAAATGATTTCATCATCGATTTTGGTATAATTTTATTTTTCTTATTATACTCCTCTTGCTTGTCTCTTCTATAAGAGGTTTCTTCAATTGTTTTTTTCATACTATTAGTTATTTTATCAGCGTACATAATAGCTTTTCCTTTAATGTGCCTTGCAGCTCTTCCAATAGTTTGAATTAATGATCTGTGACTCCTTAAAAATCCTTCTTTATCCGCATCCAGAATTACAACAAGAGAAACTTCAGGAAGGTCTAAACCCTCCCTTAATAGATTAACACCTACAACTACATCAAATATTCCTTTCCTTAAATTTTGCATAATTTCAACTCTTTCAAGTGTATCAATATCACTATGGATATAGTTTGTTCTAATTTCAGATTTAAGAAGAAATTTTGTTAATTCTTCAGCCATTCTTTTTGTCAAGGTTGTAATTAAAACTCTTTCATTTGATTCTACTCTCAATAAAATTTCTTCTATTAGATCATCAATTTGATTTTTAGCTGGTTTCACTTCAATTATTGGATCAAGAACTCCAGTTGGTCTAATAATTTGTTCAATATAGAATCCTTCACTTTTATTTAGTTCATAATCAGCAGGTGTTGCACTCACGTATAATACTTTATTTTGAATACCTTCAAACTCTTCAAATTTAAGAGGTCTGTTATCTAATGCAGCTGGTAATCTAAATCCATAGTTTACTAAATTCTCCTTTCTACTCTTATCACCACCATACATTGCATGAACTTGAGGAATTGTTACATGACTTTCATCAATAACCATTAGATAATCTTCAGGAAAATAATCTAAAAGACAAAAAGGTCTTGTACCAGGTTTTCTTCCATCCAGATATCTTGAATAATTCTCGATACCAGCACAATAACCTAGTTCTTTTATCATTTCAAGATCAAATTCGGTTCTTTCTTTTATTCTTTTAGCTTCAAGTTTACATTCACTTTCTTCAAAATATTTTACTCTTTCTTCAAGATCTGTTTCAATATTGTCTATTGCAGATGAAATACTTGATTCTGAAGTAACAAAAATATTAGCTGGAAAAATTCTTATAGATTTGAAATCTTCAAGTTTATTAAGTAAAATAGGATCAATTGATTCAATACTTTCAATTTCATCTCCAAAAAAATTAATTCTATAAAAAATATCTGAGTAACTAGGAAAAATATCAATAATATCACCATTTACTCTAAAACTTCCTCTATTTAGTTCATCAATACTTCTTGAATATAGTCCTTTAACAAACTGAGATAATAATTTAGTTATTGAAATTTTTTGATTTATATTAATTTCCGTTACGTGTTTTTTAAATTCTGACGGATTCCCAATCCCATATATACATGATACTGATGCAACTACTATAATATCTTTCCTCCCAGAAAGTAAGGATGAGGTAGCACTTAATCTATATTTTTCAATATGTTCATTGATTGATAAATCTTTTTCAATATATAAACCTGAACTAGGAATATATGCTTCAGGTTGGTAATAATCATAATAGGAAACAAAATATTCTACCGAGTTATCAGGGAAAAAACTTTTAAATTCAGAATAAAGTTGTGCAGCTAATGTTTTATTATGAGACAATACGAGTGTTGGCCTATCTAATTCATTAATAACATTAGCAACTGTAAAAGTTTTTCCAGAACCTGTTACACCTTGAAGAGTAACATGATTTTGATTCTGACTATAACTGTTAATTATATCGTTAATTGCTTGAGGTTGGTCTCCAGTTGGAGAAAAATCAGAAGTTAAGTTGAAACTCATTGGGTTACTTTAGCTTAAATCATCTTTCATCTCTTCCTCACTATTTGGATTATTAAGGAATATATTTGTCGGAGACTCATTAGGAACTTCACCAACAGAAAAGACACAGAAAGGGTACTCTTTATCTTTAATTTTTTCTACAGATTCATTAACATCGATAAAAAATGTCCAATAATTTAAAAAATCGTAGATGTATATTAATTTATCTCCTTTTGAGTTTATAAATTCAGAAATACTAGAATCAGAATATACTTTGTCATTATCATCAAGTTTAAAAATTTTAATTTCTTCATCTCTTTCCCAATTCTCATTCGATTTAAAAAAAATTGATGGTTCACTAGAATCAAAACCAAAAAAACTTGATATTGTTTTATGAAATTCAATCATTGATGAAGATGCATCAATTTCTATATCTCTTAAGACATCTTCTTTTACATTTAATATTATTCTAATTCTTAATACCATGAGTTTTATTATTATTTAATAATACATAAAAATAAACCTGAAAACCAATTATAAGGGATGAAATTAATAAATGAACTGGTTGAGTAGAAAAAGGAAAATTAAAATAGTACATCATTATCCCTGATAATAATTGAATAACTAAAAGTATCATTATAATGTTAAATGTTTTACTAACAATAATCATTTTTTTGAGCTTTAAGAATATTAAACTATTTATAAAAAATATAATTATTGAGAAACTACGATGAAAATAGAAACTTTTAGGAGGATTAATGAGCCACTTGCTTTTTTCAGAATAATTATATGATAGCATTTCAATATCTATAAATTGTCTTATTTCTGTTCCAGAAAGCACTTGAATTATAAGTAATATTAATGAAATAAGTGTAAGGGTAGAAACATATCTATTAAATACTAGATTGGATTCTTTTTCATTTAATTTTGATAATAAAATAAATAGAACAGATACAATTAATATTGCCATAACCATATGAATAGTTATTTTACTTGCTAAAAGATTACTATCCACTACTGTTTTTCCTAACCATGCTTGAAATAAAATACCTGTTAATGATAGAAATGCTAGTATTGTAATTGATCTTTTTTTCTTAATAAATTTAAGTGAATTTATAAAGAGTAATAAGACCGATAATCCTGCTATTGCACCAATTAGTCTATTTATATATTCTATCCACGTATGATATACATTAAATTTAGAATAGTCATGTTTCGTATAATTTGACCAATTTTCTCTGTTAATTGAATCAACGGTTTTAAAATCTTTATTTGCATAAATTAAACTATCATTGAAAATAATAATTTGATTTTTTTTATAATTATAATTCTTTTTCCATTGAATATCTGATCTATCTGTAGGAGGGATTAAATAACCAAAACATTTTGGCCAATCAGGACATCCCATTCCACTTCCTGTCATTCTAACTGTTCCTCCAGCTAGAATAACTATATATACAATTACAATTGATGCTATTGTTAGGGTTTTGATCTTTCTCATTATTAAAGGCCTAAAGACTTTCCTTTAATTTTCATCAAATTAAATGCTGATTTATAATCATTTTCAATTTCTCCATCAAGAATTGCATTTTTTATCTCATCTTTTATTATTCCTACTTCTTTACAGGGACCAATTTTAAAATGTTTCATTATTATTTCACCTGTTACTGGTGGTTGAAAATTTCTAATATTATCCTTTTCCTCAACTTTTTTAATCTTTTCTCTAACAATTTTGAAATTATTATGATACTGTTCAAATTTTCTTTTATTTTTTGTTGTTATATCTGCTTCACATAGAGTTAATAAGTCATCTATCGAATTACCTGCATCATATATTAATCTTCTTACTGCAGAATCAGTTACAATCTCTTCAGCAATTATAATAGGTCTTGAGCTCATCATTACAATTTTTTGAACATATTTCATAGACTCATTTAATGGCAATTTCAATCTATTAAATATCTGTTTAACCATTTTTGATCCAATAAATTCATGGCCATGAAAAGTCCAACCTGTTTCTTTATTAAATTTTTTTGTTTGAGATTTTCCTATATCATGAAGAAGAGCAGCCCATCTTAACCAAATATTATTAGTGTTAGATGATATATTATCAACAACTTCTAAAGTATGATAGAAGTTATCCTTATGAGTTTGACCCTCAACTTCTTCAATACCTTTAAGGGATTCAAGCTCAGGTAGAATTATCTTAAGAATATTTAATTTATCAAGCAAAATAAAACCATTTGATGGTTTATCTTGCATTAATATTTTATTGAGTTCCTCACTAATTCTCTCTCCAGATAAAATTTCAATTCTATTTAGGTTTCTCTTTATAGATGCAAAAGTATTTCTTTCAATTTTATAATTAAGTTGAGTAGAAAATCTAACTGCTCTTAACATTCTCAAGGGGTCATCTGAAAAAGTCTTATCTGAATCTGTTGGTGTTTTTATAATACCCTTATTTAGATCACCAATTCCATTAAAAGTGTCTATTAATTCCCCATAATTTTCTTTATTTAAACTAATTGCCAATGTATTAATAGTGAAATCTCTTCTATTCATATCATCCATAAATGTTCCTGCTTTTACTTCAGGTTTTCTACTATCTTCTGAATATGATTCTTTTCTTGCACCAACAAATTCAACAGTATAATCTTTCCATTTTAGCATAGCAGTACCAAATCTTTTATAGATATTTATTTTTTTTGTTGAGTCAATTGAATTTTGAACATTAATTGCAAAATTGATTCCGGATCCAATACATAAAATATCAATATCTTTTACGATTTCTTTATTTAATATATAATCTCTTACAAATCCTCCAACAACATATGAATCTATATTTAATTCATGAGATGTATTCATTATGGTTTTAAATATTCCCTTTTCTAGTAGTGCTAATATTTCTTTTTTATTTATAGTCACCTTAAAACAATTTTTTTTCCATCTGATGTAAGTTTGATAATTTTTGATTCAATGTTTTCTGTTTCATGATTTACCTTCTTAACAACATAATCAACTTCACTGATAATCTCTTTATTTATCTTATCAAACTTTTTAGGGAATTCTTTTCCAGAATGATTTGCAGAAGTTGAAACAATCGGTTTGCCAAATTTAGTAATTAATGTTTTGCAAAAATCATCATTTGGAACTCTAAATCCTATTGATTTTGAATATTTTGTAATGTAATTTGAAATTCCTTTAGGGGAATCAAAAATAAAAGTAGTAGGTCCTTCTTTAGATAACTCATAATAGTCAAAATCAGGCATAAATTCTAAATAATTATTTATCATTTCATAGCTAGAAGCTAAGCAAATAAGAGGTTTTTGAAAATCTCTTTTTTTCATTTTGTAAACTTTTAATACTGCATTATTGGATGTAGCATCACAACCTATTCCCCATATTGTATCTGTTGGATATAAAATAGTTCCATCCTTCTTAAGTATTTCAAGAGCTTTTGAGATTTCATTCTCCAATTTTATACTAATTTTGTTTGTAAAATTATAATAATTTAATTGAATAAATGCACTTATGGGGAAGTGTTTAGGAATAGATTTTGGGTTAAAAAGAACAGGGATTTCAATTTCTGACGAATTTAATAAAATTGCTTTTCCATTAAAAACAGTACAATCAGACAATCTTATAAGTATCATTCGAGATATTATTAAAACTGAATCTATTGAAAAAATAATTATAGGAAAACCTTATGATTTAAAGGGTAATCTGCCAGTTTTAGAAAAAAATATTATTAGTTTAATAAAATTGCTTAAGACTAAATTTCCAGATATATTCGTGTATAGGATTGATGAAAGATTTACCTCAATAATTGCAAAACAAACAATTGCAATATCAGGAGTTGCTAAAATGAAGAGAAGAAATAAAGAAAATATTGATAAGATTAGTGCTACTTTAATTTTACAATCCTATTTAAATAAATAATCATGATTCGACCAATAGTTGCATATGGTAATCCAATACTGAATCAACCTTCATCTAAAGTTGATATTGAAAATGAAGATATATCAAACTTAATTGTTGATCTGTGGGAAACAATGCATAATGCAAATGGTGTTGGATTAGCAGCTCCTCAAATTGGAGTTTTAAAACAGATATTTATTACAGATTTTGATTATTTTAAAGAAGAAGAATCTTTTAACAAGTCAGAAATAGAAAAATTTCAGCAGGTATTTATAAATCCAATAATTACAGATGAGTATGGTGAAAATTTCTTATTTTCAGAAGGATGCCTTAGTATACCAGATATTTTAGAGGAACTTAGCCGAAAAAATACTATAAAAATTGAATTTCTTGATGAAAAATTTAATCCAAAAAAAATTACATGTTCAGGAGTTATTGCAAGAGTCATTCAACATGAATATGATCATCTAAAGGGCATTTTATTTACTGACAGAATATCTTCATTAAGAAAAAGAGAGCTTAAAGGTAAATTAGACATTATATCTGCTGGAGATTTTGAGCCTAATTATAAGATGAGCTTTTATAAAAAAAATGTTTAAGCTTTTTCATCAGCAGGCGCTTTTTCATCAGCAGGCGCTTTTTCATCAGCAGGAGCTACTTCAGCTACTGGAGCTTGTTTGGTTTTAGTTATTTTATTCAATTTACTTTTTAAAACCTCAATTTGATCGTTTATTGAGGTTAGTTTAGAAGAAACATTTTTAAATAAAGGGTTATCGCTACTAGAATTTGTAAAATATTCTAGGTTATTTTCAAACTGATTTGATTCATCTTGTAGTTGAGATATTCTTCTTTTTAGTGATTTTTTTTCTTCATAAATATTGACAGATTTTTTTTCTTTATTGCTAATCTTATTTTTTCTTGATTTAAGAGTGTTAAAAAACTCATTACATAATAGCTTAAACTCTTGCCATAGAGAATTTGAAATTTTTCTAGGAATATAACCAACTTTTTTCCATTCGTTTTGAATCTCGATAACTCTTTTAGAATTTTCAGAATGATTTTCTAGTTTAAGAATGTTTTTTACTTCTTCTATTAGACTTTTCTTTTTATCTATATTTTGTTTTACTTCAATTTTTTGGTTTTTATAGAAACTATTCTTTTTATTATTAAATTCTTTTGTTATGATTCTAAACTGATTCCAAGATATTTTGTTTTTCTTCCTAGGAATATTTCTTATTTTTTGAAATTCATCTTTAAGATTATTGAAAATTTTAATTTTATTTTGCCACTCATTATGAGAATCTGGAACATTTTCTAGTACTTCTCTCATTTTACTAAGAACTTTTTCCTTATTTAATAAATTTTTATTTTGTTTACTATTAATTTCTTTTTGATGTTCTTGTCTTTTAGCATGAATCTTATTAGATGCTTTCTGGAATTTACCCCACAGTTCTTCTCTATACTCTTTAGATACAGGGCCTAATTCATTTTTCCATAATCTGTGTAAAATATTTAAGTCTCTTGAAGCTTGCATTACATTTTTAATTTTATCTAATGCTTCAGCTTTTTCAATAAGTTTAATTTTTTCTTCATAATTATGCTTATAATCAAGTTCTTTTAACTCTCTATTAAGATGTAAAAAATCATAGAATATTTCTACATGATGTCTATATGTTTCCCAAATATTATTTCTTTCTGTAATAGGAACTTGCCCAATATTGTGCCATGATTCTTTATAGGTTTTAAATGTTTGATATAGATTGTTAGGTTTTTTATCTATATTAATTAGATCTTTTATTTTCTCAATTAATTCTAGTCTTTTTTCTAGATTTGCTTTTTGAATAGCTCCAATTTCTGAATAATATTTTCTCTTCTTAAAGGAATAATTTTTTAATGTTTTTTGATATTGAATTTTATTATCTGATTTAAAAATAAACTGTTCATTCTCTTTATTAGAATTAAATTTCTTTTTTTCATTTTCATATTCCTTTTTAAGTCCTACCTGAATTTTATTTTTAATCTCTTCAATTTCTTTTCTTTTTCCTATCCAATTTTCAGATTCTACTTTAGTATTAAAAAGACTAACTAAATCTTTTAATTTGATGCTTTTTTTAACTTTTGATTCTTTCTTTTTAGTTGAAGAAGAAGTTTCAGTTTTTTCCTTTACCTCACCATATTTTTTATGCCATTCTTTATATTCTTTTGTCCTTTTATCTTTAGGCATAGGTGGAGTCACTATCACTTCTTTTTTCTGTTTTAAACTTTTATTTTTAGTTTTTCTTACAGAAGAAACTTTAGTATCTGCTATAATTTCCCCATATTTTTTATACCATTCTTTATATACTTTAGTTCTCTTGTCTTTAGGTATAGGAGGAATTGTCTTAGTTTCAAGAATCTTTGATTCCGATGAAGACTTTTCAAGTTTATTTATTGAGTCTTTCATTAAATTAAATTGAGTTGTTTGTATTCTAAAATTAACAAAAAAAATTGTCAATTGAATTTAGACCATAATTCCCATGATTTTTCTGCTTGATATTCAAGCATTTTTAATCCATTTATAACTCTAGATCCCCTTTCTATTCCCTTTTTCATAAAAGTGGTCTCTTTGGGATTATAAACTAGATCATAGAGGATATGATTATTGTTTAAATTATTATAAGGAATATCAGGAAACTCATTTATATTAGGAAATGTACCTAGTGGAGTTGTATTAACTATTAGCAACTTTTGATTAAAAATACTATGATCTAATTCATCATATTTTAAATAATCTTTATTTAAAGTTCTTGAAACATGATTAAATTTTATTTTTCTTTTAGAAAGAACATATGATACTGCTTTCGATGCACCTCCAGTTCCAAGAACTAAAGCATAATCTATTTCATCAATATTAAGATCAGATAATGTTTTGTCAAAGCCATATATATCAGTATTATATCCAATTTTTTTAGACTCTATAAAGCAAATTGTATTAACTGAACCTATCTCTTTAGCAACTGGAGATAATTCGTCTAGAAATGGAATAATCTTTTCCTTATAAGGAATGGTCACATTAAGGCCATTTAATTTGTTGTTTGTAAGAATTTCATCAATTAACTCAACTCTTTCTAAATCAAAATTTAAATAGTTATAATGGTTAAACTTTTCGTTTTTAAATTTTTCTAAAAAATATTTTCTTGAAAAAGAATAATCAATATCCTTTCCTATTAATCCATATATTTTTTTATTTTTCAATTTTTATTTGCAAGGTTCTCTAATAGAACAACAAATAGTATACCAATGATAATATAACCAACCGTTATAAGAGCATTATCATTATTAACTTCAGGAATATAAATAGCAATTTTATCAATTTCTTCTAATTCTTGAGATTTGATTTTCCATGGCCAAACACCTCTTAAAGAACCTGCAATAAATCCAACAATTAACGCTATTGTAATTGATTTATGTTTCTTGAGTAAAGATCCTAATAAATTAGATAAAAATATAAGTCCAAGAATAGATCCCATAGTAAATAAAAAAAGAACTTTTAATAAATAGACTCTTTCATCATCATATATAAAATTAAAATCGAATTTAAATAAATCTACAATAGAAAAATATAATGAGTTAACTGAATCAACCATTATCAATGTATAGTTACCCATTAGTAATAACAAGTATGAGCCAGAAAGTCCAGGAAGAACCATGCCAGAGATAGCTATAATTCCAGAAATGAAAATTATTAGTTCAGAACTTCCTAAATTAATTTTATCTGCAAAGCTTATAATAATGCCAAACATAAACCCAATAATTAAAGCTATAGATGTTCTGAATGTTAGTTTTTCCAGCTTATTATATATAACATAGAATGAACCAACTATCATTCCAAAAAAGAGACCAAAAATATATAATTCATATTTTTCGATTAACAAATCAAGTAGAAGAGAAACACTAAAAAAACTTGCAATTAATCCTCCAAAAACAGTAAATAAAAACTTTCCATTTATTTCATTATAAAAGCTAATAAATCCCTCTTTAAACAACTTTTTTAATGAAGTAAAATTAATTTTAGTAATTGAATCAATTAATTCTTCATAAATCCCAGTAATAAATGCAACTGTACCTCCAGATACACCAGGAATTTTATTAACAGCTCCCATTGATAAACCTTTAAGGAAGAGGAAAACATAATACTTGCTCATACATTCTTAAGATACTAAAAATTATGAAAGAAAAATTTTTTCATTTGCTAGCTCAGGGAAATTTTCTGCTAATTTTTGAGGAATTTTTTTTATTTTTTTTGCATTTTGAAAAAAGTAAATAGCTTCATTTTTTTTGCCAAGTTTTATTAGACAACCTGAGATTAAATAATCTAAATATACTTTTTTGGGAAAAATTTTCTTTGCCTTAAGTCCTGTTTTTAATGCTTTATCCCAACTTTTAATTTTAATTAAACACTTAATAATGTTTTTCCAATTATTCCATTTTAAGTCCCCTAATTCAATTAAGTTTTCAGCATTTTTTATTGCTTGAATAAATGATCCTTTTTTGTAATTTATTTCAAAACTTTTTTTAAGAATTTTTATGCTTTCCTGATTTGAATTTATTGCTTTATCAATAAGATAGGAGGCCTGTCTATAATTGTCATCCTTAAGATATAAATCAATTAATTCAATCCATGCAGATTCATTTGTGGAATCAATTCGAATAGCTTTCTTCAAAAACTTTCTTCCAAGTTTATCGTTTTTTAATTTCAGATAACATAACCCTATTCTCATTATTATAAATGAGTTAGGTTCGTTTAGTCTTATAGTTATTTTGTAATTGTTAATCGCTTCATTATATTTACCTTCTTTTTCAAGTAATTTCCCTTTTTCTATATAAGCACTAGTAAATTCATCATCTGAGATTATTGCAAAATCAAAAGAAGAAATTGCTTCTTTGTTCATGTTTAACTTTGAATATATTTTTCCTAATTGGTGCCAAGCTATTTTTGAATAAGGGTTTTTTTCAAGAATATCATTCAGAATTACAATAGAATCTTTATGTCTATTAATGTTTTCATAGCAAAAAATAAGATTATAAAGTGATTGATAATCATCGGGATCATTTTTAATACATTTTTTAAAAAAAGGAATAGCTGAATTGTATTCTTCTAAAAGAAGAAATTCCATACCTATCATATTCCAAATCTCATATTTATCATCACTAAAATCAAGAGCTTTCTTTAAAATTTCAATAGCTTTTTGTCCGAGATTGTTTTTTGAATAAATTGTTGCTTTTTGAAGATAAACCTCTTTATTTATTGGATCAATTTCCTCTACAAAATCAAGAATTTTATATGCATCATCATAGTTAGAGTTAAAAATTAAAAGCTCAGAACTTAATAACATAAGATCAATATTATTAGGATGTTGTTGAAGTCCCATTGAAATTGCTTTTTCAGCTAGGGAAAAATTTGCATTATCAATATAATGATGTGTAATATTAATAAATTCTGTAGAGTCAAAATACAAATTGGTATTAGTCCTAAGCATATCCTCAAATTTCAATACACTTTCCTTGTATTCTCTAAACATTTATCGTTTTTGGTAAAATTAATCATCTCAAAAACTCAAAAGTATACATCTAAACATTTATTGTCAACAAAATAATTAACAGTCTAAGCTATTCTATTTCAACTATTTTTAGGAGTTTATCAGAATTACTAAATAAATCTTGGACACTATTAGGTCTTTCTTCATCTCTCCAAATGAACCCAGGGAGAGTCTTTTCATTTGAAATTATGTTTTTTTCAGAGATAATATTTCCATCTGGTGTTTTGTAGAAAGACACTTCAATTATCTCATTATTTTCAAACTTAATAAGAATTGAACTAGAAAGAGTTTTGTTTAATCCTAGGAAATCTTCTCCATCATCAGAATGCATATAGTATAGAATAACACTATTTTTTACAACATTAACATTTTTAAGTTTCCCATCTTGAAAAGACCCATCTAACTTTTCTCCTTTAATTTGATTATAACCATCTTCACTAATAGAATCTTTCTGAATCATAAAAACATTTCCTAAAATAAGCAGTGAATCAAGCTCTTGAGTTTGAGGGTTAGATTTTAAAAAAATTTCATTTCCTGTAAGTTGATTTTTTCCAAACCAAACAATAGGATTTTTCTTATTCTTTTCTTCATCTGAAAGATTTATAACAATGGACTTACTTAAAGGTCTTTTTAGTAATTTTATTAGTCCATTTGTTTGGTTATAATGTATTGAATCTGATTTTCCTCTAACATCTGTTTTAAAAATTCTAACATCATAAAAGCCTTTAAGGATTTTATTTTCATCTGGTCCAGTAATCGTTAATGTATCTGAATGAATATAGAGTGAGTCTCTCTCCAATATACTAACTGCAAGAGCATTTTTTGTAATAATTACTGAGTCTATTGATTTAAAAACTTCACCGTAATGTCCAGTAATAATAGAATTGTTTATTGTATCGTTAATTATAATATTATTAGATGCAGCTGCATATGATTTCTCATTTTCAAAGTAAATGCTATCACCATTAATGATTTTTCCATCATAATGGATTATTGCATTTTTTTTAAAATATCCTTTTTGAATTTTAGTATCATAAAATCCTAATTCACAAAAAATTTCATAGTCAGATCCAATTATATTAGAAGGACCATTAAAATATGCTATATCAGATTCAGTAAAATATTCAAGTTCATCAGAAATCACATTATATTCAGGATTGTTAATTTTTACATTAGATTTAAAATTATATTTTTTTTCATTCATGAAATAAACTCCACGTTTACTCTTTAAAGTATTTTTATTATCTATTATTGTCCCATTAGTATTATAATAAGCAATGTTTAATACTCTGTCAATGTAAAGCGTGTCCGTCCTTAATAACATGTCAGGTCTAACTAATTCTACATTACCCCATGCTATAGCTTTTCTTTTTATTCCATCATAGTCAAAATTATTAGATGTCATTGTTAAAGTATCTCCTTGACTAAATATTACTCTTCCATTAGCCTTGAATGAATTTTCGGAAGGATAGTAATATGAAATATCAGATTCAATTTTTGCCCCATCATGAAACAGAATGACTTTTTTAGTATCATCTTTAAGCAAGATAGTTGCACCTGGATATTCACTAGAGTTTCGAATAGATGTTCCTGCTTGTATAATTTCAACAACTTTTGTTTCCTGAGAAAAACTATAAATTGTAAAAAATATAAATACAATAAGGGATAAAAGATATTTCATCATTTAATTCTATAAATGGTCTCAGATCGATCTGGACCAACAGAAATTAATTTTATTGGCACTTTAATAAATTCTTCAATAAATGAAACATATTCAAGAAGTTCTACTGGCAGCTCCTCTTCTCTAGTAATCTTAGATATATCTTCAGACCAACCTTTGAAGGTTTTGAAAATAGGTTCAATATTCTCTGAATTAAGGTCAAAAGGTAATGTTTGAGTTTCGATACCATTGATATTATAAGATGTGCAGACCTCTATAGATTTAAATCCACTCAATACATCTGCCTTCATCATATTTAACTCAGTTACTCCATTAATAATTATTGAATATTTTAATGCTATTAAGTCTAACCATCCACATCTTCTGTCTCGGCCTGTAGTTGCTCCATATTCATTCCCTGTTTTTCTAATATGTTCTCCAATTTCGTTAACTAATTCAGTAGGAAAAGGTCCAGATCCAACTCTAGTCGTATATGCTTTAAATATCCCGATAACATTTTTAATTTTATTAGGGGCTACTCCAAGACCAGAACAAGCTCCGGATACAGTCGTATTAGATGATGTAACAAAAGGGTAAGTTCCAAAATCAATATCTAAAAGTGATCCTTGAGCACCCTCTGCTAAAATTTGTTTCCCATTATTTAAAGAATTATTTAAATATTCTTCACTATCAATGAAATTGAATCTTTTTAATACTTCAATACTTTTAAAAAAATCATCTTCTAATTCATTTAAGTCTAAATCAACCTTTAGATTAAAATTTGATAAAAGAGTAAGATGTTTTCTTTTAAGGGCATTATACTTCTCAACCCAATTACCACTGTTTAAATCACCAATTCTTATTCCATTTCTTCCAGTTTTATCCATATAAGTAGGACCGATTCCCTTTAATGTTGAACCAATTTTCTTTTTTCCTTTAGATGCCTCTGAAGTTGCATCTATTATTTTATGAGTAGGTAGAATTACATGAGCTCTATTTGAAATTAAAAGTTTATCTCTCATATCAAAATCAAATTTTTTTAAACCTTCAATTTCATTTTTAAAAATAACTGGATCGATTACTACACCATTGCCTATTATATTGATTGCTTCTTTATTAAAAATTCCCGATGGAATTGTATGTAAAACATGTTTGTGTCCATTAAATTCTATAGTATGACCCGCATTTGGTCCACCTTGAAACCTTGCAATTATATCATATGAATTTGTAATTGCGTCAACTATCTTACCTTTACCTTCATCACCCCATTGAAGGCCTAGAAGAACATCTAAAGACATATTTATTTATTTTTTTTAGTTGTAGCGTACAATATTAGTGAATGATCCTTAACATCTACATTAAATATTTCTTCAACAGTTTTTTTAATTAATTGAATTCTTGGGTCGCAAAATTCTTTTACCTCACCAGTATCTGTCAAAATAAGATGGTCATGCTGATTATTAAAGAAACATTTTTCAAATTGAGAACTAGAATCGCCAAATTGATGCTTTCTAACAAGACCGCATTCTAATAAAAGTTCAATTGTGTTATATAGAGTTGCTCTGCTTACTCGATATTTTTTTTTATTCATTTTTTCGTAAAGAAGATCAATATCAAAGTGACCGTCTATAGAATAAATTTCATTTAAAATTTTGTATCTCTCAGGTGTTTTTCTGTGACTATTTGAATTTAAAAATTCTGTAAAAACATTTAATACAATTTCATTTTCATCTTTACTTTTTACTATCATATAATTTCTTCTTTAATTTCTTGTAACTTTTTCAATACCCTTGATTTTTTTCAAACTTTTTAATAATTTATTTAAAATCACCTTGTTTTTTACGTCTAAGCTTATACTTCCTGTAAACAAACCATCGTTAGACTCAAATGATATTTTATTCATGTTTACATTCATTGAATCAGAAATAGTTGATGTAATCTGACTTATAATTCCCAAATCATCAATACCCGTTAAATTTATCTTAGTATTGAATTCGTGAGATTGAGAATCAATCCATTTTGCAGAGATTACTCTATAAGCATAATTAGATCTTAATGAGATTGAATTGGAACAATCTTTTTTATGAACTTTAATGCCATCATCAACAGATACAAAACCGAAAACAGAGTCTCCAGGTATTGGGTTACAACAATTGGCCATTGAATATTTTAATGATTCTTGATCTTTACCAAATATAAGTTTATCAAATTTAATAGAGTGGACACTTTCATTAATTTTATCAACTTTTTTCTTATTTGAACCAATACGTCTTTTGATAAATCTAATAAATGACCTATTATAATCATTTACAAATTGTTTTATTTTCTTATTGTCAATGGTTCCATTGCCAACACTAAAAAAAAGATCATTACTTGCATTAATATTAAAGAATTTCATCATGGCGCTAGAAGTTTTGTCATCAAGTTTAATCTTAAATTGTTTCAATTTTCTTTTTAAGATTTCTTTTCCTTCAATAGAAATTCTCTTTTTTTCAATATTCAATGAAGACTTGATTTTTGATTTTGCTTTAGATGTAACAACAAAATCAAGCCAATTAACTGATGGTTTAATATTTTTAGATGTCATAATATCAACTTGATCTCCATTTTTAAGAACATGACTTAAAGGGACAAGTTTTCCATTTACTCTAGCTCCTCTTGTTTTAGCACCTATATCAGTGTGAACATGAAAAGCAAAATCAAGTGCTGTAGATCCACTTTTTATTGATTTAAGATCACCTTTAGGTGTAAAAACATAAATTTCTTCTGAATAAAAATTTAGTTTGAAGTCTTCTACAAAGTCAATAGCATATTGAGAATCATCAATCAATACATCTTGAAGTTTATTTAACCATATATCAACTTCTCTTTGTTTTGTTTCTCCATGTTTATAATTGTAATGAGCAGCATAACCTTTCTCTGCTATTTCATCCATTCTTTCTGACCTAATTTGAACTTCAACCCATCTGTTTTCTGGACCAACTACAGTTAAATGAAGCGCTTCATAACCATTAACTTTAGGATATGTAATCCAATCCTTAAATCTAGCAGGATTTGGAGTAAAGTGATCAGAAATTATTGAATATATTTTCCATGCTATAAACTTTTCATCCTTTTTTGAGGATATATATATTATTCTAATTGCAAATCTATCATATACTTCGTTGAAAGAAATATTCTTATTTTTCATTTTGTTATTTATAGAAAATATAGACTTATTTCTACCCTTTATTGAGTATTTTATTTTTTGATTAGCTAAGCTCTCTATTATTAATTTTTTAAAGGATTCTATATATTTTTCTTGGTTGTCTTGACTTTTATCAAATTTATTTTTTAAGGTTTTGTATGTTTTAGGCTCAATAGTCTTTAGACTAAGATCTTCAAGCTCATTTTTTAAATTAAATAATCCTACCCTATGAGCTAGTGGTGCATATATATAAAGTGATTCAGAAGCAATTTTTTCCTTTTTTATGTCATCTAAATATTCAACAGTTCTCATATTATGAAGCCTATCTGCAATTTTTATAAGAATAACTCTTATATCATTATGAAGAGTTAAAAGCATTCGTCTATAATTTTCAGCTTGAACTGAATAGTCTCTATTCTTTCTAAGAATAGATATTTTAGTTAGCCCATCAACAATCTTACCTATATTATTACCCACAGCTTTATTAATATCTTTAATAGTAAGTTTTGTATCTTCAACGACATCATGAAGAAGTGCAGCAGCTATTGAATCGCTATCAAGTCCAATATTATGAGCCACAATTTTAGCGACTCCAAGAGGGTGATATATATATGGTTCTCCAGATTGTCTTAATTGACCTTCATGAGCATTATAAGCAATTATAAGAGAGTCCTTAATAATCTTCTTTTCTTCTTCATTAAGTTTTTGATAACTGTTCTTAACTAAATCTTTATAAAGATTATTTATTTCTTTTGGTAATATTTTATCTTCAACTAACATTTATATATATATATCTAAAATTACAAATAATAATTTCAGATTAAAAATTATATATTCTATGAAAAATTAATTTGAAAATTTATTAGAATATCTTTTCCAAAGTTTAGTTTGATGAGTCTCGAGGCTAATAGACCTTCCTGATATATAGGCTTTTAAGAGATTATTTGTCATAATATCTAACGCATCTCCATCTGAAATAAAAAGAGTAGCATCTTTGCCTACTTCTATAGATCCTAATTTATCGTCTAAATCTAAAATTTTTGCAGCATTAAGTGTAATAAGAGATAAAGCCTCCTCTTTATCTAAGCCATATGAAGAGAAACTTCCTGCATAAAAGGGTAAATTTCTTGTAGCAACTCTCTCTTGACCTGTTCCATTGGGGTTTATAGAGACCAAAATACCATTCTTAACAAGTTTATTAGCTATTTTATACGTATCTCTAGGATCAGTATCAATTTCTGATGGAAGTCTATATGGTTGAGTCAAAATTACGGGGATATTGTTTTCTTTTAGGAAACTTATTAGACTATCTGACCCAGTTCCCCCTACTAATACTATTTTACTAATATTGTTTTTTTTCAAAAAAGAAATCCCATCAATTATCTCTTTTTCATCATCAGCATGAAGATATATTGTTTTATCGCCATTAAAGATTCCTTTCATTGCCCTGCTCTTAAGATTCATTGATAAATTGATATTCATTGTTGCCTTTGACTTTTCAAAGAATTCTTCAATTTTTCTTGTTTGATTAACATAGTTAGGATTCTCTTTCAAACCTCTGTCTTCTCCCAGCCACCATCTTCCAAAACTATATGGACTTGGCCAATTTAAATGTATTCCTTCATCAAATGATATAGCTGCATCTTCCCAGTTCCAAGCATCAAGCTGCACAACTGATGAACTACCTGGTATAATTCCTCCATTTGGAGTTATCTGGGCTAAAAGAACACCATTTGGCCTCATACTTTCTACTCCTTTAGATTCAGCATTATATGCAATTATTGATCTAACATTTGGAAGAAAATCTCCTGATTCATCATCATCTACAGATGCTTTTACGGAATTTACCTCAACTAATCCAAGATTTGAATTTAAAGCTATAAACCCAGGGTATAAATGTTTCCCAGAAGCATTTATTATAGTATCATAATTATTATTATCTAATTTATATTCTGAAGTGACAAGATTAATTATCCCATTTTCAAAGCCAATAAAACTTTTTTCAATTATACTTCCATCACCAATATGAGCTGTAGCACCAACTATAAGAACTGATTTAGATTGATCTTTTGCGGGAGTTTGTTGAGCTATCAAACTATTTACTATAAGTAATGTTCCAATAATTAATAATTTTTTCATTGTCATAATATTAATCAATCGTTTCACAATTAAATTCTTTTTGAATTTCTATTGTTGGTCTTCTGAATGGGCCTGTATTAGATAAACCTCCTCCGCTTTTATTTTCATTTAACATTTTTTTTATAAGGGATTCCTTCTCTTTTTTTATTTCTTTGTTTTTATTTTGATGTGTTTTTGTATCAAAGTAAAAAGCTCCATCAATCATTGTCTTTTCAGCCCTAGTATAGATTGACATAGGATGTCCACTCCAAACAACTATATCAGCATTTTTTCCAACTTTTAAACTACCTACCTTATCATCTAAATGAAGAAGTTTTGCTGGATTTAATGTTACGAATTTCCATGCCTCTTCTTCTGAAACACCACCATATTTAACAGCTTTAGCAGCTTCTAGGTTAAGTCTTCTAGACAATTCAGAACTATCAGAATTAAATGCTACAGTTACTCCAACATTATGCATTATTGCACCATTATATGGTATAGCATCGTTAACCTCATATTTGTAACCCCACCAGTCTGAAAATGTTGATGCTCCAACACCATGCTCAAACATTTTATCTGAAACCTTATAACCTTCAAGAATGTGAGTGAAAGTGTTTATTCTGAAATTGAACTTTTCTGCAACTTTCATAAGCATGTTAATTTCACTTTGAACATAAGAGTGACTTGTTACAAATCTTTCACCTTTAATTATTTCCCATAGAGTTTCCATTTCTTCATCATATCTAGGTTTTACAGATCTTGCTTTTTCCCTTTTACTAAGTGAATTAAATTTTTCCCATTTATTTCCATAGTCTTTAGCTCTATCAAAATGATCAACGAATACTTGTTCAACACCCATTCTAGTTTGCGGGAACCTACTGCCTCCCCAATTAGATTGTTTAACATTTTCTCCTAAAGCAAATTTTATAAATGGATCAGCATTTGGGAAAAACATTTCATTGATTTTAGAGCCCCATTTTAATTTAATTATAGCGGATTGACCACCTATTGGATTGGCAGATCCATGAAGTATTTGAACTGTAGTAACACCTCCAGCTAAATTTCTATAAATATTAATATCATCAGGGTTAATAACATCCATTATTGATACCTCTGCAGAAGAATTATGACCCCCCTCATTAATGCTTGATGCACCCATATGTGAATGTTCATCAATAATACCAGAGGTAATATGTTTATTTGAAGCATCGACTCTTTTAAAACCACTAGGAGTTTTAAGATTTTGGCCTATTTCAATTATTTCCCCATTACTAACTAGTATATCACTATTACTAAGAATTCCCTTATCTTCATTAGTCCAAAGTGTTGCATTATAAAAATGGATATTTTCCTTAATTGGTGAGGATTTTAACCCATAACCTACATTAGGATAGGTGATAGGTGAAATTTCCAAATTAGATTCTTTTGGACTTTTCTTTTTCATTTTTCCATTTTTAGAAATAAAAGTCATTTTTGAAGAAAAACCATTTCCTTCAAAATCATTTCCTGTAAATAGAATTTCAGATTTAGTATTAACTTTTGAAGAGATTTGAGCGAAAGATGTTTCATTATTACTCTTATCAAAAATTGTTAAGTATAACCAATTGTCCTTATATGATATTTTAGAATTTATTTTTATAGAGTCTCTAAGAATACTTGTGGATATCTTTTTTTGACTACCATTAAATGAAATCTTGTAATCTCTTTCATTTATATTTAGGCTGTAACTACCATCAATATTTACAATTTCCCTATCATTGATTAGGTGTTTTTGTCCTTTAACCCAATTCTCATATATTATTGTTTCTTCATGAAAAATAGGTCCAGAGGTTACCAGGAAGTTTGCATAATAGCCTTTATCAATAGCTCCAATTTTATTACCCATTCCAATAGCTTTTGCAGGAATAGTAGTTAGTGATTCTAAAGCTTTATCCTTACTTAATCCATGTTTAATGGCTTTTCTGAGATTAGTTAGAAATGATTTTTTACTTGGTAAATCTGAAGATGTAATAGAAAAATTAATATTATTCTTCTCAAGAATAGATAAGTTTGCAGGAGCTTGATTATAATATCTCAATTGATTTATTGAAAGTCTTTTATTTAAGTGAGGATTAGAAACATCATATGCCTTTGGATAATTAATTGGAATAATTAATAGATTTTTGAAATCTTTTATTTCCCTTACATTTTCATACTCTTTTCCAGAACCTTTTATAATAAAATTGAGACTTAATTCTTTAGATAATTTAGCAGCCCTTAATACATTAAGTTTATCATTTGCATCAAATATTTTAGGTAACTCCCTATTTTCAATTAAAGATTCGATTGCAAGATCTTTATTATTTGCAACTCCTTGAGAGTACCAATTTGCATCATAGTATAATTGTCTAATTAGTGCTATAGAACCCATGACTGAACTAGGGTAGGCTTGGCTTGATTGTAAGCTTCTAGTAAAAGAATAGTGTTCAGCTACTTTTTGAGAAATTATCCTATACGATTCATTTTGATTATCAATTAACGCAACAGCAATACTAGTTCCTCTGTGGACACCATCAGGATTATGAGTATTAACTACCCCAAAACCTATATCCCTTAATTGTTTAGCATCACCTTTGTTATACTTAAAATCATTTAGACTGTTATAATCACTAAGTATATGATCATTCCAATAATATCCAACTCGTGAAGGTTCATATTGAGAACTTCTACTAAAGCCTGTTCTAGAGATTTTTTTTATTCCAAAAGAAGAGTTTAATTCGACAAAGGATGGATATACATAGCTTCCATTTAGGTTATGAATAATAGTGTTTTCTGGTATGTTAATATTTGTTCCTACTGATATAACTTCTCCATCTTTAATTAAAAGTGTGCCACTATTAATAATCCCAGATTTAGCATGAATTTTTCCATTAGTAAATGCCTCGTATTGATGTTCTTTAGTTTTGACACCATCATTTACTATAAAATAATCTTGACTAAAAGAAAAAGAAATAGATAAAAGGAATATGAATAGTATTCTAGACACTATAATTGGTTTTTTTATTTAAGATATTAATAATTTAATAAACTTTTATCATCCTCATAGTAATTTATAATATGATTGACAATTTTGCTATAACTACGAATACCGGATTTTTGGTTATTAGACTTAAGGTAAAAGTCATACAATATACTTTGCGCATCGTTAATTATATTATTACTATATTTTGCCCAGAATTTTCTTCTAGAATTTATATCCTCAATTATTCCTGGATTAATTTTCTCTGTAAATAAACTTAGATTTTCTTTATGGTTAATTTGTATTTCATTTAAAAAATAAGTTAATCCAAATACATATCCAGAATATTTAATTAATGGATCTTGATTATTTATTGAAGAAACAAATGCTAAAAAATTAGCATCTTCTTCAGCAGCATATCCTAGTTGGTGTGCTTGTTCATGTAAAATAGTAATTGCGAAGTCAATAGAAGGTATATCTTTAACTACTATAGCTTCAAGTGTAAAAGGATTTATATATCCTGAGACTCCTTGATATAAGTATAATTTAGGTAAGATAGATTTTTTTGCAAATTTGGTTGTTGGAATTTTATTGAACTTTTTAATGTTGTTTAATTTTAATTCACTTAAGGCTTTATTTTTGTCAAATTCTAGATCATTTATTGTAATATCTTCATCACCTAATAATAGATGAATTTGATTTACATCAATTATTAGTTCATTTAATGTTTTTTCAAGAGATTCATATTTTACTTCATTTGTATTTAATTCACTAATCAGAGGTGTTTTAAAGTAGTTCAATCCCCATAAACTGTAGAAAAGAAATATTGTAATTGAGATGATTGCAAAAATATTTACAAAATCATTCTTTTTGAATCTGAAAAAAAATATTAAGTAGATTAAGAGTAAAATAAAAGTTAAGAAGAATATTAAATCACCAATAGCAATGTCAAATCCCGAAAATAAAATTGAATAATATTTGAATATATATTGATAGATATACTCGCTATAGTATTCTTCTACAATTCTTGGATTATTTTTTAGATATGATAATATGAGAACCTGAGGAATAAGAAGTAGAGCAATTATTTTTTTAAAGCCAATTCTCATAGATTGGAATACTCTCTAATTTATATCTACAAGTGTTACCTCAAATATTAAGGTTGCATTTGAAGGTATAACACCATTACCAGCTCCAGCTTCACCATATGCAAGGTTAGGAGGAATAACTAATGTACATGAAGCACCTTTGTTTAGTAGTTTTATTCCTTCATCCCATCCTGGTATAACCTGTCCAACACCTAGGGTAAACTCAATTGGCTCGCCTCTACTTAAAGAAGAATCAACCTCTGAACCATCAATTAGTTTGAGTGAATAATGGACTTTAACATTATCGTTATCTTTTGCATTTTCTCCAGTTCCTTTTTTTGTAATATTATATGATATTCCACTTTCAGTTGATTCATACATTTTTTTAATATCCTCTAACCATTTCTTTTGTTCCTCTAATTTTTCGTCGTTAGATTTTTTATTAAACTCTATATATTTATTAAATACGGTTGTAGCATCAAAATCTTTAGCGGTTTGACCAATCCTTATTATTTCAAGTTTATTGATTACATCGTTTTGTTCTATTTTATCAACAATTTCTTGACCTATTTCAATTTTGCCAAAAACACTATGTTTCCCATCAAGCCATGGAGTTTCTAGATGGGTAATAAAGAATTGACTACCATTAGTATTTGGTCCTGAATTAGCCATAGATAAAACACCAGGTCCATCATGCTTAAGATTATCAACAAATTCATCTTCAAAACTATATCCTGGACCTCCTGAACCTGTTCCTGTTGGATCTCCACCTTGTATCATAAAGTCATTAATTACTCTATGAAATTTTATCCCATTATAATAAGGTTTGTTTTTAAACTCTTCAGATACTAATGGATGATCTCCTTCTGCAAGAGCAATAAAATTAGATACTGTTAAAGGGGTTTCCTCATAAGTAAGTTTTAGGATCATATCTCCTTTATTTGTTTGTAGGTCAGCATAAATGCCATCTGTTAAGTTTGAGTAATCTTTCATATTGTTACATGAATTAATTAATAAAATAGAGCTAATTAATAAGAACTTGAGTTTCTTCATAACTATGATTTTATATGGGTTAATATATCTTTTAAAAATTTTTCTTCAGTTTCAACTAGACTTAAATAAGAAATTCCACCTGCTGCATGAATATGTCCACCTCCATTAAAAAAGTTTGCTGCAAAGTCATTTACTGAAATTTTTCCTTTTGATCTAAAAGAGAGTTTAACAACACCTTCATCTTTTTTCTCCACCATAATTACTGAACATAGAATACCTTCTATACTAAGGCCAAAGTTAACAAAACCCTCGGTATCTCCTTTCTTATAGTTATTATTTTTTTGATCTTCATCACTTAATAAAGAATACATAACTGGAAGATCTTTTACTTTCTTGAAATTTTCTAATGTTTTTCCTAATAATTTAAGTCTTGAAAATTGATAATTATTAAATAAATTTTGATAGATATGATCTATTTCTACACCCAAGTCTATAAGTTCAGAAGCTATTTTTAATGTATTTGATGAGGTAGAAGGAAATCTGAATGATCCAGTATCAGCAACTATACCAGTATAGATGCATTGAGCTATATCTTTATCTATCAAATTTTTATCATATTCTGATAGGAAATTATATATAATTTCACATGTTGAACTCATGGATGGATCACAATAAGCATATGTAGCAAAATCATCTGGTGATTCATGATGATCAATCATAATTTTTATTGCTTTAGATTTTTTTATATAGGGAGATAATTTTCTTACTCTATTTAGGTTGTTAAAATCTAGTATGAAAATAATTTCAGCATTAGTAATAAGTTTAACACATTTATCTTGAGATGAGTCAAATCTAGATATTGTGTTTTCACCTGGTAAAAACTTTAGTACTTCAGAATATTCATTAGGAGAAATAATATCTACTTTATGATTTTTTTTGAAAAAGTGATAGATTGCAAGACAGCTTCCAAGAGCATCAGCATCAGGACTAATGTGGGGTATGATAACTATTTTTTTTCTGTCTGATAGATTTGTTCTTATTTTACTGACAAAGGATTTATCCATAAGGGGCAAAGATACTACTATATTAAAAAATAAATAAAGTCTTACATAAAACTTTTAAAAACTGTTTATATTATTAAATTTGTGCCCATGAAAACAAACAGAACCTTTGTAATGTTGAAACCTGATTCAATAGAAGATGGGTATATGCTTCCTATTCTTAATAAAATCAATGATTATGGATTTAAAATCATAGCATTAAAATATAAGAAAATGAAAAGAGAAGAAGCAAAAGAATTTTATTCAATTCATTCAGAAAAACCTTTTTTTGAAGATTTAATCAACTTTATAACTAGAGGTCCAATAATTGCTGCTGTTCTTGAAAAAGAAAATGCTGTTGAAGATTTTAGAAAGTTAATTGGTACTACAAATCCTGAACAAGCTGAAGAAGGAACAATTAGAAAAACTTTTGCTAGATCAATGGGGGAAAATGCAGTGCACGGTTCAGATAGTGATGAAAATGCAGATGTAGAGATTTCATTTCACTTTGATGAAAGTGAGATTTTTAATTAAGCTTAATTTCTTGAATATAGCTTTTACCTAGGTTCTTATTTAATAACTTTATTACTTTTTCTTTCTCAAAAAAAAGTTCCTCTTTTAAAACAGATGATTTTAGTTTTACTGAAAGAACACCTTTTCTATAACTTACATTAGATGTATACTTCTCAATATTTTTACCCATTACTGTTTTCCAGGCTTCTTGAATTTTTATTTTATCAATACCAATTCTGATATGTTTTTGTGAAACAATATCATTAAGAACCTCAGACATTTTTTTAAAATCTTCCTGTTTATTTGTCATTTTAAATTTATTCAATATTAAAGATTTCCTCTTTATTTGATGAATCTTTTAATGCATTTTCAACCCTTTCTTTGTGAGTATCAGTAATAAAAATTTGTCCAAACTCATTTTTTTCAAGAATATTAACAATCTGTGTTACTCTGTCTTGGTCTAATTTATCAAATATATCATCTAATAGAACTATAGGAGAGCTTCCAAGTTTTTCTTTATAATATTCAAATTGAGCTAATTTTAAGGAGACTAAAAATGATTTTTGTTGACCTTGACTCCCAAAATTTTTTATTTTATTCCCGTCAATCAGAAATTCTAAATCATCTTTATGTATTCCTTTAGTTGTATATTGGACAAATCTATCTTTTGAAATACTTGAGCTTATAATTTCTGAAAAACTCCCTTCATTTAGATTGCTATTATATTTTATATTAACCATATCATCTCCTGAACTAATATTATTGTAATATTTTTTAAATATTGGAATAAAAGATTTTAGGAATCTATTTCTTTCAGTATATATTGGTGTTCCTAAGGATATTAATTGTTGATCATAAGCCTCAATAGTATTTTGGTCAAATTTTTTATTTATAAAGAAATATTTTAATAATGAATTTCTTTGGGTTAAAATCTTGTTGTAATCTATAACTCTTTTTAAATATACTTTGTCAATTTGTCCAATTACACTATCTATAAATTTTCTTCTCATTTCACTTCCTTCAACAATTAAATTTCGATCATGGGGTGAAATAATTATTAAATTAATTAATCCAATATGATCAGATATCTTTTTATAAATCTTACCATTTCTTTTAATACTTTTTTTTTCACCTTTTTTAAACGAACACAAAATTTCCTCTTTTCTTTCTGATATGAGAAATTCACCATTAATTGAAAAAAAATCTGAACCGATTTTTACATTCTGATTTGAATAAGGATTAAAGTAACTCTTAGTAAAAGCTAGATGGTATATAGAATCAATAATATTTGACTTTCCAACACCATTTTTTCCAATAAAACAATTAATCTTTTTATCGAAAATAAATCTAGCCGATGAAAAGCTTTTATAGTTATTAATTGATAGACTATTCAAAAACATAATAAGATTTCAAAATAAAACATTAATTTTGGGTTTCAAAAAATAATTATGGCAACTTTTAAAAAAAGAGGATATAAAAAATCATTAAAAACTCAAAATAACCGAAATTTAAGAGATAGCAGTCAAACAGCTGAAGTTTTTGAAAAGTTAGACTCTGGTGCAAGTATAAGTGAAAAATGGATTATTAAATATCAAAATAAGATATTATCTGGATTAGCAATAATAGCCTTATTGGTTCTTTCATTTATTTCGTATGATAGATATATAAAACAACCTCGAGAAAAGGAAGCTATAAGTGAGCTTAGTCAAGCTCAATATTTCTTTGATTTAGCAATTGCTAGTAATAATTCTGATTCATTGTTTAGTCTAGCAATTAATGGGGGAGAAGGTAAATATGGTTTTCTTGAGATAACCAAAGAATATAAGAATACAAAGGCTGCAAACATTGCAAATTATTCTCTAGGTATGTCATACTTAAATCTTAAAGATTATGAGAAGGCTATTCTTTTTCTTGAAAAATTTGACTCAGATGATATTTTTTTAAAATCAATTTCATTAGGATCAATAGGTGATTGTTTTTCTGAATTAAATCAACCAAATGAAGCATTTGAATATTACCAAAAAGCTTTTAATTATGGTGAAAATTCTTATACTTCACCAAAGTTTTTATTTAAAGCTGCACTTTTAGGTTCACAAATAGGTAAAAGTAGTCTGGCTATTAAATACCTTAAAAGGATTAAAGATGAATTTCCAGATTCTTATGAAGCAGCCTTAGTTGAAGTTCAATTAGGAAGGTTAGAAAACATAGTTAATTAATTATGTTGTCTCGAGGTTCAAATAATAAAAACTTAAAAATTAATAATCCTGAAAAATTAAATATAACATTAGTTGTATCTGAATGGCATTCTGAAATAACTAATAAACTATTTACTGGAGCTAAGGATTCTTTGATTAAAAATGGTGTTTTAGATGAAAATATTAAAAGAGTTAATGTCCCTGGTAGTTTTGAATTAATTTATGGGTGTCGCATAGCTCAAAATGATGATCAACATGCTATTATTGCTATTGGATGCATTGTTAAAGGAGAAACCCCTCACTTTAACTTCATATGCAATGCTGTTTCAACGGGCATTAAAGATCTAAATATTTTATACAAAACACCTGTAATTTTTTGTGTATTAACGGATAATAATATTGAACAATCACATGAAAGAAGTGGTGGTAAACATGGTAATAAGGGAGAGGATTCTGCAGTTGCAGCACTTAAAATCATCTCAACTTTAGATAAATAGATGAAATTAAATTTTTTTAAGCTAAACAGAAATAGGAGATTTAATTATACTCCAAGGTACTATAAAGGAAAGGAAGAAGCTTCTGTATTTAATTTTGAAGGTAGGTTAGTTAATTCTAGAGAAACATACAATGAAAATGATAGAAGGAAAATATGGGAAGATAGTAGAAACAGGTCTAGGAACAGAAAAAATAAAGAGCTAAATAAAACTTTAATATTAATTATAATTATTTTAATACTAATATTTTTATATATAATTGATTTTGACTTATCTATCTTTTATAATAATTAATATATGCCAGATATTATAAAAATTTTACCATCTGAAGTTTTAAATAAAATAGCTGCTGGAGAGGTTGTTCAAAGACCAGCATCTGTTGTTAAGGAGTTGATGGAGAACTCAATTGACGCAAAATCTACAAAAATCAAATTAATAGTTAGAGATTCGGGTAAAACTTTAATTCAAGTTGTTGATAATGGTGAAGGAATGTCTAAGAATGATATGAAAATGTCTTTTATGAAGCATGCAACTTCAAAAATAACAAAGATAGAGGATATCTTTTCTATTACTTCAATGGGTTTTAGAGGTGAAGCTCTAGCATCAATATCTTCAATATCTAATATTGAGATGATCTCAAAAAAAAAGATGCAGATAAAACAAATATAATATCATTAGAAGGAGACAAGGTAACCCTAGAAAAGACTGTTTTCTCAGAACAAGGAACCTCGATTAAAGTTAGAAATCTATTTTATAATGTTCCTGCAAGACGTAATTTTTTAAAATCTGATTTTGTAGAATTAAGACATATAATTGATTCTTTTAATAGAATTGCATTATCATACCCAGATATTGAATTTAATTTAATTCATAATGACGAAGAGCTTTTTTATTTAAAAAAAAGTAATTTAAGAAAAAGAATATCATCGATTTTTGGAAGAAAAATTGATGAGAATCTTATCCCTTTAAATGAAAAGACATCATTAGTTAAAATTACAGGATTTACTTTAAAACCTCAATTTTCTAAAAAGTCAAAAAACAATCAGTTTTTATTTGTTAATAATAGGTATATAAAAAGCCAATTTCTAAATCATTCAATCAATAATGCTTATGAAGGACTGCTAAGAGAGGGTTTTTATCCTGGTTATTTTATTTTTCTTGAGATTAATCCAAATAAAATTGATGTTAATGTGCATCCAAACAAAACTGAAATAAAATTTGAAGATGAACAAAATCTATATTCAATAATTAATTCATCAATTAAACATAGTCTAGGAGTATATCAAATCACTCCAGTACTTGATTTTGACAAAAAGCCCTCTATGGATATTCCATACGATTATCATAAAAATAGACTCAAAGAACCATCTATAGAAGTCGACTCTAGCTTTAATCCATTCTTAGAAGAAAAAAATAATGAAAATTGGGAAGAACTTCAATCAAAGATTGAGAATGACATATTTGATAAAAAAAATATTGATATTAATCAAGAAATAGACTTTCCTAAAATTTTTCAAATTTTTAATAAGTATATTATAACCACTACAGGATCATCAGTTATTATTCTTGACCAAAGTTTAGCTCATCAAAGGATATTATATGAACAGTTCTTAAAATCAAGTGTAGATGACGGTGCAAAATCTCAAAAATTAGTTTTTCCAATAGAGATTGAATTAACAAAAAAACAAGAAATTATTTTATCTGAAATAAAAGATGTTGTTGATTCTATGGGCTTTAAATTTTCTGTCAAGAATAAAATTGTTAATATAAATGCAGTGCCACCAATAATTTCTGATAAACCTATTGAGGAAATTTTTGAAGATTTATTAAATAAGAATGATTCATATAACATCAAAGAAAGTTTCAGTCTAGCAGACTTAATAGCAAAAAAACTTTCGAAATCACTTTCTGTGAAAACTGGTAAAACCCTTAAATTAAAGGAACAACAAGCTATTATTAATCAATTATTCTCTTGTAAAGAACCTAAACTTTCCCCTTTTAATAAACAAATATTTGTTACTTTGGACAAAAAAGATTTAGATAAAAATTTTTTCAATGGGTAGAATAACTGAAATAGTAAAGCATCTATTAATTATAAATATTATTTTCTTTTTTGCTTCTGCCGTTTTCGGAGAAATAATGTATGATTTATTTGCTATGCATTATCCTAATAATCCTAATTTTTTTGTTTGGCAACCAATTACCCATATGTTCATGCATGGAGATTTAACGCATATAATGTTTAATATGTTTGGACTGTGGATGTTTGGAACTCCACTTGAACAGATGTGGGGTAAGAAAAAATTTATTTTTTTTTATATATCTGCAGGACTTGGTGCAGCTTTACTTCAAATTACAATTTATCATATTGATGTTGTTTCCGTTAATCAAATTTTATCAGAATATGGCCTTAGTAAAGGAGAAATAGATCTTTTCTACGAAACAGGAAGACTTAACACATCTTTAATTCAATCTGTTGGGGAAGATAGACTCTTTTCAGGGATTCAATCATTTAAAGCTTTAATGGTTGGTGCATCAGGTGCTTTGTATGGTATATTAGTAGCCTTCGCAATGTTATTTCCTAATGTACAGTTAATGTTGCTATTCCCACCTATACCAGTTAAGGCAAAATATTTAGTTCCAATATTAATTTTGATTGATTTATTTTTTGGATTTACATCTTATTCCTTAGGACCAATAGCCCATTTTGCTCATATTGGAGGAGCTATTACAGGATTTATTATGATGTGGTATTGGAAAAAAAATAATCTAAATAATAAAAGATGGGATTTATGAATTTATCTTTTTTAAAAAAATATAATTTCAACAAGAATCTACCTATTCACAAAAAAATAATTTTAATTAATGTTATAATATTTTGTTTACCATTAGTTATAAATACAGTATTATTCTTATTCAATTTAAAAACACATTCATTTTTTAGTTTTTTTGAGTTAAATCCGGAATTAGATTATTTTTTTAAAAACATATGGACGATAATTACTTATGCATTTATCCATCTTGACTTCTTTCATATTTTCTGGAATATGCTCATACTTTATTTTGCTTCTGAGTATTTTTTGAATTTTTTTGATGAAAAAAAGTATATTAAAACATACTTTTATGGAATTCTTTTTGGTGGTATATTTTTTGTTTTAAGCTATAACTTATTCCCAGTATTTAAAGATAATTTTACATCTTTAATTGGTTCTTCTGCTGCTGTTTATTCAGTTTTAATTTTTATTTGCACTTATTTTCCGAATAATAAAGTAAATCTGATTTTGTTTAAAACTGAATTAAAATATATTGGGATTGTATATGTTCTATTAAGTTTAATTCAAATTCCTATTGAAAATCCAGGAGGTAATATAGCTCATATTGGAGGAGCTTTTTTTGGCTATTACTATGCTATGAACCTATATAATAATAGTTTCAGTATTAATTTTAGAAATATTTTCAATAAAGTGAAAGATAATAATTTAAGTCAATCTGAAAATCAAAAAAAAATTGATACAATTCTTGATAAGATTAGCAAGTCTGGATATGAGAGTCTAACAAAAAAAGAAAAGGAATTTTTGTTTAAGTCAAATGATCACTTGTAGATTTATTTTTTTTCCTTCTTATAATAAATAAATATAATTGCCATACAATAATAAAAGCTATAAAGTGAGGGAAATAGGAGGTTGGTTTCCCATCTAGTCCAACAGTAGTAAAAACTCTATCCCCTCTTATTTTCCAATTTCCGATACCTTCAAACAAGCCATCTATACTCATCCAGATAAAAACTGGCTTTCCAAGAACATGATCAAAAGGAACGAATCCCCAAACTCTTGAATCCTCTGAATTATACCTATTATCACCCATCATCCAATAATAATCCATTTTAAATGTGTATGATGTTGATTCTTTTTGATTTATATAAATCTTTTTATTAATAATCTCTAGATTATTATTTTCATATTCTTGGATAATCTTTTTGTAGATTGGAAGGTTGTCAAGATTAATATTTACAGATTGACCTTCTTTTGGTATTTGAATTGGACCAAAATTGTCATTATTCCAGTTAAAATTTATATTGTTTGGAAAATAGATAGTATTATATGATTTAGAATTTTGAATTAACCTGACAATACTATCGTATCCTCCTTCAAGTTCCATTTTTTTTAACTCATCATAAGTTAATTTAAGATCTTTTTCTTTTTCTATAGATTCTACAATATTTAAATTTAAACTCCTAACAAGGTCTATTGGTATACCCTTATTATCAGTTATTACAATTAATTTATTATTTTCTTGTCCCTGAGAATAGCTAAGTAGATATGGCAATAATTTATTTATGGAATTTGTTGATTGATTTGATATATCAATTATATATTTTCTATAAAAGTTGTTTATTCCAAGATTAATAAGTTTTGATGAAGAAACACCTTCATTAGAATATATTTTGAAATTCAGTAATGGCTTAGCTCTATCAGGAAGAATATTTTCTTTACCATTTATATAAAGTATTCCATCTTTTATTTCAAAATTATCCCCTGGAATACCAACAGTTCTTTTAACATAATTAGACTTTTTATCAATTGGCTTTATAACCCCTTTTTCTTTAACAAAGAATTTTCTTACTGTATCTGCGGGCCAGTTAAATACTACTAGATCATTTTGCTTAATTTTTTGAAATCCAGGAAGTCTTAAATACGGTAATTGAGGCTTTTTTAAATATGATCTGGATTTAATTAAAGGAATAGTATCATGAACTAATGGAAGTGAAATAACGGTTTGAGGTACCCTAGCACCATAGTGAAATTTACTTACAAATAAAAAATCGCCAACTCTTAAAGTTTTTTCTAATGAACCAGTTGGGATAACAAATGGCTGTATAAAGTAATTATGAACTATTGTAGCAACAACTATTGCAAAAACGAACGAACCTAAAGATTTTTCAAACCCACTTGTACTTATTTCAGAATCTATGTAAACTTTCTTTTTGCTAAAATAGTTTATATAGAATGTATAAAACCCTAAAGAAAATAGCATTAAACATATATCTTTTTTTGTACTATGGTTAAACCTTTTAATAAATTCAATCCATATTACTGGTATCATAAGAAGATTAATTGTAGGTAGGAATACTAAAATTATCCACCATCGTGGTCTTTTTATAATATCTAAAGTGTTTAGAATGTTATAAAAAGGAATAATTGATATAAATGCATTTTTTCCTGAAATTTTGAAAAGTTTCCAGCTACTAAGACCTATTAGTAGATTGATAATTAAAAAAAAATATAACCATTCAATAGTATTCATAGTTAATCAATATTAATTTTTAAACTTAAACCAATACTCTGGTTTATATGTAAATAATCATTATTTATATATGGTTCAAAAGATAGATCATCACTAACATTGAATTGTAATAGATGGGCACCTACATTAGCATCTATTATATTTAACGCGTAAGTTGCGATTAAAAAAATAAACGAAACATCTTTATATCTTCTATGAAATTTCATTCCCTCTAGAAGTTTTTCAGTGTCAGTTTCAGGGATTATATCTATATATTCATCATCAAAATAACCATTAAGCCTCCTTTTGTAGGCTGTTCTATACTTATCCGCTTCTTTTTTATTGTAGTCAAAATAATAAGCTGAAGCCCCTAGACCACCATATATTATTGGAACCATCCAGCTTCTTCTAGAATATACCTGACCTAATCCTGGAATTACTGCAGAATAGAAAGCTGCTTTAGAAGGAGTGAGAGGGTCATTCATCAATTTTTCTTTTTTAGTATTTATAGAATCTTTTTCTATCCTTTGAGACTCCATAGTCTGAAGGGAAAACAAAATAACAAAAAGAATTAATAATTTTTTCAATTTGAGATTTTCTTTAATATTTCATATAATTTATTAATATCATCAAAGATTGCGCTTAAGCTAATTTTCCCTGAAGTATTTTCTTTTATACTGACTTTTGAATTAAAAAAAGTTTCAAATTTATTAGTTGCATCGATATATATCCTAGAAACATCAGATGATCTTGTTGATTTATTATTTCCAGACTTTATATTTTTTACTAAACTTTCAGTTTGTCTTACAGATAGTTTTTTAGCTATTATTTTTTCATATATATCAAGTTGATCTGTTTTATTTTCTAGATTAATTAATGCCCTTCCATGACCCATACTGAGAAACCCATCTCGTATTCCAGATTGAATAATTGGGTCTAACTTAAGAAGTCTAATAAAATTGGATATAGTCGTTCTATCTTTACCAACAATTTTACTCAATTCCTCCTGAGTAATATTAAGCTCATTAATAAGTCTATTATAAGTTAAAGCAATTTCAATAGGATCAAGATCAACTCTTTGGACATTTTCAACAAGTGCCATTTTAAGAGAATCAGTTTCTTCGTCTATTTCCTTAATATAGCAAGGAATTTTTATTAAACCTGCAATTTTTGAAGCACGTAATCTTCTTTCTCCAGAAATTATTTGGTACATCTTAGAGCTAATTTTTCTAACTGTTATAGGTTGAATAATACCTAATTCCTTTATTGAATTAGAAAGGTTCTCTAGTTTACTATTATCTATATTTAATCTTGGCTGGTTTGGATTAATTTCAATTAAATCTATGTCAATTTCTTCTGATACATTAAAATTTGTTTTAGGTTTATCGAATGAGATGTTCTCTGAATCAGAATCATTAAGAAGTGCAGATAAGCCTCTTCCAAGAACTTTTTTTTGTTTTTTTTCTTTAGACATTTAGTTTCTGTTTTTTTGAATTATCTCATTAGCTAGTGAAAGGTAATTTTTTGTCCCTTTTGATGTTGCGTCATAACTAATTATGTCTTTTCCAAAACCTGGAGCTTCCCCTAATTTAATATTTCTTTTTATAATAGTTTTGAAAACCATATCTCCAAAATGTTTAACCACCTCATCAACTACTTGATTTGACAACCTTAATCTTGTGTCAAACATTGTTAGAAGTAAACCTTCAATATCTAATTCTTTATTATGTAGTTTTTGTATACTCTTAATCGTGTTAAGTAATTTGCCGAGTCCTTCTAATGCAAAGTATTCACATTGAATAGGAACTATAACTGAGTTAGAAGCTGTCAAAGCATTAATTGTAATTAAGCCTAAGGAAGGTGCGCAATCAATAATTATAAAATCATAATTAGCAGAAACTAAATCTAAAGCATATTTTAGTTTATACTCCCTCTTATTTTCATTAATTAACTCTATTTCAATTCCAACTAGGTCTATATTTGAAGCTATAATATCTAGATTAGGGGATTTGGAACTTTTAATCACTTTTTTAATAGATTCAGAACCGTTAAGTATATCATATAGTCCTTTATGATCTTTATTAAACTCATATCCTAAGCCAGAAGAAGCATTTCCTTGTGGATCAGCATCTATTAATAGAACTTTTTTTTCTAAAACACCTAAAGAAGCAGCTAGATTAACTGAAGTAGTTGTTTTTCCAACTCCTCCTTTTTGATTAGCTACAGAAATAATCTTACCCATTGCTTAAAGATTTTTAATCATTTTCTTCATACTCTATAATAAAAATCTCTTCATTCTCTTTTTTGAGGTTGTAGTTTTCTCTAGCAAAATGTTCAAGGCTATCAATATTTCTTAGTTTATCAATCAATTCTTTATCTTTCCTAGTTTCTTCAATTAATGCTTGTTTCTTCTTTTCAAGAATATTTATTTCATCATTTAATTCATTGTGAATTTGAAATGAATTTGTATCTAGAAATGTCATCCATATTATAAAAGCAACAGTTATTATTACATATTTAAAATATGGTTTATTAATTATTTCTCTAATTTTTAAAAAGAGGTTATTCATTATTTCTTTCTAGAGTTTAAGAAGACTTATTTGAAGGAATGATCTTAAATATTCCTTTCTTTTCAACACTTATATATAAATAACCATCAGGTCCTTCGATAATATTTCTTACTCTGCCTATACTATCTAAAATCTTCTCTCGTTTAATTACTTTCTCTCCTTCTAGTTGAAGTCTTTCAAGATATTCAAAGCTAAGAGAGCCAACAAATAAACTTCCTTTCCATTCAGGGTATATATTAGATTTGAGCATTACAAAACCTGAGGGTGCTATTGATGGAGTCCAATAATAAATTGGTTGAACTGTACCATCTAAAGAAGTGTGATCTGTAAATTTTGTTCCACTATAATTGATACCATATGAGGCTAAGGGCCATCCATAATTTCTTGTCTCAATAGGATTTTTTAAACTATCTTCTCCTTTTTCAAATTTTTCAATAATATTTATCTCATCACCACCTCTTGGTCCATGTTCGTTAATCCAAATTTTGTTGTCTCTTGGACCAAAAATCATTCCTTGAGGATTTCTATGTCCATAACTCCATATAGCTTTTTTAGCATTTTTAATATCCGAAAACGGATTGTCTGAGGGTATTGATCCATCTAAGTTTATCCTATATATTTTGCCACCATCTCTTGTTATATCTTGTGGATTCACATCTCTATTCCCTCTATCTCCAATACTAAAATATATATGAGTACTATCAATCAAAATTTTACTACCATAATGTTGTCCTTTATTTGAATTTGGACTTGCTTTATATAAAAGCTTTAAGTCAGTAAGATTATAATTACTATAATTAGCTCTATACAAGGCTGTATTAGATCCTTCATCTCCTCCTCCACGCACACTAGCTGTAAAGTATAAGAAATTATTATTGCCAAAGTTGTTATCTATGGCTAGATCAAGAAGACCTCCTTGTCCATTATAATGTATTTCTGGAATACCTTTTACAGCAGTTTTTTCTCCATTCTTAACATGATATAATAGTCCATCTATATTTGAAACAAGAAACTCTTTATTATTTATAAAGGTCATCCCCCATGGGATATCAATTCCATCAACTATTTTCTCAATATAGTAGTCAGAATCATCTGATAATTCAATATTTGGAGGGTTTTCTTGTTGAGCACATGCAAGGTTTAGAGAAATTATAAAACAACTAATAGGTAGATAAAAATATTTCATATAATTTTTTTATCGAATTTAAAATAAATTAATCAGTCAATAAAGTTTTTTTTATAACAACTCACTCAAATTAACCTTTTCATAATTATTTCTCGTGTAATTAAAGGTTGCCTCCATTAGATCTCCCATAGATTTACTTTTTTTAAATGCATCATCATTTGTGAATAAAAAGATTTCATTTTTTAATGTTTCAAGATTTTTATTTGGAGATAAAAGATCCTTCTTCATTATTTTAATTAAATAATCCATCCTATTTTCTGAAATTATTAATCTTCTAGAAACAGTTGATCTCTCTTCTATTTTATATTGAACAATTGCATCATGCTTAAGTTTTCTCTTGACTAACTCCATTATTTTATGATTCTCTTTAAAAAACTGAGGTCTATAGACAGAAAATTTTCCTTCAAAGCATTGCTGATCGAAATCAATTGCTCTTATTTTATAAATTACTTGGTCAAAATCATGAATTGGAATTACAACATAATTATAAGCTCGCATATCACCTAATAATCTAATCATGCACCTTTCATTGAATTTAACATATTCTTTTGCAATCTGAGATTTTTCTATCTCTGAGCATTTAGGTAATAAATCTTTAATAAAAATATCTCCTGGAATACCAGCTATATGCTCTTCAATTAATGCCTTATCGTTAACAAGAAAGTTTAAATTATGTGGTGAGAGCATATGTTCAAATTCTAACCCATAAACTCTTGATGCGTCAGTTTTTTTTACATAGAAGTACACAAAATTATCATTGATTATATTACGTATTTTAATTCTGAATGGCTTTGAATTTCCAAAAGTGCAATAATCAATAGAATCAATATTTAAATAAGGAATAGATGATCGATTTCCATCGGAATGAAGTATTGTATATATAATTTTTAAGTTATGATCAATTTCCTTTCTATCCGATTCCGAGTAAAAAGTTCTTACCCAGAGTGTATCATTATCATTTTTATCATATACTATTATTGAATCCGAAAATCTAAGTAGATCGTCATAAGATAAATCAATATTTACCCACCTATCATGTTTAGTTAAAAACTTTGTTAATTCTTTTGAAATCGGGTAAAAAGGTTTCTTTTTTGAGATTAATTTTTTCTCCACACATATATATATTATAATCTAAAGATAGAAATAAGTTGGTCATTTTTTATTTATGTAGAGCACTGTATCTTACCGCAGATCATAATTTAAAGTAAAGTCGGGGTGGCAGGATTCGAACCTGCGACCTCCGCGTCCCAAACGCGGCGCGATAACCGGGCTACGCTACACCCCGAAAATGATTGCAAATATAGGGTTATTATAATATTCAACAAATCAATAATCAAATAAAGCTATAGAAATTACTTTGGAGACATTACTTTAACATCATTGTATTCAATTTGTCCTCGAATAACTTTTGAAATAGTTGATTTTAATGCGTTAATAATTGGAAGTTTTAATTGAGTCTTAGAATAAACTATACTAATTTCTCTTGCTGGAGTTGGATCATTGAATTTTATCAGGTTTTTTTTGTTTATATCTGGTAGAAGTCTAGAGTGTAAATATGGTAAAATAGTCATCCATGGACCATTATTTGATAAATTAATTAAAGTCTCGAAGTTCCCGCTCTTTAATTCAAATTGTTTATTTAAATCATTAATTGAGCATAAGTTTAATATTTGGTTCCTAAAACAATGACCATCTTCAAGAATAAGTAAGTCAGCATCTTCAAGATCATGGATATCTAGAGAATCTTTTCCTGACAATCCATGATGTTTAGGTACATAAGCAATAAAGGGTTCATAGTATAATGGGATCTCTATTATATTTTTATCTTCTAGAGGAGTTGCAGCAATTGCACAGTCTATTTCCCCTTTATTAATTTTTTCAAAGATGCTATTAGTTGTATATTCCTCAATCTTAAGATCTACATTTTTGTTTTTCTTAATGAAGCTACTCAAGAATAAGGGAAGTAATGTAGGGCTAACAGTTGGAATTATTCCTACTTTAAGAGTTCCGCCAATAATTCCTTTCTCTTCTGATACTATATCATTCATTCTTGAAGATTCTTCAACTATTTTTCTAGCTTGAATTAGAATTTTTTCTCCTACCTCAGTTATTTGAAGTGGTTTTGTTGACCTGTTAAAAATTGTAACACCAAGTTCTTCTTCAAGTTTCTGAACCTGCATGCTAAGTGTAGGTTGTGTTACAAAACATTTTTCAGAAGCTATAGTAAAATTGCCATGCTCTGCAACTGAAAGTGTGTATTTTAATTGGGTAATAGTCATTATAAGATTTATTTATTGTAAATCAAATCTACATAATAAAGTTTTATTATAATAATAAATACTTGTTAAAATAAATTAAATATCTAGTGAGTATATTAGACATATAATTATTTGTTTTGAAGAAGAATATTTTTGGCCAATATATAATAATTAAAAAACTATTAATTGCACTAATTGGAGCTTTAACTCACAAAACATTTAGTGCTAAAAGATTTAATATTCAAGGGACTTCAATATTGAATGAGATATCGAATAACAATGTTTTATTTATTTCTAACCATCATACATATTTTTATGATGTTATTGCAATGCTTCACGTTTTTAATGCATCATTCAATGGTAGAGAAGATTCTGTTAAAAATCTTTCCTATTTATTAAAACCAAAATCTAATATATATTTTATTGCAGCTCTAGAAACTATGAAGACATCATTAATTACAAAGATTTTAAGTTACACTGGCTCAATATTAATTAAAAGAACTTGGAGAGAAGCTGGAAAAGAAATTAATAGAAATATAAGAGTTGAAGACTTTGATAATATAAAAAAAGCTCTTAATGATGGATGGGTAATAACTTTTCCAAGAGGTACAACTGACAATTCTAAACCTGTTAGATCTGGAACAGCTCATATAATTAAATCAACTAACCCAATTGTTATTCCTATAACTATTAATGGATTTGATGAGGTGTTTGAAAAAAATAGTCTTAAAATAAAAAATAGGAATAAGTCTTTCTCACTTAAATTTGGGAATCCTTTAAAGTTTGATTATAATGAATCAATAGAATCAATTACAAGTCAGATAGAAAAAATTATTAATTAGACTCTATATTATCTATAATATCAGATGAAATATCCATACAGCCTATTCTGATTCCAGCTGCACCAGATGGCTGAGAGATGTAGTCATCAAAGCCGTTATGAATTACTATAGACCTACCTATTAGATCTTTGTCGCTATCAGAACAATTAATACACCATAGATCTGTTTTAAATTTAACCATTCCATGACCTATGCTATCAACAAAAAAATTACCTATATCTCCAAGATGAAATCCTTCTTCATTTCCCCACTTTCCATGTGGTTGAGATGTTGGATTCCAATGTCCACCAGAACTAAGACCATCAATAGAGCTGCAATCTGCAAATTCATGAATGTGTATAGCACTTTCTCCAGGTTTTAATCCGAACAAATGCGCTTCTAATTCAACAGAGGATTCATTGTTAATGTTTTTAGATGTTAACGAAATATATCCAGATATTTTAGAATCATTAAGTTGTTTAACAGATTTTTTAATTTCTATAATAGATTCATTTTTGTTCTGACAACTTATTGTGAAAAATAATATTGATATGATAAAGAATTTTAAGATATTTATATTCATAATTACGAATTATACCACAATTTTATAAAAATAAAAGTTGAAAAGAAAATTTTTAAAAATATATATACTGTTATGTTTTATAACAGGTTGTCGAATTGCTTATAAACCCTATGATTTTGAAAATAGTCAAGTGATTTCTGAGCCCGACTACTCTGATGAAAACAATTGGGCTGTTCTACCAAACAAATATCCTGAATTTATAAATGATATTCAATATGATAAAATTGAAAAGAAAGCTGATGTGTTCTATATCTATCCAACACTTATAAGTGGTAAAAAAAATAGAGAATGGAATGCTGACATAGAAGACAATGATATTAGATCAGATATTTATGAAAGCCCAATTAAGCATCAAGCAACTGCATGGATAGATGCAGGTAATCTATATGTGCCATTTTATAGGCAAGCGCATATAAGGGTTTTTAATGAAAAATTTAAAGTTGATGGAGAAAAAGCTTTAAAACTTGCATATTCTGATATTAATAGGTCTTTTACCTATTATCTTGAAAATTTTAATAATGGTAAACCATTTATAATTGCTTCTCATAGTCAAGGTACCTTGCATGCAAAAAACTTGATCAAAGAATTTATTGATGAAAAACCATTACAAAAGAAATTAGTAGCTGCTTATTTAATTGGGACAAAAATTGAAGAGGATGAATTTAAAAGTTTAAAAGCAATGACTAGTCCAGATGAAGTTGGTGGGTTTGTTTCTTGGAATACATATAAATACAATACATATCCTAAAAAAGACAATTATGAAAGATGGTTTAAGAATGCTGTTGTCACAAACCCGATAACATGGAATGAAACAGTAGAGTCTAGAGAGAGTGATCATAAAGGGATGTTGTTTGCTCCTGGAAGTTTGTATAAATATTTGGGCCTTTCATTTTTTTTCTCAAGAAGTGATGAACTTAAAGTTTATTCAAAAAAAATAAAAGTAAAAGTTATAGATGGTTTGCTTTGGTCTACACCTCCTGATATTCCGGGAAAAATTTTTCTAAGTATGGTGAAAAACTATCACTTTGCTGATATCAATTTATTTTGGAAAGATATAAGTGATAATTCTAAAATAAGAGTCAATAAATGGCTGCAAATGAATAAATAATTTATTAAATTGAAAAAAAAATATTAATTATGGCATCAACTAACAAATCAAGAAGAAAGTTTATTAAGAATAGCGCTATTGCTTCATCAATCTTTATTGTTCCTAGAAATGTATTAGGAGGGGTAGGGTACACGTCTCCAAGTGATAAATTAAATCTAGCAGGTATTGGTTTACATGGAAAAGGTAATTCAGACATTTTAAATGCCAGTGTTGGCGGAAGAGAAAATGTAGTAGCATTATGTGATGTCCATCAGAATGCACGCGGAGCTCAAATTGCACAAGAAAAGTTTCCAAAAGCAAAATTTTATACAGATTTCAGGGAAATGTTAGAAAAAGAAAATCTAGATGGGGTAACAATTTCTACACCAGATCATACTCATGCTAATATTTCCAAAGTTGCAATGGAAAAAGGTATACATGTATATGTTCAAAAACCTTTAACACATAATGTTAAAGAGGCAAGAATGTTGACTGAGTTGGCAAGAAAAAATAAAATTGTTACTCAGATGGGTAATCAAGGAGCTTCAAATCCTGAACAGGTAATGATTCAAAAATGGATTAAAGATGGTAGAATTGGTAGAGTTAGTAAAGTTTATACTTGGACAAATAGACCTGTATGGCCTCAAGGAGTTGCGATGCAGAGTCCTGACCCATCTAAAAAACCAGAAGGAATGGATTGGGATTTATGGATTGGACCAGCTGAAAATAATGGTTATACTCCAGGTCTTCATGCATTTGATTGGAGAGGATTTTGGGATTATGGAACCGGAGCTTTAGGAGATATGGGCTGTCACTTAATGGATGTGCCAATAAAAGCTTTAGGTCTTTTTGAACCATTTAGTATTGAAGCAAGTGTTTCAACTTTACCATATGCCAAAGCTTTTACCCCATCACCTTTAATTGAGGAAGCATGTCCATCAAGTTCATATGTTACATATAAGTTCAGACCTTCTGAAATTAATGATTCAGAGGTTAAAATGGTATGGATGGATGGTGGTATTCGCCCTTCTCACCCTGATATAATAACAGATGCGGATGATATAGGAGATAATGGCGTTTTAATGATTGGAGAAAATGGATTAATTAATGCCAGTGAATATGGGAATAGTGCAAGATTATACATTAAAGGCCAAGAAGGTGTTGTTGAAACAGGAAAAAAATCTGAAATAAACGCTGTAGAGTTTGGACATCAAAATCATTGGATTGATGCAATTAAAGATGGATATGGTAGTGATAAGCATAGAAGTCTTACTTCGAATTTCGATTTTGCAGGGCCATTATCCGAAGTAGTTTTACTTGGAAATGTTGCTATTAGAAGTAGCTACATTAGAAGGTCTCGTAGAAGCAATGTATTTATTGGTAAAAAACAACTTCTTTATAACAGTAAAGAAATAAGGATAACAAACCTTGATAAAGCAAATCAATTTTTGACTAGAGAATATAGAGAGGGTTGGGAAATTTAAAAGAATAAGATTGAATTAATCTATTTTGAATTGAACTCTTCTATTTTTAGCTCTTTCGCTAGGAGGAATATTAGGATATTTTTGTTGGTCTTCACCAAATCCATTAACTTTTAATCTCATAGATTCAATACCGCTATCTTCAATCATTAGTTTAACTGAGTTTGCTCTCCTGTCAGATAAAAGTTTATTATAGATAGATTCTCCTTCGAAAGATGCATGACCATTAATTGAAATTTTTATATGCCTGTATTGATTAAGCAGGATTACTAAATTATCTACTTTTTCAGTTTCAGTGTTTTTAGTCTCAGAACTATCAAAATCAAAATAAATTTCAGTAATATTTATAAAGTTTTCGAGAGAAATAGGTGTTTGAGGGCATCCAGAGAACAGAGGATCGCCTTTTTCATTTGGGCATAAATCTTCTATATTAGGAACTCCGTCACCATCAATATCATCTAGTTTACAACCATTATTACTTTTAGGTCCTTTTTCATTTGGACAATTATCAATATCATCAGTTATTCCATCGCCATCACTATCAGGACATGGACCGTTGTT
>Ga0208750_1000002_pt1 | contig 80281 bp, 72 predicted proteins | sample Knorr_S15_td_O2m_FD_185602 | JGI IMG/M metagenome (GOLD analysis project Ga0208750, IMG submission 185602) | Marine microbial communities from Southern Atlantic Ocean transect - Knorr_S15_td_O2min_ad_340m_LV (SPAdes) (version 2) | ecosystem: Environmental > Aquatic > Marine > Oceanic | place...
TATAGCTTGCCACTGTTTTATTAGCTATCTTTCTAATTGAAGCATCAACCCGTCCTGCTTTTTGAGCTGTTTGAGCTGCTAACCAGTATACTGCTCTTTTATTAAATTGAGTATCACCACAACTATTTGCACTACTTGCATAAAGACTAGCTATTAATAAATAAGCTTTACCAAGAGACGGTTGAAAACTAAGAGCTCTTTCAGCATAATTTCTAGAGGAAGTTTTTCTTCCTGAACTTTTAAGTTTTGCTGCAATTCTATAGAGAATTTTCGCTTTTTTATAGTTATCTGTTTCAAGTGAAACTGATTCTTGATAATATTTAAGAGCTTCATTAAAATTCCCTTTTTTATCATTTAATATTCCTAGATAATAAGCTGAATCTGCTGAAGGCTCAAGACTATGAAGCTGTTCAACTAAAGTAACAAAAAGGTGGTCATTAGAACATTCTTTTCCATCCAATCTTCCTGCAGCCCTTTTAATCCATAATGGATTATTTTTATTTTCCTCGAAACTTTTTGAATATAAAGGAATTAAGATATCACATGTAGCTTCTTTTTCAATCTTTTGATCAATAAGTTGAAGGTATGCACCAACAGCATTAGAATTAGTGTCATATATTCTTTTGTTTCTTTCCTCTTTTTCTGTTAACGCAACTCCAGACCCTTCTTTTTTAAGAATTGCATCAACTTTTTTTGCAATATCTATTCTAAGCGATTCAAATTTTTCTGTTAATTCTTCATATTTATTGAATAATACCTCTAGGCTAACTTCTGAATTACCCATTTTATATAGATCATATCCTGTTTGAAAATAGTAAGCAAGTGATTTAGGGCTAGAAAAACTCTTCACATCATTATTATAAGCATATTCAAAGGTCTTGTATATTTTTAATTTATCCTCAAAATTATTATCAATCATTGCTTGACCTTTACTGCTATATATTTTACCTATTTGATTTACACCTTTTCTTTGAGGAAAATTTGCAGCCCATTCATCATAAAGTTTTAGTAAATCAGTTATGTATTTTTCTTTTTCTTCATCATTAGAAGAGTTTTTAATAAAATCTTTAAGGATTAATTCTCCATATTGAAAAGTAGCTAAACTGTAGGTTGGACAATTAGTTCTCACTGACATCCATGGCTCATATGCTGCTTTATAATTTTTTATTTTTGCAGATTCTGCAAATATTGAAAGTTTTTCCCTACAATCATCAGAAGCATTCTGAGAATGAAGTTGAAAAAATGGAATTGACAGAATCAAATAAAATAAAAATTTAGGGGTATTCATTTTAATTTTCATTAATTATACTTTCTTCTTATAAACCAAATATCATTTAAAGATAAACCTAATCTTATGGACCAATAATTCTCCTTAACAATCAAATTATTTTCTTCCCCTATTTGACCATACTCAAGTCCAATATTTGCTTTAGAAAGCCCAGCAAGAGGGAGTCCAACCCCCAAATTTAAGCTAAATTGATTTATAGGCAAATTATTTACAATAATACTTTTTTTCTCACTTTTAATTCCAAACCTGTACACTGCTCTCTTCCAAAAGCTTGTTAAAGAAGAATGCTCTGGAATATATGAACCTCCAATTGAAAAAGATTCTGAATCCCTATAATCTATATTTTTAATATTTAAGAATCTATTTTCGAAATTTGATGAAAACTTTTTTTCAATTTGTGCTCCGATATACCATTTATTATAATTTCCAAGGCCTACTCCATATATATATTTTTTTGGAACTCTAAGCTCTGTAGATTTTAAACCTCTTTCTTCTAGGTTTACTTCTACAAAATCACCTAAACTATTTAAATTAATAAGATTAGTTGTAGAAGTATAAAGATCCTGGGTATTAACAGAATTTAATATAGAACTAGGAGAATAGGATAACATTATATTAAAATTTAAATCTTTTTTGATAGGGATATCTATGTTTGAAGAAAATTGGTAATTAAATCCTGATATATCAGATGAACTATCTGAATAAATACCATAATTAACTCCTTCATAAAGATTAAAAGACTCATATTCAAATTTTCCAAAATTATAATTTGTTGTTAAGCCTAAAGACAGGAAATTTGTTAATGGAAAACCTACAGAAAAAAAGACTCTATTAATGCCCCCATTTGCAGCAAAAAGTCTTGTGTTTATTGAATTGTCAGTATTATAGGATTCATCTGTCTGTAGATTAAATCCGGTAGAAGAATATGGCAGAACCCCAAAGCCAAAACCAAATTTTTTTACTGGTATTCCAACAGCAATATAATTAATATTTGAGCTTGAAATATTTTCATTAGCAAGGGTATTAGAAAAGCTAGATGATTTAAAAAATGTTCCTACTAAATAGTTTGATGTTTTTAATTTAGCATAAGATGCAGGATTATTTAAGTTAACCTCTATTGAATCAACCTTTACATCAATTCCTCCCATAGATAAATTGGAAACATTTCCAGAAAAATTTATTTCCCCTAGTTCATTAATTGAATATGGTGAACCGGTATTTGTTTGAGAAAAAAGTATATTGGAACTAAAAAATAATATGGTTAGTAAAAAATATTTATTCATCAAGAATTTGTTTGTAAAATATGATTTAAGCCATGAGCTAAAAAGTCTTGGTCAGCAAAGATTACATTTTTTATCTTATTAAGCAAAAAGTTGGAACCACCACCACTTACAATTATTTCTATATTTGGGAACCTGACCTTTTGTCTTTCTATATTATAACTAATCTCACCAATTATGCCATAATATATTCCTGCATGAATGTGTTCTTCCGTAGAATCCCCAATTAAAGATTTTGGAGTCTTGAATTCAAGTTTTGGGAGATTAGATGTACGATCAGATAAACTGGAATATCTTAAATTAAATCCTGGAGATATTGATCCACCAAGATATTTTTTATTCATAGTAACTATATCATAAGTAATACATGTCCCTATATCAATAATTAACAGATCTTTGTTTGGGTATAAGTTTAAGCCAGCAGAAACTAGTGCCACTCTATCATCACCTAAAGTTTCGGATTTATATTCATTTGTAAAAGGAAGTTTAATAGTCTTATCTCTTAAGGAAATTACTTTTGAATTTTTAAAAATACTTGACAGCTTTTCTCTTTTATAGTCAATAACAGATGAATAAATCAATTTTTCAATTGATCTTTTATTTTTTATAGCTAATATATTATCATCAAACTTATTAGAGATAAAACTACCTCTATCTATTACCTTATCATCTTGAATGAAAAAATACTTAGTTAAACTATTACCAAAATCAAAAATTAAGTTCATTGTAATATTATATTACTCAAAATTACAGAAACATTTGAAGAACACTAAAATTGTTTTAAAATTAATATATTTGCCAGTGCTTTTGGTACCATAGCTCAGTTGGTAGAGCAAAGGACTGAAAATCCTTGTGTCCCTGGTTCGATTCCTGGTGGTACCACTAAAAAACCCTACTAAAGTGTAAGGTTTATCAACTAATATACTGATAATTCATTTTGCCTTCTTTGGACTATTATCAGTTTTTCTTTAATTTTATAATAAACAAATCAATTATGAAATACTTATATACAATTTTAGCATTGGCTTTAATTACATCATGTGATGCCCCAATGCAAGATAATGGAGAGCCAGAAGGCCCACACACTTCAACAGAATGGCAAATTTGGGCATATTCTACAGCTGCTCCTGACTACATTGCTGAAAATGCAACTGTTTTTGATGGTCCGGGTGGAAACCTACTTAGAGAAGGAACTAATGGCTGGACTTGTTTGCCGGCAAATCCAAGGGGAATGTCAGATCCGGAAAATGGATGGATAGATCCTCACGAAGCAATGCCAGCATGTGGTGATGGAGAATTTTTTAAATGGGTTGGTGCATACTTTGCAGGGGAAACTCCTGTAATGGAGAAAGATGGATTCGCATGGATGCTGCATGGTGATATGGGAGAGGACAATACAACTCCTATGGTTATGAATAAGGAAGATGCTGCTCCTGGACACTGGATTGAGTCTGGGCCTCATCTAATGATGATGCCAAAAGATCCAAGCTCATTGGAAGGAATGACAACAGACTTTAACTCAGGTGCACCTTATGTGATGTTTGCTGGTACTCCATATGCACATGTAATGTATCCTGTTCAGGATTATTACAAGCATACTAAAGAATAATATTTTTTTAATTCATAAAAAACCCTCATTTGAGGGTTTTTTTATTATTCACCACATTATTTGTTGATCTAAGTTTAGTTTTTATTAAATTTAAATATGGAAACAATTATTTCAGTTATTGCCTTATTAGTTGTATCCTTTATTGGGTTATACATGCTTATAAAAAATCAGATTGATAATAATTCCAATAAAACTCAAGAGCAAATGGAATTAAAATTGAATGCTTTTGTTGAATCCTTTAAATTAACTTCCGCTGAAAATATGGCTAAGCAACTAAAGGAGTCCAAAGATGATAAAGATAAGATGACAGAAACTTTAACAAATTTGACAAAAGAATTAGAAAAAATTAAAGGGACTAATGATCAAGTATTAACTTTTGCTAATCAAATGAAAACCCTAGAAAAAATTCTAGGAAATCAAAAACAAAGAGGAATTCTTGGTGAGATTCAATTAGAAAATCTTCTTGCAAATGTTCTTCCACCAGAGCTTTTTGAAATGCAATATTCTTTCAATAATAATGAAATAGTTGATGCAATTATTAAAGTAGGGGAATATATAATTCCAATTGATGCTAAGTTTTCTCTAGATAATTATAATAAAATGATAGAGACAGAAGAGATAGATAATGAAAAAATAAATGCTCTAGAGAAAAAATTCAAATCTGATATTAAAAGCCGGATAGATGAAACCTCTAAATATATTAGACCTAATGAGGGAACTGTTGACTATGCCTATATGTTTATTCCTGCTGACGGTTTATATCAAGACCTTCTTAATAACAAAGTAGGAGCATTAAAAATTAATCAAAGAGATTTAGTTTCTTATGCATATCAAAAAAAGGTTATGATAGTATCTCCTATGAGTCTATTTCCAATGTTGCAAGTAACCAATAAAGCACTTAATAATATGAAAGTAGAGGAGTCTATTAGTGAAATTCAAATGAATATCGAGAAATTAGGGAATCATTTAAAAGCCTATGTAAGTTATCATGAAAAGTTAGGAAATAGCCTGGGGGCTGTTGTCAACCATTATAATAATAGCTCAAAAGAATTCAAAAAAATAGATAAAGATGTTACTAAACTATCTTCCGGGGACACAGAGATAGGAATTACTTCAGATACTTTAGAAAGACCTCTAGTGGAGGAGTAAAAAAAAAGCCTCCCAATTGGAAAGCTTATTTAGTTGCCTAACTTAGACAACACACAACACTGTAAAGTTACTAATAAATATTTAATTAGTTATTATTCTATTATTTCCCAGCTAAAATACTCTCCATCATAAATTACTGACACTGTATATGTGTGTGCTTCTTCATCTTCAATAGTGTTCAATACTCCTGAATACTCATTATCAGATTTATGTACAAGTATAAGAGATTTAACCTCTAGCCCTTCAATTTCTTGATCTTCCCATGTTTCTAACATGCTAACCTGAACCTGTTCTGCCAATTCAGTTGTTGATAATCGTGTATTCATATCACAAGAAATTGTCATAATAAAGATTAGGAGAAAAATTTTAATAGTAGCTTTCATGACTTTTTTTATAAATTAAGTGTTTTTATATTAAAACAATCATCCATTCTTATTTACATATAATAAAAATCCTCCGATTAAGAGAATAATTTTGCGGTCTGGACGGGACTCGAACCCGCGACCCCATGCGTGACAGGCATGTATTCTAACCAACTGAACTACCAGACCAAATTGCTTGCAAATATAATGTATTTTATAAAGTTTGTTTAAAAAAAGAGATAAAACTATAATGCAGAATTAATTGCATCTTCATAAGTCTGTTTTGGAGCAACTCCAACTTGTCTAGAAATCATTTCTCCATCTTTAAAAAGAAGAACAGTAGGAATATTTCTAACCCCGAACTTAGCTGCATAAATTTGATTTGAATCTACATCTAGTTTTCCAATAATAGCTTTTCCTTCGAAATCCTTACTAAGCTCATCAATTACAGGTCCTACCATTCTACATGGCCCACACCATTCTGCCCAGAAATCTACAAGAACTGGTTTGTCAGATTTTAGAACAATCTCCTCAAAATTTGAATCAGTTAATTCTAATGCCATTTTATATAATTTTATTAGGCAATTTAAGATTATTTCTACTAAGAATTAATTTTTTTTAATCAATTTAATTTATAGTTCAATTTATTTTCTTCAAGTGTTTTTAATAAATCTCTAGTTATAGAAACTTTATTATTTTCACTAATCAATGATAGCTTAATCTCCTTCTCAGGATCATAAACATCAAAATATAGTGGATGTTTTCCTTTATGTTTAGAGAGTTTTTTACTCAAAAGTTTTATTTGATCTTCTTCTAAGTTTTTTATATCCAACTTTAAAGTTATTTTTTTAGCATTAGACTCAATAATTCCATTTAAAAGCTCAAAGTTAAGAAATTGAATTCTTGGCTCTCCTGGTTTCCCTGTTTCTTTGTTTATCCATCCTTCTCTAATACTTATTCTTATTCGAAGAATTTCACTTTCTTTTAAAAAATGTTTATACTTTAAGTAGTTCTCTCCAAAAATTCTAAACTGATATTGATCATTAAAATCTTCAAATGAGAAAACAGCATATCCATTACCATTTTTTGTAAAAAGATGCTCTACTTCATTTACTATTCCCCCAATATAAAAGTCTTTATTTTTTAATCTATTTAAATCATCTAAAATGCTTAAATCAGCAGAAGTAAAGTTCTCAATTTCTCTTTTGTATTCTTCAAGAGGATGTGAGGATAAATATATTCCAACTACCTCCCTTTCTTTTCTTAATTTTTCTAGATTAATCCATTCTTCACAATCTGGAATATTTAGATTAGTATATGCATCATTTTTTTTATTTGCAAACATTGAAATTTGAGCTGAATTTTCAGATTCTTGATATTTACCCCCATATTTAATAGCTTTTTCAATAAAGGTATATCCGTCAGTGTCTATATTAAAATATTGTGAACGATTTAGATTAAAAGAATCAAAACTGCCTGCAAGAATCAAGTTTTCAAAAGTTGTTTTATTTGCAAGTCTAAGATTTATTCTTTTAGCAAAATCAAAAATTGATTTATATTCTCCATCTTTTCTGTTCTCAATAATTGTCTGAACAGCTCCTCTTCCAACACCTTTAACAGCACCCATTCCAAATCTAATAGCCTTTTGATTATTTACATTAAACTTATAATATGATTCGTTTATATCTGGACCTAAAACTTTTACTCCCATCCTTCTACATTCCTCCATAAAAAAAGTTACTTGTTTTATATCATTCATATTATTAGATAGAACTGCAGCCATATATTCAGATGGATAATTTGCTTTTAAATAAGCAGTTTGATAACCTATCAAGGCATAACACGTAGAATGAGATTTGTTAAATGCATATGAAGCAAATGCTTCCCAATCCTTCCATATTTTTTCTAATACTTCTTTACTAAAACCATTCTTGTCTCCACCTTTCATAAATTTAGGTTTTAATTTTTCAATTAATGAAAAAATCTTTTTCCCCATTGCTTTTCTTAATAGGTCTGCATCACCTTTTGAAAACCCAGCAATTTTTTGTGATAAAAGCATTACTTGTTCTTGATAAACAGTTATCCCATATGTTTCATTAAGGAATTCTTCCATTTCTGGCACATCATATGAAATTGGTTCACTACCATTTTTTCTTGAAACAAATGAAGGGATATATTCCAGAGGTCCTGGTCTATACAAAGCATTCATTGCTATTAAATCATTAAAATTTGTTGGCTTTAAGTCTTTAAGATATTTCTGCATTCCAAGCGATTCATACTGAAAAACTCCAACTGTCTCACCTTTTTGGAAAAGCTCATAAGATTTTTTATCATCCAATGGGAACTCTTCAGGTATTAATGTTTTCTGATATTTATATTTAATCAACTTAACCGTATCCTTAATTATAGTCAATGTTTTTAATCCTAAAAAGTCCATTTTTAAAAGACCAGCATCTTCTACTACAGAATTATCAAATTGTGTTACAAAAAAATCTGAATCCTTTGATCTAGTAATTGGCACAAAATCTGATATATCACTTGGGGTAATTATAACACCACAGGCATGAGTTCCAGTATTTCTAATTGAGCCTTCTAATAATGTAGCTTGTTGTAAAGTTCTGCTTGACAATTGTTTAGATTTGTAAAGTTGTTTTAATTCACTAACCCTACTATATTCATCCGTTCTTAAAGTAGATTTAAGATCAAAATCCTTTGAATTAAAGATATTGCTCAAGCTTAAGTTTGGAACTAATTTTGCTATTCTATCTACCTCTCCAAGAGATAAGTCTAATACTCTTCCTGTATCTCTAATTGAAGATTTTGCTGCCATTCTTCCATAAGTAATTATTTGTGCAACCTGATTTGAGCCATATTTCTCAATTACATATTCAATCACTTTATTTCTTCCTTCATCATCAAAATCTATATCTATATCTGGAAGGGTTACTCTATCAGGATTAAGGAATCTTTCAAAAAGAAGATTATATTTTATTGGATCTATATTTGTAATTCCTAATGAAAATGCTACTACAGATCCTGCGGCAGATCCTCTTCCTGGTCCAACAGAAACTCCCATTTCTTTTGCAGCATTAATAAAATCTTGAACAATTAAAAAATATCCAGGGTATCCTGTTTTTTGTATAACATCTAACTCAAAATCTAACCTTTCTTTCAACAATTTATCTAGTTTACCATATCTTTTTTCAGCTCCTTTATATGCTAGATCTCTTAAATATAAATTTTGACCCTTCTTACTGTCAAAATCATTTTCTTGAATAAATTCTTTAGGAACTTTAAATTCTGGAAGTAAAACCTCTCTAGATAAGTCAAATGGTTCTACTTTATTAATTATTTCTCCTATAGATTCTAGTGAGTGAGGTAAATCTTTAAATAATTCGAACATTTCATTCTTAGGCTTATACCAATATTCATGATTTGGTAATCCATTTCTAAACCCCCTTCCTCTTCCTATTGGAGTAGATTGCTTTTCTCCGTCTCTAACACAAAGTAGAATATCATGGGCATTAGAATCATCCTTCAAAGTGTAAAAGGTATTGTTAGTTGCTACAAGTTTTACTTCATGTTTATTCGAGTAGTCTACTATAATTGGATTTAAGTAATTTTCATTTTCTTGGTCATGTTTCATGATTTCAAGATAAAAATCTTCATTAAAATGATCTTTCCACCACTTTATTGATTCTTCAGCCATCTCTTCTCCAAGATTTAATATTTTTGATGACACCTCTCCTTTTATACCACCTGATAACACAATTAAATCTTCTTTATATTCTAAAATAATTTTTTTGTCTATCCTTGGGACATAATAAAATCCTTCTATATGAGCTAATGAACTTAACTTAGAAAGATTTCTAAAACCATTTTTATTTTTTGCTATGAAGACAATTTGATATCCATCATCTCTTCTAGATTTATCTTTATAATCTTCACAAACATTGAGCTCACACCCTATTATTGGTTTAATATACTTTTCATTATCAGATAAGTTATCATTATAGTTTTTCATTAATTTAATAAAATGAAAAGCTCCCATTAAGTTAGACTTATCAGTTATTGCAACTGCATCATGAGAATATTCTTTTGCAGCTTCAAGTAGATCAGAAATCTTTGAGGTTGATTGTAAAATTGAAAACTGACTATAAGTATGAAGATGGGCAAATGAAGTTTGGAATATAGTATTTTCAGTTTTTTCTGATTTCGGCTTTTCTTCTATATTTTCTTGATCTCTCAAAATTTTTGATTGCTCAGATAAATTAATATGTTCAATATCTGGGGGTGAAACTTGATCAAGATTTATTTCTTTAAATTTTTTGTAAATATTTAGATCTTCTTCTAATGAATCAGGGTGAATTTTACCCTCTTTTAATAGCTTAAATAAACACATTGCTGTTGCTTCAACATCAGCTGAGGCATTATGGGCAGATTCAAATTCTTTCCCAAATAAATTAATGTGAAGTTCAGTTAAAGTTGGTAATTTGTATTTTCTTCCTCTACCTCCAGATAATCTACATAAACTTGCTGTTTCTTCAGTACAAGTATCTATTCTTGGAAAGTCTTTTAATGGATTCTTCCCATCTATTCTTAAAAATTCAGAACCAATAATTTTTTCATCAAAATTTAAATTATGTCCACAGATATATTTTGATTGATCTAAAGCATCATTAAACTTTTGTAAAACTTCATTTATATTTTTTCCAATTTTCTTAGCAAGCTGAGTTGATATTCCATGAATATTCTGAGAGTCATATGGAATAGTATAACCTTCTGGGTATATGACATAACTCTCATTTGAAATGCATTGCCCCTCTTCTGAATGAATCTGCCAAGCAATTTGGACTGCTCTTGGCCAATTATCAAAATCAGTTAATGGAGAATTCCATTTCTTAGGTAGACCGGTTGTTTCTGTATCAAAAATTAAAAACATTAATGGAATAGTTTCATATACTAATTTAATATTTTATCTTGGATTCTGTTTTTAAAAAAACACAATTTATTATATGTCAGGTAAAAATAAAAGATTCACTGTCACTGCAGCTCTCCCTTATGCAAATGGACCAATTCATATTGGACATCTTGCAGGTGTCTATATTCCTGCAGATATATTTTCTAGATATCAGAGATTAATAAATAATGATGTAGCTTTTATTTGTGGTAGTGACGAGCATGGTGTAGCAATCTCTCTTCAAGCTAGAAAGGAATCAATTACTCCTAAAGAACTTATCGATAGGTATGACAAATTAATTAGAGACTCTTTTGAAAAGTTTGGAATTTCATTTGACAACTATTCTAGAACCTCTAGAGAAATCCATCATAAAAATTCAATAGAACTGTTTAATGTATTAAATGAAAAGGATTTATTTTCATCTAAGACAACAAAACAATATTATGATAAAGAAGCTAAGCAATTTTTAGCTGACAGATATATTATCGGTGTTTGTCCTATCTGTGATGCTGCAGATGCTTATGGTGATCAATGTGAAAATTGTGGAAGCACATTAAGTACTGATGAACTTAAAAACCCAAAGTCTACAATTTCAAATTCCAAACCTATTCTTAAAGACACTAAACATTGGTATATAAATTTAAATGAATTTGAAGATTTTATTACAGATTGGATAACAAAAGAGCATAAAGATGACTGGAAACCTAATGTAACAGGACAAGTTAAATCTTGGCTTAAAAATGGTTTAAAACCTAGAGCTGTTACAAGAGATTTAGACTGGGGGATTCCTATTGATGTTGAAGGAGTAGAAGGCAAAGTTCTTTATGTTTGGTTTGAAGCACCAATAGGATATATTTCTTCAACAAAAGAATGGGCAGAAAAAAACAAAAAAGACTGGAGTAAATATTGGAAAGATGAAAACACTAAACTAGTTCACTTTATTGGTAAAGACAATATTGTTTTTCACTGTATAATTTTTCCAATAATATTAAAAATGTTAGGGGATTACATCCTGCCATTTAATGTTCCAGCAAATGAATTTTTAAATCTAGAAGGGAATAAGATATCAACTTCTAAAAATTGGGCTGTTTGGCTTCATGAATATTTAGAAGATTTTCCAAATATGCAAGATGTTTTAAGATATGTGTTAACTGTTAATGCTCCAGAAACCAAGGATAATGACTTTACATGGAAAGAATTCCAAATGAGAAATAATAGTGAATTAGTTGCTATTTATGGGAATTTTGTTAATAGAGTTTTAATTTTAATTATTAAATACTATAGTGGTATAGTTCCTAATCCTGATAGTCTTGACAATTCAAATAAAAAAATTATTGAGCAGGTTAAGGGCTTTCCAAAATCAATTGGGAAATCGTTAGATGAATTTAAATTTAGAGAAGCTATTAAATCACTTATGAACCTTGCTAGAATAGGAAATAAGTACCTGGCGGACAGTGAACCTTGGAAATTACAAAAGTCTAATCCTGAAAAAGTTAAAGAAATTTTATATGTAGGATATATAATTATATGTTATCTAACTATTCTTTCTGAACCATTTCTCCCAAACACTGCAAAAAAACTTAAATCTCAACTTAACTTAGGGGAAATAAAAAATTGGAATGACTTAGATTCTTTAAATACTAAAATTGATTTTTCTTCTAATATTGAATATAAAGAAGTTTTATTTAGAAAGATAGAAGATGATGAGATACTAAGACAGATTGAGAAATTAAAAAAAATGTCTAATCAATAATTATTGATTTTTTATCTACTATATATTTCATGATATTATTACAATTGTTAAAGTACTGAAATATTTTATCAAACTCTTTAACTAAAGTTAACTTATCAAATTCATTTAATATGATTTTAGTATTTGTTATTTGAACATTTAATAGTTTGAATCTGCTAATCAATTCAGAGGTATAAAACACTTCTGGATAAACAGATCTCCTTAAATTTATCAAATACTTTTCTATTGTACTTAATTGATTTTCAATATCATTTACATCATCGTTGATAAAACTATTTATTGAATTTGCCAATACAAGTATATTAGATTCTACTAAATTATAATTAGACCATCCTGATATCTTGTTTTTATTTTTAAATTCTTCGGATAAAATTATAGGAATTGTATATTCAATATCTATAATTTCTGATGAATCATTCTCCGTATCTATTAAATCCTTTTCATGGTTTTGTTTACATGAAGTAATCGTAATGACCAATGATAACAAGAAATATTTTAAAAAATTATTCATATTGATTTTAAATCTACGATATTTTATACTTTTATCATTCAATATTTAAATTATGGGTAAATCATTTCTAACTTTTGTTGTAATCTTCTCAATAATTATAGTTTTAGTTTTTGTATTCTATGATTATGTAACAAACAAAGATGAATAAAAAAATTAAAGGTTTGTGTTTTACAGGCCAATTAACTTTACCTGGTCCAAGTATTCCTCCTGCTTTAATTTCTGGTAAAGTTGTTGCTAAAACTGTTATGCAGGATTTCCCGAATCCTTAAAACTTTCTGTTTCTACTATTGATTCTATTATTTCTATAATTAAATTTTCTATTTCACTTACTTTTATTTTTTCTGAATTTTCAATAAATTCATAAGGATTGTTATATTTTTTAAAATAACATAATCCAAGCTCATTAACATCTTTATATTTCTTTGAAACTAAAAGTTTATAAAATAAAAGCTGTAACATATTAGAGTATTTGTGGTTATCCTTTAAAATTTCAAAATTTTTAAAATTCAAATAGCTAGTTTCTATTTTTCCTGATTTATAATCAATTATTCTCAAATTATTATTAAAAGTATCAATCCTATCAATAGTTCCAGTTAATAAAACATCTAAATTATTTTTAACTCTTATAGAACCAGTTAAATTATTTTCAAGTGATAAAATTTTAATTTTATTTCCTTTTTTAACTAATTCTCTTTCAAAATTCAATAAGTTGATGATACACTTTTTAAGTACCTCAATAAATATTAAATCTTTTCCTTTAGGAGCATTTGAATTAAGTTCAACAAAACACTCGATTGAAATTTTATTTAATTTTTTTATTATTTCATTAAAATGTTCAACTTTAAAAATTTTATTTATATATGGAGAGTATACTTTATCCATTACTGTATGAAAAAGTGTACCTTGATCTTTGAAATTTAAATAATTTGACTCCTCATAATCATTAATACCAAGAATCTTTTGCTGATAAAACAAGTAAGGGTTTTTAATAAATAGGTTTAAAGTTGATGCAGATATTCCTTTTTTTAGAATATCATCAATCCTCTGATTAATTAAATTGTCTTTCTTAATTATTTCTGAATCAATATTTTTAATAATCTTTTTTGGTTTGATTACCTCTTCGTAATAATTATATGTATCTAATTCAGAAAATTCTAGTTGTTTAATAAATCTACTCGACTCACCACTCATCAATGAGGTTAAATCTGAGTCATAAATTAAATGGACTTCTTTTGCTTTATGAATTAACTCATAAAAGAGATCATGAATATGATGTTCCTGTTCTTGTTGTGATTTATTATCAAATTTTATTTTTTCAGATTCTTTTACAACACCATCATTAATAGTACTGAAGGGGAAGAACCCTTCATTCATATTAGTTATTATAACATAATCGTAGTCCGAAGAATCTGACTCTAAAATATGATAATTTGAAGAAATTTTTAAATTCTGATTACTGTCATAAATATTAACAAGATTAACTAACTTTTCATTACCAAAAAAAATATAAACTTTTGCGGATTTATCTTTATCATAAATTTTCGAGAGGGTATCAGATACATATTTTGCTTGATTTACATTTTTTGATGTGGATCTTACATTAATTATTTTCTTATTTATATCATTTGACTCATATTGAGGGGTATTTGGATTATATTCATTAATGATTTTTTCACCAATTGTATATTTATCTGAACTCGACTTATAAACTAAAAAGTCTTTAATTAGACTAGAAAATGAATTAGTTTCAGAGTTATCTTTTTTTGAAATAATAAAAAGTTCTTTTTCAGCTCTGGTAAAAGCAACGTAAAGTAAATTGATAGAATCAATTAAATTGTTTAGAATACTTCTATCATAGATTTCTTTTGCATTTTCTCCCATATTTTGAAGATTCTTTGATGTTCTCATTAAAGTCCACTTTAAATCTTTTAAGTCTTCAAAAGGTTCATCCAACCATATAAGATCTTTAGAAATATTTTCATCTAACTTATCATCATAAATAGGGATTATTATAGCAGGATATTCAAGCCCTTTAGATTTATGAATTGTAGATATACTTATTGAGTTTTGATTATCAGGCATACTTAGCATTATGTTTTCTGATTTTTTTTCCCAATAATTAAGATATGACTTGATTGAATCATCATTATTATCAATAAATTCAAATATATTATCAATTAAAGCGATTATAAATGGATCTTCGATATCTAGTTTGAAAATAGATATACAGTATTCAACAGCATTAATAACACCAAGAGATAAAAAGTATTTTAATTCAAATTTTTTATTGCTTGAAATTTTTAAGAAAAAATCATTTATCTTAATTATTGAAAGATTTGAGAAAAAGCATTGATTCAAACTGTCATAACTTTTTTCAAAATAATTTTGATTGTATAGATAGTTTATAACTTTTTTTCTCTCAGCATAATCCTTTCCAAATAAACTTAATTTAAAAATTGAAATAATAAATTGAACTTTATCAGAATTATTTATTTGAAGAATATCACTAGAAATAAAATCAAATTCTGAAGTATTAATTTTATCTATTAACTCTTTTGCATGTTTATTTTTTCTTACTAGAATAACTATTTCTGAAGGAGAATATCCACGACTTAATAGATCTAAAATTTGGTTCTCTATTTTTGAAAAGAATGACTCACTATCAGAAATATCAATAGACACATAACCAGTTTCTTTTTTATTTGATTTTTGTCTAAAGTTTAAATCATCTGAATTATATATCCCTAAATCTAACTTATTTGATAAAAAAGTAAAAAACTCTGAATTAAAATCAACTATTTCTCTACAACTTCTATAATTAATATCTTCTTTATCATCTAATATTCGTTTAAAATGAAACGGATTTTTTCGATTATGTATTAAGTGTAAAAATTGATTAAATTCACCTCCACGCCACCTATAAATTGATTGCTTAGGATCACCAACGATTAATAGAGAACCCTTTGATCCATCATGAGATTCACTATGAATAGAATTTGAAATCAAAGGAATTAGGTTTTCCCACTGAAGTTCTGATGTATCTTGAAACTCATCAATAAAGAAGTCTACAAATATAGATCCTAATTTCTCGTAAATATATGGGGCCTCATTTAATTTGATAAGTGAATTAAGTTGAGAGTTGAATTTACTTATTAATCTAATATTATTTTCATTTTGTATTTTATCAATCTTATCCTCAATTCTTGAGATTAGAGATAAAGATGGCAGAAATGATAAAGTTGAAGTTATTTTATCAATTTCTATAATTGATGTTTTAATTTTTAAATAATTATTTAAAAGAGTTGGCCTAATTTTTTCAATAATATCTACTTTATTTTTTTCTAATGTTTTGTTATATAAATTTGATTCTCCTTTTAAAGATTTTTCAGTTGATTCATTTATTTTAAAATCTGCTTGACTGATTAATTTTTTTAGATATTTAGTAAAATACCCTCCTCTAAAATCATTGTCATTTAAATCATTTTGATTAATTAGGTCTAGTGTATTATTTACTAAATCATAAATATCTTTTGTTTTTTTAGAATTAATTGAAAGAATTTTTTTTCTTATTTGAAAAAAAAACTTAAGATTTTTTTTCTTAAAATACTCGACTTGATATCTATTTGATTCTTTATCGATAAACAACCCAAAGTTTGTCAAATCATAAGTAATATCCCAGCTTTTATTAATTGTGAGTTTGTACTTTGCAAATTCAACAAGTAATTCCTTTAATTCATTATCCTCATTTATTTCAGAAATTAATTCTTCAACAGCTTGATCTATATAAATTTGATTATCGAATTCAACAATAAAATCATCTTTGTTCTCTGACTCTCGATTAACAGTTCTAATGATATTATTTGTAAAGCTATCAATTGTAATAACATTAAAGTTTGAATAGTTATATAAAATTTTTTCTAAAATATTAGAGGATCTTTTTTGAATGGCAGATTCATTTAGACTTGTTGTTTTTAAAATTTCCTGCAATACAATTTTATCTCTTTTGTGTTTTAAATCATTCAAATAGAGCAGTATTCTGTATTTCATTTCAGCAGAAGCTTTATTTGTAAAAGTTAAAGCTAACATTGATTTAAAATGCTCATCATTTTTTTTGCTAAATAGTTTTGATATATACTCAATTGCCAGTTTAAATGTTTTACCAGATCCAGCTGATGAGTTTATGATTTTGAATGAGTAGTCCATATTTGATATATTACTAAAATATAGATTTAGTTATTTTAATCATAAAAAGATTGTAATTTTATAGGAAATAAATTTTAATATTATGGCTTTTGAATTACCAAAACTTAATTATTCATTTGATGCATTAGAACCTCACATTGATACAAAAACAATGGAGATACATTATGGCAAGCACCATAATGGATATACTAATAATCTTAATAACGCAATCGAAGGGACTTCCCATGAAAATAGCGATATAATAGAAATATTAAAAAATTTAGATTTAAATAATATGGCTTTAAGAAATAATGCAGGGGGGTATTTCAATCACAATTTATTTTGGGAGATAATGGGTCCAAATTGTGGAGGAAATCCAACTGGTGAAATTGCTGAAGCAATTAATTCAAATTTTGATTCATTTGAAAATTTTAAAGATACTTTTAAAAAGTCTGGGGCAACTAGATTTGGCTCTGGTTGGGCATGGCTTTGTATTCATGACGATGGAAAATTAGAAATTTGTTCAACACCCAATCAGGACAACCCTCTAATGCCAAATGGATGTGGAGGCAATCCAATACTTTGTATAGATGTATGGGAACATGCATATTACCTTAATTATCAAAATAGACGACCTGATTATCTTGAAGCATTTTTTAATTTAATTAATTGGGAAGAGGTTAACAATAAATATCTAAATTGTAGATAATAAAAAAGGGAGAACGAATTCTCCCTTTTTTGCCCCAAATCTTACCATGAACTTAACCTACTTATGTTCTGGTATAAACCAATTTAGGATTTTTTTTTAATAAATAAAACTTATTTTGGAATTATTTTTTTTATGTAATTCAAGCTAATAGGATCTCCCTTTATGCCTCTCAACAAAATTTATAAATGCCTGATTAACAACCTTATTACCTCCAACTGTAGGGTAGTTTCCAGTAAAATACCAATCACCTTTATGATTAGGACAGGCTTTATGTAAATTTTCTATTTTTTGAAAAATTATTTGAAGTTTAACTTTTGATTCATCACCTATAAGCATTTCTGACATTTTTTTTGAAATTTGTTCAGGCGAAAAAGGCTTGTATATATCCTTAACAAAGTTCTTTTCTATAGTACCTTTAGCAGATAGTGCTTTTATACAATTTTTATAAACCTTGTCAATCACTTTATCATATGTCTTTTTGTCTTTGTGAAGCTCTAATGCTGCTTTAAATGCTATAAATTTATCTAACCTAGACATATCTATTCCATAACAATCTGGATATCTTATTTGAGGTGCACTTGAAACTACAATAATTTTTTTTGGATTGAGTCTAATAAGCATTTTTAATATGCTTTCTCTTAAAGTAGTTCCTCTTACAATACTATCATCAATTATTACAAGATTATCTTTATTGGATATGACGCCATAAGTTATATCATAAACATGCGCTACTAGATCTTCTCTTCCTTTATCTTCAGAGATGAATGTTCTTAATTTTGCATCTTTAATGGCAATTTTTTCAATTCTGGGATTATGCCTTTTAGCTCGGGAAAGCAAGCCATAAAAAGATGTTTCGGCTGTATTAGGGATAAAAGAAAATACAGTATTCTTAAAATCCGATTTTATTGCATCCCTAACTTGAGGAAATAATCTACTACCTAGTTCTTTTCTCTCTTTATATATATCAGCATCACTTCCTCTAGAGAAATATATTCTTTCAAAAGAGCATGCCTTATTAGGTTTTTGCTCCAAAATTTCTTTTAATGAAATCTTACCTTTTTTATTTATAATTAAAGCATTCCCTCGAGGAATTTCTTTTATTTTTTGATATGATACATTAAAAACTGTTTGGATAGCAGGTCTTTCAGATGCAACAACAACAACCTCATCATTCTCCATATAATATGCAGGCCTTATTCCAGAGGGATCTCTAAGAATAAATGAATCTCCATGCCCCAGCATTCCAGCAATTGTATATCCTCCGTCCCAGTTTTTTGAAGACTTTTTTAGAATTTTTACAATATTTAGTTTATTCTCAATTAATGGAGGCATTTCTTCTTTACTATAACCCCCATCCTTTAATTTTTCATAAATCTGAGAAACTTCAGAATCTAAAAAATGACCAATTTTTTCCATTATAGTAATCGTATCTGAATGTTCCCTTGGGTGTTGACCAAGCTTAACTAAACTTTCGAAAAGCTCATCATTATTACTCATATTAAAATTTCCAGCTAAAATTAAATTTCTATGCATCCAATTATTTTGTCTCATTACAGGCTGGACATAATCTATAGAGTTTTTACCATAAGTTCCATATCTAACATGCCCTAACATAACCTGACCAATAAAAGGTACTCCAGAGTAGAATGCTTTAGAATTTTTATTTAATGATTTATTAGAATCAATAAATTGGAATATTTTTTTGTTAATTTTTTTGAATACATCATGAATTGCCTGTGAATTATATGATCTTACTCTATAAAGATATTTTTGACCAGGGTTAAGATCAAATTTTATACTTGCATATCCAGCGCCATCCTGACCTCTATTCTTTTGCTTTTCCATCATCAAAAACATCTTATCTATTCCATAAAGATTTGAACCATATTTTTTGGTATAATAGGATATTGGGTGTTTAAGATGTATAAGTGCTATTCCGCACTCATGTTTTATATGATCACTCACTTTGTTCTTTTAAAATTTTAATTCTTTCTTCGATGCTGTTCTTCGACAAATTTAATAAGTTATTAGCTCCTATCTTTTCTAAGCTAAATGAAGCAAGACTAGTTCCATAATATATTGCCGACTTTAAAGTTTCAAAAGAGACTTCATTTATTTCTGATAAGTATCCCGCTATTCCTCCTATAAAACAATCTCCAGCTCCAGTAGGATCTATGACTTTATCAAGAATATGTGCTGGTGCACAATACTTTTTCCCATCACCAAAAAGCTCAGCACCTTCTACACCTTTTTTAATGATTACATACCTAGGACCCATTTTATGTAGAATTCTGGCTGCCTGTTCTATATCTTTTTCTCTAGTAATTAACGCTGCTTCTTCATTATTTATTGATATTATATCAACTTTAGAGATAACTTTTTCAAGAGTGTCCCAATATTTTTCTATCCAAAAATTTATTGTATCAAGAATAACTGCTTTTGGTTTATTAGTAATTTGAGTCATAGCTAAAAGCTGTATCTCTGGATGTAGATTTCCTAAAAGCATAATATCTGGTTCTCGCTGCTTAATTGGAACTACTGGCTTGAAGTTTTCCATAACATTTAATACCGTTTCTAAAGTTATCCTTTCTTTAAAATTGTCTTTATATATGCATCTCCAATAAAAACTTTTTTGATTTGTTATTATTTCAACTCCATCTAAATTAACCCCACATGACTCTAACAATTTTAAATCTGATTCTTTAAAATCATTTCCAACAACAGATACAATTCCTGAAGATAGATTAAAGTGTTTAACAGATAGACATATATATGATCCTGATCCACCTAAAATATGATCTATCTTTTGCTCGCCAGTATCTATTCCATCATAAGCAAGACTAGCTACAATAAGTAAAGTGCTCTTTTTTTTCATTAAGATCTTTTTATATTTTGTTCATAATATGTGTCTTTTATAAGATTAGAACTTTTAGCTGCTTTATTTGCCATATAATCACATCTTTCATTTTCAGGATGATGATTATGTCCTTTAATCCATGTAAAAGTAACATTATGTTTTCTATAGATTATTAGAAACCTTTTCCATAAGTCAGGATTTTTTTTCTTCTTAAAGTTTAATTTTTCCCATTCAAAAACCCACTTCTTTTCAACAGCATCTGAAACGTATTTTGAATCAGTAAATACTTCAACATTAGAGTTTATAATTTTAATATTCTCAAGGGCAACAATTACTGCTAATAGTTCCATTCTATTATTAGTTGTTAATGAGAATCCTTGACTAACCTCTTTTTTATATGCGTTATTCTCTAAGACCATTATTATTCCATAACCCCCAGGGCCTGGATTACCAATAGAAGAACCATCTGTATATATATTAACTTTTTTTGTCATTTTAAGTTTCTAGTAATGATGCAATCACTTTAGGATAAAATTCATATTCTAAATTATGAATTCTTTTTTCAATTAAAGATGCGTCATCTTTCTCATTAATTTTTAGTTTTTTTTGAAAAATAATCTCACCTGAATCATATCCTTCTGAAACAAAGTGAATTGTAATTCCTGTTTCTTTATCCTTAGACTCTAGAACCTTTTTGTGAATCTTCTTTCCATACATTCCTTTTCCTCCATACTTTGGAAGCAGAGATGGATGAATATTTATAATTTTTTTTGGGAAAAAAGTAAGAAATTTTAAAGAGATTTTTTTTAAAAACCCTGCTAGTACAATTAAATCTGGATTAATTTTTTTTATTTTGTTAAAAACTTCATCATCAAATGTTTCTATATCAAAATATTCTGCAGGAACATTATAGTCGATGATGTTTTCATAAATGGGAGAGTTTTTATTATTACAAAGAACTAAACAAACTTGTATTGAATCACTAATAAGAAAGTACTTTATAATATTTATAGCATTAGTTCCTTTACCTGAAATTAAAAGAATTATTCTCTTTTTCATAAATTTTAATAATTATGTATAATTTTCAGAAAAAAACTTTTTTATTTAACAAATAAAGGTATAATTTCGAACTTTTAAGAAGAGTTTTATTCAAAGTTTTTTAATTTTGTTTTTTATAACTCATAAATAATTATATTATGTCAGATATTTCTTCAAGAGTTAAAGCAATAATCGTTGATAAATTAGGTGTTGATGAAAATGAAGTAGTTCCTGAGGCCAGTTTCACAAATGACCTTGGTGCTGATTCTTTAGACACTGTAGAATTAATTATGGAATTTGAAAAAGAATTCGATATTCAAATACCTGATGATCAAGCTGAAAATATTATAACAGTTGGTCAAGCAATAGAATTTATAGAAAAATCAAAATAAGTTCATTTTTATGAATCCAAGAAGAGTTGTAGTTACTGGAATGGGAGCTTTAACTCCTATAGGTAACACCTTACCTCAATTTTGGGATGGACTTATTTCAGGAACTAGTGGTGCTAATAATATTACACACTTTGATGCCAGTAAATTCAAAACAAAATTTGCATGTGAAATAAAGGGTTATGATTCATTAAGTTTTTTCGAAAAAAAAGAAGTTAGGAGATATGACAAGTTTGCTCAATATGCATTGGTAGTTGCTAAAGAAGCAATTGAAGATGCAAAATTAATTGAATCTAAAGTTAATAATGATAGGGTTGGAGTAATTTGGGGAGCTGGTATAGGAGGTCTTGAAACATTTCAAAATGAAGTATTAAACTTTGCACAAGGTGATGGTACTCCTAGATTTAATCCTTTTTTTATTCCAAAAATAATTCCAGACATTGCTCCTGGTTTAATATCTATAAAATATGGTTTCCATGGCCCTAATTTTGCTACAGTTTCTGCCTGTGCATCCTCTGCAAATGCGATTATAGATGGTTTAAATTATATAAAAATGGGGTATTCAGATATAATTGTAGCAGGAGGATCAGAAGCACCTATTACAATTGCTGGTATAGGTGGATTTAATGCAATGCATGCTCTTTCAACTAGAAACGATGATCCTTTGACTGCATCAAGACCTTTTGATAGAGATAGGGATGGATTTGTATTAGGCGAAGGAGGAGGAGCTCTTATCCTTGAAGAGTATGAACATGCAAAAAATAGAGGAGCTAAAATATACGCAGAACTTTCTGGCGGTGGATTATCTTCCGATGCATACCATATGACTGCTCCACATCCAGATGGGAAAGGTGCTATTAAAGTTATGAAGAACTGCCTGGACGATGCAAAATTAAATACATCAGATATTGATTTAATTAATATGCATGGAACATCTACTTCACTTGGAGATGTCGCTGAAACTAAAGCTGTAAAGCAAGTTTTTCAAGAAGATGCATATAATCTTAACATTAATTCTACAAAATCTATGACTGGTCACCTACTGGGCGCTGCTGGAGCAATAGAAGGAATTTCTTGTATTTTAGCAATGAATAATAGTATGGTTCCTCCAACAATTAATCATTTTATTAGAGATGAAAATATTGATCCTAAGCTAAATTTGACTTTCTCAAAGCCTCAAAAAAAAGAAATTAATGCTTGTCTTTCTAATACTTTTGGATTTGGCGGGCATAACGCTTGTATTATCTTTACAAAACTATAATTTTAAAAACTGAAAAACTATAAAAGTAATAAGACACTATTTTTAGAGCCTTTAAAAAAGGAGAAAATAAAACTTATTGCATTACATTCTAGTCTTAAGGACTATCAGATAGTTTATAAAATTAACTCGTTATTAACATCTAACTTCCAGCGCTCCAAAAAAGATATAAAATTAGAGTCACACTTTTATTCAAGTCACTATAGCTGGAAATTGGAATCAAAAGGCTTAGATTTTGAATTATTCTCTAACAAACTAATAAGCAATAATGAGAGTATTCAAGATATCAAAGGACTTTTTAGCTATCCAGAATTAAAAGAATTATATTTGATTAAGAAGTATAAGGAGGTCGATTTTTTTATTAAACAAAATTGTTTTTATCCTTTAGAAAAACTTATAAATACCCTGAAACAAGTAAAAGGAATATCTCTTGTTTATAGAATATATGATCTTGAAGAGAATTTAAATTTTGATGTATGAAGAAAATAAAAAAAACAAAAATAATAGCTACTATTGGCCCTTCTTCTTCATCTTCTAAAACAATGGAACAAATGATGTTAGAGGGTGTAGATGTTTTTAGAATTAATTTCTCACATGTAAAACATAATGAAGTAAAAAAGACTATAAAACTTATAAGAGAGATTGATAAAAAACTTTCATTAAATACTGCAATTATTGCTGATCTTCAAGGCCCAAAGCTGAGGATAGGGAAAATGAAAAAAAATTCTTCTTTTAACGAGGGAGATAAAATAACCATAGATTCTAAATCTCAATTAGTAGGTAATAGCAAACAGTTATATGTAAACTATAAAAATCTTGCAAAGGATATAAAAGAGGGGGAAAACATATTATTAGATGATGGAAAAATCATTTTAAAAATATTAAGCACAAATAAAAAAGATTTAATAACAGCAGAAGTTATTCAGGGAGGAAATATTGCCTCTAATAAAGGGTTTAATCTTCCAAATACAAAGATTTCATTATCTCCATTAACAGAAAAAGACATTGAAGATGCAATTCTAGCTATTAAGGAAAATGTTGACTGGCTAGCTCTTTCTTTTGTCAGATCAAAAAGTGACATTGAAGATTTACTTAAAATAATTGATCAAAACTCTGAATATAGAATTCCTGTAATTGCTAAAATTGAAAAACCTGAAGCTCTTAAAAATATTGATGAAATTATAAAAGTTTCAAGTGGATTAATGGTTGCAAGAGGTGATTTAGGTGTTGAGCTTCAATCATCGGAGATTCCTCTAATTCAAAAGAAATTAGTTGCAAAAGCGAAAAAAGCAAGAATTCCAGTAATAATCGCTACACAAATGATGGAGAGTATGATGGAGAGTATGAGTCCTACTAGAGCTGAAGTAAATGATGTTGCTAATTCAGTTATGGATGGAGCTGATGCAGTTATGTTATCAGGAGAAACTGCTGTCGGAAAATATCCTTTAGAAGTCATAACAACTATCTCTTCAATAATAAATAAAGTGGAAAACTCTAATTTAATTTCTCTCGCAAATAAACGACCAAAAGATAAGAAATCAAAAAGGTATATTACAAAATCTATTTGTTTTAGCGCAGCCAAAATGGCTAATGATATTAAAGCTAAAGCTATAAGTACTCTAACAAATAGTGGTTATACTGCTTTTCAAATATCGTCTTGGAGGCCTTCAACCCATGTACTTGTATTTACTTCAAATAAAAGGATATTGACTCAATTAAATCTTTTATGGGGAGTAAAGGCTTTTTTTTACGATGGTTTTGAAAGTACTGATAGAACTGTAGAGCAAATAAATAAAATTGCCCTAGACAATAAATTTTTACAGAAAGGAGACAAGGTAATAAATTTAACTTCAATGCCAATAGATAAAAAAGGGATGACTAATACATTAAGGATTTCAGAAATATAATTATATGGAAGTTATAGATACGTTAATAAAAAAACTTGATATAAAAAATGAAGAATTGGGCTGTTCCACTGGTTCAAAATGGTTTGGAACTGGAGAATTAATAAGCTCTATTTCTCCTGTTGATGGAAAAACCATTGGAAAAATAAAAACAGGTTCAGAAAAAGATTATGAAACTATTATTAATACTGCTAAAGAAGCATTTATAAAATTTAGAAAAATCCCTGCACCTAAACGTGGTGAACTAGTCCGACAATTTGGAGAAAAATTAAGAAATAATAAACAAGAATTAGGGACTCTAGTGTCATATGAAATGGGAAAATCATTTCAAGAAGGGCTTGGAGAGGTTCAAGAAATGATTGATATCTGTGATTTTGCAGTTGGATTATCTAGACAACTTCATGGACTTACAATGCATTCTGAAAGACCTGAACATAGAATGTATGAACAATATCACCCACTTGGTATTGTTGGGATTATTTCAGCATTTAATTTCCCTGTTGCAGTATGGAGTTGGAATGTAGCTCTTTCGTGGGTTTGTGGAAATGTTACAATCTGGAAACCAAGTGAAAAAACTCCATTATGTAGTATAATATGTCAAAGATTAATATCAGATGTATTAAAAGAAAATAAGATTCCTGAAGGAGTTTCATCTGTTATAAACGGAGACTATAAAATAGGTGAATTATTATCTTCGGATAATAGGATCCCTCTTGTCTCTGCAACTGGATCAACTAGAATGGGTCGAAAAGTTGCAGAAAAAGTCGGGTCTAGATTAGGAAAAACATTATTAGAATTAGGAGGGAATAATGCAATAATTGTAACTCCAGATGCAGATCTTAAAATGATGTTGATGGGAACTGTTTTTGGAGCTGTTGGTACTTGTGGTCAAAGATGTACCTCTACAAGAAGGTTAATTATTCATGAAACAATTTATGAAAAAGTTAAGAGTTCACTCAAAGAAGCATATAAACAAATTAAAATAGGTGATCCCCTGAATTCTGATATCCATGTTGGCCCTTTAATTGATAAAGGAGCTGTCAAAAATTATTTAAATGCATTAATTATGATAGAGGAGCAAGGGGGAAGTTTTCTTGTCCCTGGAGGAGTTCTGAGTGGTGAGGGTTTTGATAGCGGATGCTATGTAAAGCCTGTAATTGTTGAAATTGATCACTCAAAAAAAATTGTACAAGAAGAAACATTTGCACCCATCTTATATTTAATTAAATATTCTGGGGATGTAGAATTTGCAATAGAAATTCAAAATGAAGTTAAACAAGGATTATCTTCGGCAATTATGACAAATAATCTACAAGATGCTGAATGTTTTTTGTCTCACTGGGGTAGTGACTGTGGAATTGCAAATGTTAATATAGGAACATCTGGAGCAGAAATTGGAGGTGCATTTGGAGGAGAAAAAGAAACAGGAGGAGGAAGAGAAAGTGGATCAGATGCATGGAAAGTCTACATGAGAAGACAAACAAATACAATCAACTTTTCTCCAGAACTTCCTTTAGCTCAAGGAATCAAATTTGACTTATAAAATTAAGATTTGAATTGTTCTAAAAACCTTACATCATTTTCAAAAAATAATCTTATATCTGGTATCTCATAGATTAACATTGCAATCCTTTCTATTCCAAGCCCAAAAGCATAACCTGAGTACTTCTCTGGATCTATATTACAATTCTCTAAAACTTTCGGATCTACCATTCCGCAACCCATAATTTCTAACCAACCAGTCCCCTTGGTTAGTTTATAATCTGTCTCAGAATCTAATCCCCAATAAATATCCACTTCTGCACTTGGTTCAGTAAAAGGGAAAAAAGATGGTCTAAATCTCAATTTAGATTTTCCAAACATTGCTTTTGAAAAATATAAGATCATTTGTTTGAGATCTGCAAAAGAAATATTCTCATCAACTACTATTCCTTCTACTTGATGAAAAAGACAATGTGACCTTGCAGAGATAGCCTCGTTTCTATATACTCTTCCAGGTGAGATTATATTAATAGGAGGGGCATTGTTTTCCATATACCTTACTTGAACAGATGAAGTATGAGTTCTAAGTAAAATATCTGGGTCAGTTTGAATAAAAAATGTGTCTTGCATATCTCTAGCAGGATGGTTTTTTGGAAGATTTAAGGCAGTAAAATTATGCCAATCATCTTCTACTTCAGGACCATCAGATAAATCAAATCCTACTTGAGAAAAAATGTCAATAACTTTATTTTTAATAATTGTTATTGGATGCAATGATCCAGAGCTAATTGGGAAACCAGGCCTAGATATATCTTCATTTGATACTATCCCTTGATTACTTTCAGTTTTATTAATTAAATCATCATATTTATTTTGAACTGAATTCTTTAATTCATTGATCTTAAGTCCAATTTCTCTTTTCTCTTCTGCTGGAACATCTTTAAACTTTGAAAACAAATCGTTAATAATTCCTTTTCTTCCTAGGTATTTTATTTTAAAATTCTCTATTTTCTCAATTTCATGAGAATTAAATTTTCTTATGTGATCCAAATGATTAAGTAACTCTTTCTTCATTTTATTTAAGTGTTGACAAATTCTATTTAAATAATCTCTTAATAATTAAAGCCTAAGATTAAGGTTATGTATATTGCAAATATAATTCAAGTTTAATGAATTTATTTGATTTAATTTCAATTAGCTTAATTGCTTATGGATCTTTTAGAGGTTTCTCTAAAGGTTTAATAGTTGAAATATCAAGTTTATTAGCTATTTTTCTAGGATTTTCAATAGCAATAAATTTTGATGATTTAATCTCAAATTTTTTATATAATTCTTTTAATATTAATTTCAGTTTATTAAAAATATTTGTTTTTTTAATAACCTTTTTTATTGTCTATATTTTAGTTACCCTATTTGCAAAATCTGTAACAAAATTTATCAAAGTTGTTAATCTTGGATTATTCAATAGTGTCGTTGGTGGTATTTTTGGTTTAATTAAATGGTCCTTATTATTCATCGTTTTTGTTTGGATAGTTCATCCTATTGAACTTGTTAATCTTAACATAATAACAAACTCTTTTATGTATGGATTTTTTCTTGATTTATCTGAAATTCTTTTTAATATAATCGAGAATGAAGATGAGGTGTTTTTACAAAAATTTACTTAATCGATTTTATGGAATCTGAATAAAGCCAACCAGTTGTTCCATTCTCAAGTTTAATATTTAACCAATCTTGAACTTTATCTATCAATTCAACTCTGGTCCCTTCATGCAACAAAAATTTAAGTTCAGATAATTTATTGGGTTCACTCCAAACTTCAATTTCTTTAGGATAAACTATTCCATAAACTTTCTCAGTCTCTATTTCTTTTTCATAACTAATCCAATATATCAAAGATGAGAGTATAACTAATGCAATTGAAATATTAAAAAAACGTTTCTTCTTAAAAGGATCAGCATAGTATATGTATAAAATTATAGATATACAGAGCAGCCAAATAAATATTAGAAAAATTGTTTTCCAAGTGTTTACTGAAAATAACTTTATTATTGAACCCCTAATGCTTTCAAGTTGAGAAATTGGAAGTTTCTCAATTTTATCAATTCTCATATTTTGCGCAAAAGATAAGTTAATACTTGTATCTGAATCATTTGGAGATAACTTTTTTGCCATCTCAAAATAATAATTACTTTCAGCTATATTATTTAATTTATAATATGAATTCCCTAGATTGAAGTAAAGAGAATGGCTTTCATATCCTGAATCAAGAATTTGGAGATAAAGATTGATTGCGCTATTATAATCTCCGTTACTATAATAATTATTTGCTGATTCAAATATTTGACCATTAGATTGAAAAAAAACAGAAAAATAAAATAATATGTAAATTATATTTAACCCCATTTGTTATTTTTTTAATATTTCATCAAATATTTTACGTGCAATATTTAGATCATTAGTCATCTCATAATCTGACGAATTAGAATATCTTGCTCTTTCACAACTTTCAACCAATTTTAAAATTATTTTTATCTTATCAATAGAAATACCTTCCAAAATCATTTGTTTTTTAATAGATTCCTTATTCAACTTATTAGTTTCAATAGAGAATCTTGCTTTTAAACAATTATAAATGGCCTTTTCAACTAAATCATAAAATTCATCTTTATTTCCTATTGATTTTTCAGCATTATTTAGATTTATTTTAATTTGCTTATATACCTTTTTTATCTTTTCATAATTATTTAATTCCTTTCTTTTCGGAAGACTATAAAAAATTATAAAAGATAAAAGAGATAATACCGGAATTGATAAAAGAATATAATAAGTGCTTGTATTTGAGAATTGTTCTTTATTAATTATTGTAAAATTGTTTTCTTTTTTTATGAACTTAAAAGACTCACTAACAGGCAATACTATGTTCTCATTATTATTTGAAGATAAAGTTGGCCCTTCAAAAACATCAATATTCAATTTTTGAGATTTTACAGTCTTATATGTTTTTTCTAATGGATCAAAATATGAAAATTCTAACTCTTGTATAGGGAATTTTCCTTGATATTTAGGAACAATAGTATATATATTCTCAATTGTTCCAGACATTCCTGATAAATTAGTTTTTACATTTTCTTTTCTTTCTGGTTCATAAAGCTCCATTGAAGCAGGAACCATCAAATTAGGCAAATCAAATAGCTTAAGATTTCCTTGACCCGTAACTTTAACTTTAGCTTGAAATGATTCAGAAGCTTTTAAGGAATTCTTGTTAAGAATTATATCGAACTCGAATTGACCTACTGCACCAGAAAAATTTTTAGGTTTTCCATTATCTGGCAATTTTCTAACTGTAATAATTTTACTACCAGTAGTAATAATCTTAGAAGCTTGGTCACGTATTATATTACCAAAGAAATCTCTTTTATTTGTAGGAAAGTCTAGAACTAAATTTAAAGATAAAGGACTAATTTCAAGATTACCATCTCTTTGAGGATACAAAACTACTTTTTTCCAGTCAACAACATTATAAATTTGACCTTTATAAGTTTCTCTGTCAACTTTTAATTGAGGGATTTTAATATTTTGAGTAAAAAAGTCTTTATATTTTGGTGCTTCTGATTCACTTGCATTTGAAACATTTATAGGACTTTTATAATATAGTTTGTATACAATAGTTATAGGTTCATTAATATATGGAGAGCTTTTTGAAACAGAAGCAATTAGCTCAATATTATCATCATCAAAATATTCATTATCGGAGTTTGAATTAGCCCCTTTTACAGAATTGGTCACATTAACCTCCACAGGCAATGATTTATATTCTTGTCCATCAATTGTAACAGTGGCTTGATATATAATTAATTTTCCTTTTTTTAAAGGCTTTAAAAAATAAGAAAAAGTTTTTGAGAAGTTTTGCTCACCATTAACATATGAAGTCTTGATTGATTGGTTCGGACCACCTATTATTTGGAAATTTTCAAAATTTGGAGGTGTAAAATTATCACCATTCTCATTCATTACAAAATCTATTCTTAACCTTTCATTAAGTCCCAATTTATTCTTACTAACCGTTGCTTCAAAGTTAACTTGGGCAATAATTAAACTACTATTAAGTAATAGAGCATAAAGACCTATATGTTTGAATAATGTTTTCACCAATCCTTTTCTGACTTTTTAGACGTTTTTACCTTCTTCTTATTTGCATTTATTTTTTTATTTACATCATTTTCAATATTGTTTATTGCTTCTAACAAATTTTCCATTTGTTGTTTTGATAAGCCTCCTCCTTTTTCTTTTTGATCCTTTTGATCGTTTGGTTTTTGATTTTCAGACTCTTGTTTCTCTTCGTTATTGTTTTCTTTTTCTTTATTATTATCCTTTTCTTCTGATTTATCCTCTTTTGATTCTTCAGAATCTTTATTATTATTTTGTGATTTATTCCTTTTATCTCCTTCAAGAAACTTTTTTGCAATAGCATAATTATATCTGGTCTCATCATCTTCAGGATTATTTCTCAATGCATTTTTATAAGAATCAACGGCTTGAGCATAATCCTTTTTTTTCATATATGAATTTCCAAGATTGTGAAATGCAGAATGCTTCTCTAGATCAATTTCTGAGTTTTTTTGTGTTTTAAAATATTCTTGTATTGCTTCATCGTAATTATTATTATCAAATAAAACATTTCCTAAATTATGAGATGCTTTAGTTTCTTTTTCAGATTTGGAAAGCGCCTTTCTATAATTTACTTCAGCTTTATTATACTTCTTACTAATTACGTTTTTATTTCCCTTAAATGTGCTATTATCTCTTGTACTCTGAGAGTATAATCCTGAGATTGCCAGAAAGGAACATATTATATATTTTAAAATTTTACTTTTCATTAAATAAATTTAATTTTTGTATCCATTTTGTCTTAGTTTCAAATAAAAATACGTCAGCTATAAGAAAAAATAAAGAAAGTGAAAGAAAAAATTGGAACCTTTGTCTATAGTCTACAAATTTATTTGTTTCAAATTCAGTTTTATCAATTTCATTCAGTTTATTTTTTATATTATCCAGAACCATCTCTGTATCATTACCATCAAGATATATGCCATTAGAAACTTTAGCTAATTTCTGTAAAATTTCTGAATTTCTCTTTGTTATAACAACTTGACCATTATTATCCTTTTTGTATGAATCAATTACTCCATTGATTCTAAGTGGTATAGTTGAACCGTTATCATCTCCTATTCCAACTGTTAATAGATTGATTCCTTCATCAGGGATTGACTGTGCGATTTTTTGAGAAATATCATCATGATCTTCTCCATCAGAAAGTATAATTAATACTCTATTAGTATCAGAATTTTTATCAAAATAATTTATTGAAAGATTTAAAGCTGAATCAATAGATGTGCCTTGTGATGATAAAATATCTGTATCTATCATTTGTAAAAAGTTTTTAACTGATGCAAAATCTGTTGTTAAAGGAACTTGTGGGACAGCTTGTTCAGCATAAACTAGAATTCCTACCCTATCACTACCTAAAGAATTAATAATCTCAGAAATTAAACGTTTCGATTTTTGAAGTCTATTTGGTGCAACATCTTCTGCTAGCATACTCTTAGATACATCAAGAGCAAATACTATATCTACTCCTTCTCTTTTTACAGTTGTTAATTCAGTCCCAATTTTAGGATTTACAAGAGCTATTATAAGTAGAAAAATTGCCAATATCTCAAAAAGCATTTTTAATTTTATTTTAAAATTTGAACGATTTGGACTTAATTTTTCTAATAATTCTCTTGAAGAAAAATTTTCTTGAGTTTTTTTTCTCCAAACCATATAAATAATATTAATCATTAATAATATCGGAATGATTATTAATAGATATAAATAATATGGAGAATCTAATTGATACATAATTAAATAAAGCTTTTGTATATAGTTTTTCTTGATATAAATTCAATTGATAAGAAAATAAGGGCTATAATAGAATATAATCGATATTTCTCATTATAATTTGTATAAACTGTTTCGTTTATTTCAGTTTTTTCTAATTTGTTTATCTCTTCATAGATATTTGCAAGTTCTAGATTGTCTGTAGCTCTGAAATATTTACCAGATGTTCTCTCAGAAATATTCTTTAACAAATCTTCATCTATTTCTACATTAGTTAAGCTAAATTGAAAATTTCCATTTGGTAAAACAGAAACAGGTGCAAGAGCTCTTCCATTGCTTCCTATACCTATTGTATAAGTTTTTATTTCATACTCTGCAGCTAATTCTGCGGCAATTCTTGGATCAATAAAACCTGAATTATTGACTCCATCAGTTAACAGGATGATTACCTTACTTTTTGCTACACTACCTTTTAATCTATTAACAGCAGTAGATAGTCCCATGCCAATTGCTGTCCCATCTTCTAGAATAGGGTCATAATTAATCTCAGAAAGCACTTGTTTAATTATATTTTTATCACTAGTTACAGGTGTTTTAGTATAACTCTCTGCAGCATATACAACAAGACCTATTCTATCGTTAGGTCTATTATCGACAAAATTTGCTGCAACATTCTTTAATGCAGAGAGTCTATTTGGTTTTAAATCTTTTGCTAACATACTAGATGAAATATCAATAACCATAACAATATCGATTCCTCTAGTTGTTTTTATTCTAGTTGAAGTTTCTTTAGTTTGGGGCCTAGCTAAAGAAATAATAATTAAAATAATTGCCAATAACCTAAAAACATATATAATTGGTCTTATTTTGGTAAAATTCGTTCTATTTTGTTTTAGTACATCTGTTGATGGAAATTTAAGAGTTGCTTGAAGTTGCTTTGAAATAATAACTAAATAATAAACTATAATTGGAACTAATATTAACAATAATAGATATCTAGGATTTGCAAAATAAAAATCTGTAAACATCATAGTTCTTTAATTATATTTAAACTTTCCAAGATTCTTTCTTCTACTTTATCTGAGTACCTATCTTCTTTAACATATATAATAGTTAGAGATATAGTAACTTGATCATAAGGAAAAACAATAGATGTAAAACTTGACCTTGTAAGATTATTGTTTTCGCTAAAATCAAGACTTCCAAAAAACTTATAGCCCGTATCCCCAGATTTGATTGTAAATGTTTCATCATTCATTAAAATGTTTTTTGCCCCTAAATCTTGTAATTTTTCAAGAGAATTATTTAATAGTGTATTTAAATCAGAAACCTGTTTCCCCTTTATTAAATCATTAAATTTTAATTCAATAAAAAATGGATCTCCAAAATCTCCAAAATTAAATTTGGTTATTCCTAAAGTATCTTCTGATCTAAACAATATTTCAGGTGTTTGAATCTCAACTGGAGGAGATCCATATTGACTTGAATACCAGTTTTTCTTATATAATTTTCTTGTTGGGTGAAACAATAGTGTATCCCTTACTGGATAGTATCCAAAAATTAGAAATAAGAATAATAGAATTGATAAAATTGAACCAATAAATAAATAGGCTACCTTTTTTAATTGAAAAATATTTTTTGGTTCTTTATTATAACCAGTAAGATCCTGAGATTCAATTTCTAACTCAAGTTCTTTTATATATAAATCATTAACTTTTTCTATAAAAATAGAAATAGTTTCTATATCAATAGATAATTCGTTTTTTGAAGGTAAAGACTTTGCGAATTTAATTAAATCTGACTTTGAGAATAACTTTTCAAGATCTTTAAAATTTTTATTTGCAATTTCATATTTCTTATTATTTGTAAATACTTTAATCCTTATAAGGAGTTCACTAGATGTGCTTTCAAGTGCAGGGATTTGAAATTGGAATTCAAGATATTCTCTTAAAGAGTCTACCAAATTAGTATAAAATTCTTTAAACTCATTTTGATTTTTTGGTGTTATGTTCTTTAATTGATTAATTTTTTTTGCTGCAATTTCATAGTATGATTCATTTTCATTAAAAGTATTCTCTCTATTCCCCTTTAATCTATAAATCATATAGTACCAAATAATAAATAATATAAATAACAGGATAGATATAAATGTTACAACATTGGTGTAATTTCTTTTAACTGGTATAATTGGTTTAATATTATATAAATTCTGTTTAATCGTATCAACTTCTACATCATGAATAATAACAAGTAACGAATCAGAATACTTAATTGAATTATTAAATAATATTCTTTGAGGAGGAATCCAAAATTCACCAGGCTCAAAATTAATTAAAGAATATTTTTTTACAATTGAAAATTTATCTGTATCATTTATTGTATCTGTTTTAAAAGACTCTAAAACCTCAAAAGGCAAAAAATTAGGTTTTTCAGAAAATTTTATATTATAATTATTGTCAAGAGATATTCTAATATAATAATCTATTTTCTCTCCAATTTTAAAACTTGTTGAATCAACCTGAGTATTTATCTTAATACTAGTATCAAAGTTTGCTGATTGACCAAATACAACCGCAGAGTTTAAGGCTAATATGAAAATTATTTTTTTCACTATGCTCTTAATTTAAAATATCCTAAAAGTTTTTTAACATAGCTCTCATCAACTCTACAATCAATTACACCAGCTCCATTTTTTTTAAATAAACTATGAAATTGCTTAATATTTCTTTCATAATTAGTTTTATAATTCTGTCTTACCTTTTTAGAATTAGTATCAACCCATTCCAGTTTACCTGATTCAGCATCAATAATTGGGACTATTCCTATTTTTGGTATTTTAGTTTCTTTTATGTCATAAATTCTAATCCCTGTCAGATCAAATTTCTTAGATGCAAGTTTTAGTGATTTGTCATAATTTTCATTAATAAAATCAGATAGCAAAAAGACAATTGCTTTTTTTTGGATTACATTTAAAAGAAATCTTAAAGATGAGTCAATATTAGTTTTTATACTATTTGGTGTGAATTCAATCAGCTCTCTAATAATTCTTAAAATATGCGATTTTCCTTTATTAGGGGGGATAAATAGTTCCACTTTATCAGAGAATAGTATTGCCCCAACCTTATCATTATTTTTTAAAGCAGAAAAGGCAAGTGTTGCTGCTATTTCAGTAATTATTTCTTTTTTTAATTTATTCTTTGTTGCAAATGCTTCAGAACCACTAACATCAACAAGTAGCATTACTGTTAATTCTCTTTCTTCTTCAAAAATTTTTATAAATGGTGAATTGTATCTTGCAGTTACATTCCAATCGATTGATCTAATGTCGTCTCCAAACTCATACTTTCTGACTTCGCTAAAAGTCATACCTCTCCCTTTGAAGGTACTTAAATACTCCCCACCAAAAAGGTTGTCACTTAAGCGCCTACTCTTGATTTCAATTTTTCTTACTTTCTTAAGTAGTTCTTTTGTATCCATAAATTCTATTATGGGACCTCTATGGTATTTATAATCTTTGTAATTAAATCTTCTGTGGAAACATTTTCTGCCTCAGCTTCATAAGTCAGTCCTATTCTATGCCTAAGAACATCATAAATTACCTCTCTAACATCTTCTGGGATTACATATCCTCGATGTTTGATAAATGCATAACATTTTGAAACAAGAGCAAGGTTTATACTTCCTCTAGGAGAGGCACCAAATGAAATTAATGGTGCGATATCCTCAAGTTTATATTTATCAGGATATCTAGTACAAAAAATTAAATCTAAAATATATTTTTCAATCTTCTCATCCATATAAACTTCATGGATAGCTTCTTGAGCAGTTATGATTTGTTTTGTGGATACTACTGGTTTTATTTTATCTTGAGATTTACTAAGATTTAAATTAATTATTTTCTGTTCTTCTTCAATTTCTGGATAATCCACAACAACCTTAATCATAAACCTGTCTATCTGTGCCTCTGGTAAAGGATATGTACCTTCTTGTTCAATAGGGTTTTGAGTAGCCATAACTAAAAAAGGATCAGAAAGCTTAAAAGTCTTATCACCAATAGTCACTTGTTTCTCTTGCATAGCTTCAAGAAGAGCAGATTGAACTTTTGCTGGAGCTCTATTAATTTCATCAGCCAAAACAAAATTTGCAAAAACAGGACCTTTTTTTATTGAAAAGTCTCCCTGTTTCATATTATATATCATTGTTCCTATTACATCTGCAGGAAGTAAATCAGGAGTAAACTGTATACGATGAAAAGTTCCCTTTACTGCATCACTAAGACTATTAATGGCTAATGTTTTAGCTAATCCCGGGACTCCCTCTAAAAGAACATGTCCTCTCCCTAATAATCCTATTAAGAGTCTCTCAATCATTTTATTCTGACCAATAATTTTTTTATTTATCTCCATTGTAAGAAGATCTATAAAAGCACTCACTTCTTTTATTTTTTCATCTTTTTTACTTAAATCTATTTTATCTTTCATCTTTAAATTGATTAATGAGCACAAATTTTAAAAAATATTTAAACTATATCTGTTAACAATTGGTTAAAATATCATTATTTATAGTCATTGAAAACTATCCCTTTGAAAAATATTCGGGATATAAATAATCATTTTTTGGATAATGACTCATATCCACTTGTCTTATAATTTTATAAATTTGTTTTTTAAAATTTTCTATATTAAGTTTCCTTGTTGCCGAAATAAATAAGGCTTTACCCCCGGTTTTATTCATCCAAGTATTTTTCCACTTTATTAATGATATATTATCTCCATTAGACTCAACGATCTTTCTCTTGTCTATAAAACTTTCATTATTATAATTATCTATTTTATTAAATACCATGAGAGTATACTTATTGTGGCAATTAATCTCATGTAGTATTTTATCAACTGAATTTATATGTTCTTCAAAACTAGTATGAGATATATCCACCACATGAAGAAGTATATCTGCATCTTTAACTTCCTGAAGAGTACTTTTAAATGACTCAATTAATTGAGTAGGTAATTTTCTTATAAATCCGACAGTATCTGTTAAAAGGAAGGGCAAGGTATTAATAACAACTTTTCTAACAGTCGTGTCTAATGTTGCAAAAAGTTTATCTTCAGCAAAAACATTCGTTTTTGATATTAGGTTCATGATTGTTGATTTACCAACATTTGTATAACCTACTATAGCAACTCTAACTAATGAACCCCTATTCCCTCTTTGGACTTTCATTTGCTTATCAATAACTGACAACTTCTTTTTCAATAATGAAATTTTATCTCTAACTATTCTTCTGTCAGTTTCAATCTCAGTTTCACCAGGACCTCTCATTCCAATTCCCCCTCTTTGTCTTTCAAGGTGTGTCCATAATCCTTTTAACCTAGGTAATAGATATTCATATTGAGCCAATTCAACTTGAGTTTTAGCATAACTTGTTTTTGCTCTTTGAGCAAAAATATCAAGAATTAATGCTGTCCTATCAAGGATTTTACATTTTAAAAACATTTCAATATTTGCTTGTTGAGTTGGAGAAAGTTCGTCATCAAAAACTACCATTGAAACATCATTATTTTTAATAAAATTTTTAATCTCTTCAATCTTACCTTTTCCAATAAAAAATTTAGGATTTGGGCTTAAAATCTTCTGTTTAAATCTTTTAACAACCTTTCCCCCTGCTGTTTTAGTTAAAAATTCTAATTCTTCTAGATACTCATTTAATTTAAATTCCTGTTGATTAGAGCTTATAACTCCAACTAATACGGTATTTTCAAAATTAGATTTCTTTGAATCAAGCATTTTCTGAATTAAAAGATCTTAAATTAAAACTTGTTCCATCAAACACTCCATAAGTATAATGTGATATCCAATCTCCTAAGTTTATATATTTTGATTTATTTTTTAAAGAATGATTTATTGGAAGATGCCTATGGCCAAAGATAAAATAATCAATATGGTCCTCGAATAATTTCTTTTTGCAATATCTAATTAGCCATTCATTATCTTCTCCTTTAAAACTAAGATCTTTTTCTCCAGAAATAAGCGTGTTTTTTTGAGAAAAGTATTTTCCAAGAGAAATTCCAATATCTGGATGTATAAGTCTGAATAGCCATATAAAGAAAGGATTTGAAAGCATAAGTTTCATTCTCTTGTATCCTTTATCGCCTGGACCCAATCCATCACCATGTCCAATAAAAAAGGATTTAGAATTAAAAACAAAAACTTCAGGTGTTTTAAAAACTTTAATCCCTAGTTCTTTTTCAAAATAATCATTCATCCAATAATCATGATTACCAACAAAAAAGTAAATTTTTATTCCCTGATCCGATAATTCGGCTAACTTTCCAAGTGTTCTTGTAAAACCTTTGGGAACAGAGTGTTTATATTCAAACCAGAAATCGAACAAATCTCCTAATAAAAAAATGATTTCAGCATCTTCTTTTATACTATTAAGCCATTTAACAAATTTCTTTTCTCTAACGCGGCTTTCTTTATCTGAAGGAGCTCCAAGGTGGTTATCTGAAGCAAAGTAAATTTTTTTATCTTTTGAAATATCCATTATTCTACCCTATTGCTTGTTTTAAATCATCAATCAAATCCTCTCCATCTTCAATCCCAACACTTAGTCTTAAAAGAGAATCTACAAGGCCTGATTTTTTTCTATCCTCTGGTGATATTGAAGCATGTGTCATACTAGCAGGATGACAACATAAACTCTCTACTCCTCCTAAAGATACAGCTACAGTGAATAGCTTTAAATTTTCTGCAATTTTTTTTGCAGTTTTAAAATTTGATTGTTTTGGAATAAATGAAACAATACCTCCAAAATCTTTCATTTGTTTTTTTGCAATTTTATGATTTGTATGATCTGAGAACCCAGGCCAATATACTTTTCCTATTTTAGGGTTTTGTTTTAAAAAATAAGCAATCTTCTTTGCATTTTCTGAGTGTCTTTGCATTCTAAGATGAAGAGTTTTAATTCCTCTTAATGTTAAAAAAGAATCCATAGGACCAGGAGTAGCACCCGATGCATTTTGAATAAATGATAATCTTTCATATAACCTTTTATTATTAATTACAATTGCACCAATTATAACATCACTGTGTCCTGCTATATATTTTGTTGCTGAATGCATTATTATATCAGCTCCCAATTCTAATGGTCTTTGAAGATAAGGAGAGGCAAATGTGTTATCAACACACAAAAGAATTTTATTTTTTTTTGAAAGTTTTGCAAGAGACTTAATATCAATAATATTCATCATTGGATTTGTTGGTGTTTCAATCCATATAAGTCGAGTGTTTTTTGTGATTTTATCTTCAATATTTTTTAAATCCTCCATGTTAACAAAATGAAATTTAATATCATATTTCTGAAATATTGTTTTAAATAACCTATAACTTCCTCCATAAAGATCAATTGTAGAAATTACTTCATCTCCAGGATTTAAGGTTTTTAAAAGCGCATCAGTTGCAGCTAATCCAGATGAAAAAGCTAATCCATATTTTCCATTTTCTAAAGAAGCTATAGAATTTTCAAGGTTTGTTCTTGTTGGATTGTGCGTTCTACTATATGTATACCCTTTATGTTTTCCAGGTGAGGACTGAGCATATGTAGAAGTCTGATAAATAGGAGTCATTACAGAATTATACGCAGGATCTAATATCTGTCCTCCATGAATTGTTTTTGTATTAAATTTCATTTTCTTTTTCATTGTAAAATCAATGATAGTATTCCATAAAGATATTGGATTTTTAAGTATTTACTCTTTTTTTAGAATAAAATGATATTTCTTTGTGTGGTGAAATTCTTATCTCTTTTATGACTGATGAACTCTAGATATTTAGCTTTATTAGCAGCATTTGCAGCAACAACCATATATGGTATAAATCATACTATAGCTAAAGAAGTTATGCCAATATATATTGGTTCATTTGGATTTATAATGTTAAGGCTTCTTGGGGCAACAGCACTTTTTTGGATAATTAGTTGTTTTACGCCAAAGGAAAAAGTAGATAAAAAAGACTTCATAATTATAATTATTGCTTCAATCCTTGGTATGTGTATAAATATGCTAGCATTTTTTAGAGGGCTAGAACTTTCCACTCCTATCAATAGTGGAGTTATAATAACAATAGCTCCTGTAATAGTACTAATTCTATCATATATTTTTTTAAAAGAGAAAATAACATTTATCAAACTTTCTGGAATATTTATTGGGTTTTCAGGGGCACTATTTTTAATTTTTAATTCTGCTAAAACTGGAATAAATGCACCAAATATTCCTGTTGGAAATTCTCTTTTTCTTTTAAATGCTTCTGCATTTGCAGGATATCTAGTAATTATTAAACCTTTAACAAAAAAATATAATGTTTTTACACTTATGAAATGGACATTTTTATTTGGATTAATTTTATCAACTCCTTTAACAATTAGTGAATTTAATTCTGTTGAGTGGAACTCTCTTCCATGGTTTGCAATTTGGAGAATGACATATGTGGTTGTTGGAACAACTTTTTTTACTTATTTATTTAATACATATGCTTTAAAAACCTTATCACCTATAACTATTGGATCTTTCATCTATTTACAACCCATAATTACAATAATTTTTGCTCTTGCAACTGGAAATGATTCATTAGATTTTACAAAAGTATTTGCTTGTCTTTTAGTTTTTCTGGGTGTTTATATGGTATCGAAAAAGAACTAAATATCAACATTCCCATCATAGTATCCAGGGATTGGAACGTAACCTAATTTATTTGTAAGCACATATTCTGTCAACTTATATGATCTAACTGCCATTTCTCTAAATAGGCCACACAGCTGAGAATAATTATTTCCATCTTTAGCTACAATACTCCCCCAGTTTCCTCCGCTATCTATATGCAATGAAAAATGTTTTTCAATTATTTGGCTATCAACTTCAGATATTGAATTGATATTCTCTGATTCTAATATCATATTAATAAATTCATCCATCATAGATGACAAAAATTCTTTTTCTGATGTACGAATATTTTTATAAATATATCTATCAACAAATCTGACCAATTTTAAAGATTTTGCTCCAGGAGAATCAGTTTCAGGAATTATAATTTCAAGAACTTTCTCTAAAAATTGTAACTCAGATAAAGAGAAAAACTTTGGACTCCAATCACTTATGTTTGTTTGACAAGCTTGAATCATAGACATCGTTCCAGTTGAAAGGGTAATTGTTCCAAAAGAAAGTGTAATATTTTTTATTGCTGATCTTCTATCCATATTATATATTTTGTTTTTTTAATTCATCAACCGCGTGATTTGCAGCTCTTGCAGTCAGTGCCATGTAGGTAATAGATGGATTTTGACATCCAGATGATGTCATACAAGCACCGTCAGTAACATAAACATTTTTAACACTATGGACCTGATTAAACTTATTTAGAACTGAAGTTTTAGGATCATGTCCCATTCTTGCTGTTCCCATTTCATGAATTCCATTTCCAAACACATACTTATTCTCCCATGATGTAATATCTTTAAATCCAGATCTCTCTAGCATTTCTTCAGCTTGTTGTCTCATATCTTTTCGCATAGCACGTTCATTCTCTTTTATTGTTGCATTAAAAGTAACAGTTGGTAGTCCCCACTTATCTTTCTTATCATAATCAAGCTCCATTTTATTATCATGATATGGCAAAATTTCTCCAAAAGCACCATGACCTGCCGTCCATTCATTTGGCTGAACAATAATGTCTTTTAATCTAGGACCATAAGAAACCATTTCTTCTTTGCTATTTGCAATACCCATAAATCCTCTACTTGCTGCTCCTTGATAACCATAACCTCTTATAAAATCTTTTTGATTAGTTGTTCCTCCTATATTCCTAAATCTTGGAATATAATATCCTGCAGGCCTTCTTCCATAGGTAGTTTTCTTTTTAAACCCAGAAAATTTACCACTAGCTCCAACTTGAAAATGGTGATCCATTAAGTTATGACCTAGCTCTCCTGAATCATTACCCAAACCATTTGGAAATCTATTTGACTTCGATTGCATTAAAATTGAAGCTGATGCTATCGCAGAAGAACAAAGAAAGATTACTTTAGCAAAGTATTCATAAGATTTATTGTTTTCACTATCAATTACCCTTACCCCTTTTGCCTTTTTTGTATCCTCATCATAAATTATTTCATGGACTATAGAATTTGGCATTAATGTCATATTTCCCGTAGCTTCAGCAACAGGAAGTGTTGATGAATTACTACTAAAATATGCTCCATACTGGCATCCCCTCATACATCTATTTCTAAGTTGACAAGATACTCTACCAAGCCCAGGTTTGGTACCTTCAGTTACATGTGCAGTTCTTGCATTTGATAAAATTCTTCCATCAGAAAAGTTTCTAGAAAAACTGTCTCGCATGTGTTTCTCTAAAACATTTAAGCCGAATGGTTTAAGAAGAAATTTACGGTCAGGAAAATGAGACAATCCTTCATTTCTTCCTTGTACACCAATAAATTGATCAACATAATCATACCATGTTGATATATCTTTGTATCTAATTGGCCAATCTATTGCAATACCATCTTTTAAATTTGCTTCAAAGTCTAGGTCAGTTAATCTATATGTGTGCCTTCCCCATGTAATAGACCTTCCCCCTACATGGTAACCTCTTATCCAATTAAATTTATTAGTATCATCATTATAGGGATGTTCTATGTCATCAACAAAGAAGTGTCTTGATGATTCTGAATTGACATAACCTGTTCTACTTTGTTTTGGTTGTCTCTTGCGGGCATCTTGAGTTATAGTATCACCCGCCTTAAAATCCCAAGGGTCCATATTTGCAGTAGGGTAATCTTCAATATGTTTAACCATTCGGCCTCTCTCAAGAACTAAAGTCTTAAGGCCTTTCTCTGTAAGTTCTTTTGCAGCCCATCCACCACTTATACCTGTTCCAACTACAATTGCATCAAAATTATTATTCATTTTTTTTATACCTTAATTAAATATAATATTATTGGGTTTAATATCGCATTAATTTAATTAAATTTATAAAGTATAAATCATAAAAAATTATAAGATGAAAAGAAAAGAATTTTTAAAAATAGCGGCAAGTGGAGCCATTGGAGTGTCTTCCCTAGGCTATTTATCATGTGAGAAAGAAAAAGAAATCTTTTTTAAACTTTCTCTAGCACAATGGTCCTTCCACAGAGCTATTCAAAACGGGATCATGTCTCCATACACTTTTGCCCAAAATTCAAAAAATCTAGGCTTTGATGGAATTGAATATGTTAATGCTCTTTATGATGATGTTATGAAAGTAGAAAATAAAAGTGATGCTCTCAAAAACTTTATCAAAAAAAATAATGAATTAGCTATGGACAATGGAATTGAAAATGTATTAATAATGATTGATGCAGAAGGTAATCTTGCAGATGAAAATGATGATGCCAGACCTAAAGCTATTGACAATCACAAAAGGTGGATAGAAACCGCAGCTGAGATGAATTGTAGTACAGTAAGATTAAATCTTTATGGGTCTAAGGACGTAAATACATGGACACAGCTTTCAATAGATAGTTTAAGTAAATTGTCTGAATTCGCAGTTGGTCATAATATTAATGTTACCGTGGAAAATCATGGGAGGATAACCTCAAACATTCCTGCGCTTATGAATGTTATTAATTCTGTTAACATGGACAACTGTGGGACACTACCAGACTTTGGGAATTTCTGTATGGCAGATGAAGGTTACGGGTCAATTTTTGATGGAACATGTGAAGAAGTTTATGATCCTTATCAAGGTGTTGAAGAAATGATGCCTAAAGCATTAGCCGTTAGTGCTAAATCTAACGATTTTGATGAAGAAGGAAATGAAACAACACTAGATTACAGAAGAATGTTAGAGATTGTCAAAAGTTTTGAATATACTGGATATATTGGTGTTGAATATGAAGGAAATAGATTATCTGAGGTTGAAGGTATTAAAGCTACTAGAGACCTATTAATTAAAACTGGTAAATCAATATAAATAAGAAAAAGAATGAATGGCCCTATAAAATCTAAGTTAAGTATAATGATGTTCCTTGAGTTTTTTATCTGGGGATGTTGGTTTGTTACAATGGGAACTTTTTTATCTCAAGCATTTAGTGCTTCTGGAGTCCAACTTTCTGCTGCATATGAAACTCAATCATGGGGTGCTATTATTGCTCCTTTTATTATTGGATTAATTGCGGATAGATATTTCGATGCTGAAAAAATTCTAGCAGTTATACATATAATTGGGGGGGGATTACTTTTTATGTGCTCAATTGCTTTAGGATTTGAAAAATTCTATCCATATATATTAATTTATATGATTTTATATATGCCTACCCTTGCACTAGTTAATTCTATTGCATTTAGACAAATGCAAGATCCTTCCAAACAATTTCCAAAAGTTAGAGTTTGGGGAACAATAGGCTGGATAGTAGCTGGCCTAGTAATAAGTTATGGTGTTGGCTGGGAGGCAGAAAAAACACTAGAATATACATTTTATTTAGCAGCAATAGTTTCTGTAGCTCTTGGTCTTTTTAGCTTTTCCTTACCTAAGACTCCTCCTAAAGCTAAAAATGAAAGCCCAAATATTAAAGAAATTTTAGGTTTGGACGCTTTAAGATTATTGAATGACACTAAATATTTAGTGTTTTTTATTTCATCGATTTTGATATGTATTCCTTTAGCTTTTTATTATCAAGACGCAAATCTTTTTTTAAATGAGTTGAATATGGCAAATGCAGCTGGTGTTATGACACTAGGACAAATATCTGAAGCACTATTCATTCTTCTATTACCTCTTTTCCTTAATAAATATGGTATTAAGAAGACTTTAGTTGTTGGTATGCTAGCCTGGAGTTTAAGATATGTATTATTTGCATTTGGAGATACAGGATCAAATATTTGGATGTTAATTTTTGGAATTATTCTCCATGGAATATGTTATGATTTCTTTTTTGTTTCTGGTCAAATATATACTGACTTTAAAGCAGGGGAAAAATATAAAAATTCTGCCCAAGGGTTAATTACTCTTGCAACATATGGGATTGGAATGCTAATCGGATTTAGAATGGCAGGCATAATAACTGATATGTATGCCCTTGAAGTTGGTCATAATTGGAAAGAAATATGGACTTACCCTGCTATTTTTGCAGCTGTAGTTCTAATTATTTTCATCTTGACCTTTAAAAATGAAAAAATAATTGTAAAGAAATAGAATGAGTAGAAAGATTAGACTTGGTATTCTTGGTGGTGGTGGTGATTCTTTAGTTGGAATACTTCATAGAATAGCAACTTCTATGCATAATAAATATGAAATTGTTGGTGGAGTATTTAATCCAAATTTTGATGAAAATTTAAAATTTGCTAAAGAAATTGGTTTAAATGAAAACAGAATTTATGAAGATTTTGAAAAAATGATTGAGGAAGAGCTAAAGTTAGAACCAGAAAAAAGGATGGAGGTTATTTCAATTCTTACTCCAAATTTTCTCCATTATCCAATGGCAAAAAAATTACTTGAGAATAATTTCAATGTGATTTGTGAAAAGCCAATGACAACTTCATACGAAGAGGCAAAAGAATTAGATAGGATTAATAAAGAGAAACAGTTGGTTTTTGCTGTTACCTATACTTATACAGGTTATCCAATGGTTAGGCAAATGAAGAATATGATAGAATCAGGTGACATAGGTGATATTCAAAAAGTAGATCTTCAATATTATCAAGGTTGGATAAATCCAATTATTCATGATGATAAAAAAAGGGCTGAAACCTGGAGACTTCAACCAGAAAAATCTGGAATAAGTTGTTGTATAGGTGATATTGGAACCCATGCATTTGATATGCTTGAATATGTATCTGGTATGCAGGTAAATCAAATTCTTGCAGATCTAAATTATATCTACCCAGACAATAAGATGGATGTTGATGGCACAATACTGATTAAGTTCTCTGAAAATATTAAAGGTGTTATTAGGGCTAGCCAAATAGCTACTGGTGAAGAAAATAATTTTTCTGTAGCAATATATGGGAAAAAAGGATCATTGAAATGGGAACAGGAGAACCCAAATTATTTATACCATTTAAGCGAAGATTCTCCAATAAAAGTATTAAAACCAGCACATGATTATAACTCTGAATTTTCTTTAGCTGCTTCCAAACTACCTCCGGGTCACCCTGAAGGAATTTTTGATTCTATGGCTAATATTTATAATGGTGTTGCTAATAAAATAAATAATACTACTAATTTTCAAGATGAATACCCAACACTTAACGATGGTCTTAGAGGAATGCTATTTATTGAAAAGGCTGTAGAATCTCATAGTAAAGGTAATATTTGGGTTAAACTAAATTCTAACTAGTATGAAAACAATTAAAGGACCAGCAATATTTTTAGCACAATTTGTTGATAATAAAGCACCTTTCAATTCACTTGAAGGAATGTGTAAATGGGCAGCTGATTTAGGATATAAAGGGATTCAAATCCCAACTTGGGAATCCTTTTTAATCGATTTAGATAAAGCAGCTGAAAGTCAAGATTATTGTGATGAACTTCTTGGTACTGTTAAATCCTTTGGTCTAGAAATCACTGAACTTTCAACTCATCTTCAAGGTCAACTTGTTGCTGTTCACCCCGCATATGACTTAATGTTTGATAATTTTGCTCCAGATAAAGTAAAAAACAATCCGAAAGCTAGAACTGAATGGGCAGTTGAAACAGTTAAAAAAGCTGCTATAGCGAGTAAAAGGCTTGGCTTAAAAACTCATGCTACGTTTTCAGGAGCACTTTTATGGCATACATGGCATCCTTGGCCTCAAGCTCCAAAAGGACTAGTTGAACTTGGATTTAGTGAACTTGCAAAAAGATGGACTCCAATTCTAAATGTATTTGATAAAAATGGAGTTGATGTTTGTTATGAAATCCATCCTGGTGAAGATCTTCATGATGGTGTTACATTTGAAAGATTTCTTGAGTCAACAAATAATCATAAGAGAGTGAAGATTTTATATGATCCTAGTCATTTTATATTACAGCAGTTAGATTATATAACATACATAGACCACTATCATGAATTTATTAAATCTTTTCATGTAAAAGATGCAGAGTTTAATCCCAATGGTAAAAAAGGAGTTTATGGAGGATACCTAGATTGGGCAGATAGAGCGGGAAGATATAGATCTCCTGGTGATGGACAAATTGATTTTAAAACAATTTTTTCAAAACTTACTCAATACGGTTGTGATTTATGGGCTGTTATGGAATGGGAATGTTGTATAAAAAGTCCAGAACAAGGAGCTCTAGAAGGAGTACAATTTATTAAAGATTTAATTATATCTTGTACTGATAAAAAGTTTGATGATTTTGCTGGTAGAGATTTAAGTGAAGATGATTTAAAAAACATATTAAATATATAACTATGAGAATAAAAACTTTATTAATTACATTAATATTTATTATTGGGTGCAATAGCCAAAATAATCAATGGGTTGATTTATTTGATGGCACTAGCATGAATGGTTGGCATGTTTATAATTCAGATAATACTGGAAAACAATGGTCAGCAATAGATGGACAATTAGTTTTTAAAAATAAACTACTTGTCACAAATGAAGACCTGGTTACAGATAAAGAATATACAAATTTTGAACTTTCATTAGAATGGAATATTTCTAAAGGAGGAAATAGTGGAATATTTTTTGGTGTACAAGAAATTGATGAGTTTGATCAAGCATATAAAACTGGTCCTGAAATTCAAGTTTTGGATAATGATAACTATGCTGCTACAGATAATCATAAAGCTTCCGCATTGTATGACCTTATCTCTGTTAAAGGTGTTAAGGCTAAACCTCATGGAGAGTGGAACCATGTTATAATTAAAATTGATCATAATAATAATATAGGTAATGTAACATTTAATGGTGAAGATTTATACTCTTTTCCTCTTGCAGGTCCTGAATGGGATAATCTAGTTAGTGGCTCAAAATTCAGCTCTGATGATTATTATTTAAAAATAGATCATCCTGATACAGTTTATACTCCAATGTTTGGGAAATTTAAAACTGGCAAAATAGGATTGCAAGATCACGGTCACGATGTAAAATTTAGAAATATAAAAATTCGTGAATTTTAATTAGTGTTACTTTCAGCCTCTACTTTGGACATGAAAGAAAAGAACAATGAGTAAAGGAAAATTAATTGTATTTTCAGCACCATCTGGCAGCGGTAAGACCACTCTTGTTCAATATTTATTAAATAAAAAGTTAAATCTTGCTTTTTCAATTTCTGCTACTTCAAGAAAACCAAGAGAAAATGAAATAAATGGTAAAGATTACTTTTTCCTTTCTAATGAAGATTTTATTGGTAAAATCAATGATGGAAAATTTTTGGAATATGAAGAAGTATACGATGGCATATTTTATGGGACTCTAATAGATGAAGTTGAAAAAAATTGGCAAAACGGAAAACATGTAATTTTTGATATTGATGTGGTGGGCGGTATTAATATAAAGAAACTATTTCCTGAAAGAACTCTTGCAATTTTTGTTAAACCCCCTAGCATAAAAGTTTTAGAAGAAAGACTTAATAATAGAGGTGAAGATTCCCCTGGAGAAATTAACAAAAGAGTTCAGAAAGCAATAAAAGAAATGGAATACTCTTCTCAGTTTGATGAAATAATATTGAATGATAAACTTGAAGAATCAAAAAGAATTGCTTTTGATTATGTAAATAAATTTTTGAATCAATAAATGAAGAAAATTGGTTTATATCTAGGAACTTTTAATCCTATCCATAATGGTCATATCACTCTTGCTAATTATTTTGCAAATATTATAGACTTGGATGAAGTATGGGTTGTATTGACTCCTCAAAATCCTTTTAAAAAAAAATATAATTTAATTGAAGATGATTATAGGCTTGAAATGGCAAATAATACATTTAATCATTTAAAAAATATTAAAGTTTCTGATATTGAATTTAAACTTGATAAGCCTAATTATACGATTGATACTATTAATAGATTGTCAGAGGATTTTCCTAACAAACAATTCACACTACTAATAGGTGAAGATAATCTTGCTAATTTTCATCATTGGAAAGATTATAGCAAGATTCTTGAAGTTGTAGAAGTTTTTGTGTATCCAAGAACTACAACTACCAATGTAGATAATGAATTAATTAATAATAAAAAGATTAAAATACTTGATGCACCTAAAATTGAAATTTCAAGTGACGAAATAAGAAAAAAAATGAAGGAAGGCGTTGATATTAAAAGTTATTTACCTAAAGTAGTTTATGAGTATATAATTGAAAAAAGATTATATAGCTAATCCTATATTTCCCTAAGAATATTAGCTAATCGCTTAGTGAGGTTTAGCCTTGAGTACTCATATATATTATTGGGAATTTTTTCCTTAAACTCACCTTTAAGCCAAGTATTGTAACTTTTAGATATATAACCAACTATTTTATCTATATCATGCTCTGAAGCTGTAACTGAATCTTCTGATAATGAAATAAGGAATTCTGATTCTGAATTAAGATGTGATATATTAACAATAGGGGATCCACTAGCAAGATACTCTATAAGCTTACCAGAAATCATATCTGGCTTATTAGTTCCCTTATAATTAAAATTAACTAACAAATGAGAAGATTTCATAAATGAAATCGCTTGGTTATGAGATAAATATCCTGCTGATTTTGTGCTAACAAATTTTGAAAACAAATCAATAATATGATTATCAATATTACCCGCTAGATTAAATTTAATGTTTAAATTATTCTTAATTGGATCTAATGTTTTAATTGCTTTTAAAAAAATTTCATAATTATTGTTTTCTGAAAGCACACCAGTAAAAACTATGTTAAAATAATCAGGTCTTGTTGATTTTACTTTATCAAATTCTTTTTTGTCATAACCATTATAAATTGAAAAGAAATTTTGATTAACAAGGATCTTATTCTTAAGAATATTATGATATTTTTCACCAACTGTTGTTATTATTGCATTAGCAGAACTTAGAACTTTTTTTTCTAACCTTAAATCAAGCTTTTTAATATAATTAAACCTAAAGAAGTTCTTTAAATAAAATATCTCTTGCCAAGGGTCTCTAAAATCAGCTAACCATTTAACCCCTGTTATATTTTTAACTTTTAGACCTATTAAATGAGTTGAATGAGGAGGACCAGTCGTAATTATATATTTTATTTTCTGATCTCTTACAATTTTTAATGCTTTTTTTAAAGCAAAAGGATTCCATCCAATTCTAGCATCAGGTATAAAGAAGTTTAATCTTATAAAAGCCAAAAAATTATCAAAAATTGTTTTTTTTGGAATTATAGATTGCGGGATTCCTTTGTTAGATTTAAATAGCGAATAAAACTTTAATGGTTCTAATGAGAAAGTTTTGTAGGACTCTATATTAGAAACTCCATTTTCTAAGCTTTTATCAATAGATGAATATGATGCATATGTTGGGTTAACTGATAAAATTATCGGTTGGAAATTAAATTGTGAGAGATATTTAGAAAAGTACATCCACCTTTGAACACCAGATCCTCCTGCTGGTGGCCAGTAATATGTTATAATCAATATTTTCTCAGTTTTCTGCAATTTTTAATTTAATTTGAGCTGAACCCCTATCCCAATAATTTCCCGTATTTGAAGTCTCGCGATTGAATTATCATCATATATAAATTGCATAATTAACTGCGTAGATAAAAAAGAATTGACATCAAGATCAATTTCTACTAAATAGTCTAAATCTACATTTGCAAGCTTATCAAGATAATTTGAAAATAATTTTAAATCTTGTCTATAGTTCACATTTTCTAAAATTTTTCCTTCTGAGTGAAAAGTCAAATTTGCACCCAATTCATACCTTGAGCCTTTATCTTTTGAAACCCCATAATATGATTCTCCATCTTTTAAATTATTAGTAAACCTTTTGCTAACAAAAATAAGCCTTGATGCAATAGGAGAATAATTGACCCATAATTTTTTTTCTTTTTTCCAAAGAAAACCTGTACCCAATTGAAAATAAGATGGGGATAAAATTCTAGTTTTTAACTCTCTAGTTTCATTATTTTGATTATCCTTAGAATACTTGTATCCATTACCTATCTGAGAATTGAAATTAAAAAATGCAGAAAAAGACAAATTCTTTGAAAACTTATTACCAACTATTGACTGTATTAATATCCTATCATCAATTTTTCTTGCAAAAGGTGCATTTTTAAATTTTGCCATACCATATGCTGATTCAATATTTGTTAGCCAATCCCAACCTAAGTATCTATATCTCAATTCATAGTCAAATTTTATAGTCCCTGAAAAATTATTAGTCCCTCCACCTACCCAATCACTAAAACCTACTTGATTTAAAAGCACTCCTACTTTACCTCGTTTTGTCCATAATGAATCTAATGTTTCTGATTCTTGAGAAAACAAAGTTTGTGAAAATATAAATGCAGAAATTAATAATATAGACCTCATTAAGTTAATTTCAATTTTCTTACATAAAGCCAAGCTCTAGCTTAGCTTCATCACTCATTAGATCTTTAGTCCAAGGAGGATCAAATGTTATTTCAACTTCAGCATCTTTTACCTCGTCAAGAGATTTAACCTTGTCTTCAACTTCTTTTGGAAGACTCTCTGCAACTGGACAATTTGGAGACGTTAATGTCATTAAAATTTTTACCTCATTATCCTCATTAATAAAAACATCATATATAAGACCTAATTCATAAACATCAACTGGAATCTCAGGATCATAAACTTGTTTTAATTCATTGACTATTTTTTCTCCTAGAAGATTTGGATCAATTTTATTTTCACTCATAATTTACTTTTTAGAATCATATGCCACAGCATATATTTTTATTTGTTTAACCATCGCTAATAAACCATTTGCTCTTGTTTGGGATAAATGATTACTCAATCCTATTTTCTCTATAAAATCAATTTTAGCTGTAATTATATCCTCTGGCTTTTGACCAGAAAAAACAGATATTAGTATTGATATAATTCCTTTAGAAATAATTGCATCACTATCTGCTGTATAGAATATTTTATCATCAATAATTTCTGCATGAAGCCAAACATTACTTTGACATCCTTTAACTAGATTTTCATCAACTCTATTTATTTCATTAAAAGTTGGTAAGTTTTTACCTAAATCAATTAAATATTGATATTTCTCAGACCAATCATCAAAAAAATCAAATTCATTGATAATCTCTTGTTGTATAGATTCAATATTTTCCACATTCAAAAATAGTGAATTATCCCAACATGTTTGACGCTTTCTCTAAAGCATCAATAAATAAATCAATTTCACTTTTTGTATTATAGAATGAAAGAGAGACTCTGACAGTACCAGGTATATTATAATAATCCATAACGGGCTGAGTACAATGTTGTCCCGTCCTAACAGCAATTCCAAACTGATCTAGAATAGAACCTATATCCGATGGATGATGATTAGATAAATTAAAAGATATTACGGAAATTTTATTTACTGAGTTTCCATAAATTTTTATTCCTGATATTTCTTGTAACCTATCTGTTGCGTATTTTAAAAGTTCTTGCTCATAAGATTCAATATTATCAAAGCCAATATCGTTCATATAGTCGATAGCTGCACCAAAACCAATTACTCCTGAAATATTTGGTGTTCCCGCCTCAAATTTATAAGGTAAATCAGCATATTCAGTTTTTTTAAATGTCACACTTGAAATCATTTCTCCACCACCTTGATAAGGGGGTAGAGCTTCTAGTAACTCCGATTTTCCATAAAGAAATCCAACACCTGTTGGACCACAAAGTTTATGTGCTGAGGCAACATAATAATCTACATTTATTTCTGATAAATTAATTTTAAAGTGAGCTGCTCCCTGGGCTCCATCTAGTAAAACTTTTGAGTTATTCTTATGTGCTAGTTCTATTATTTCTTCAATTGGATTTATTGTACCTAAAGAATTTGAAACATGATTTATAAAAACAAACTTTACATTCTTATTCAACATAGTCTTGAAAGTATCAATATCAAGTGAGCCTTCTTTATTAATAGGAATTACTTTTAATTTTGCATCTGTTTTTTCACAAAGAATCTGCCAAGGAACAATATTTGAATGATGTTCCATTTCAGATACAATTAATTCATCTGAACTATTAATTTGGGATTCTAAACCTGAAGAAACAATGTTTATCCCATGTGTTGTCCCAGAAGTAAATATCACTTCATGATTGTTCTTAATCCCAAAATGTTTTTGAATTATTTTTCTTGATAGTTCATATTGATTTGTAGCATCTGTGCTTAAAGAATGAAGCCCTCTATGAATATTCGAATTATATTGTTCATAATAATCTACAATTTTTTGTATAACTTGTTTTGGTGTCTGAGAGGTTGCAGCATTGTCAAAATAAACTAGATCAGTGCCATTGATCTTTTTATTTAAGATTGGAAAGTCTTCCCTTATTTTATAGATATTTTTCATTTATAAGTCAAATCCCAAATTAACCCCAAGTTTAGAGGCAATTAATTTTTTTATTCTTTTATTTAGATTTGGGATTCTTACACTTTCAAGAACATTATTTGCAAAACCATATGTTAGCAATGCTTTTGCTTCCTTTTCTGGAATACCTCTTGAATTGAGATAAAATAGAACCTGTTTATCTAATTGCCCAACTGTACAACCATGAGAACACTTAACATCATCTGCAAAAATTTCTAATTGAGGTTTTGTGTTAATCTTTGATTTATCACTGATTAAAATATTATTATTCTGTTGAAAAGCATTAGTTTTTTGAGCTTCTTTTTCAACTATTATCCTTCCATTAAAAACTCCAACTGAGCTATCAGAAAAAATACCCTTATAATCTTGATGACTCTCACAATTAGGTTTTGCATGATTTACAAGAGTATTGTGATCAACATGTTGCCTAGACTCTAAAATAGTTAAACCTTTTAATGTTGAAGAAATATTTGATCCTTTATGATAAAACCTTAAATTATTTCTTGTAAGATTACCTCCAAAAGAAAAAGTGTGAACACTTACATTACTATCTTTGTCCTGACTAATAAATGTATTATCAATTAGAGAAGAACTTAGTAAATCATTTTGAATTTTATAGTAATCAATAAATGAATTGCTCTCTGCATAAATTTCAGTTACACTATTTGTCACAACTTTATGTTCTGATAAGGATTGATGTCTTTCAATAATTTGAACATTTGAATTACTCTCAGTTATAATTAAATTTCTAGGTTGTAACCATATTGAATTCTGGACTCCAGTTGAAAAATGCAAAATTTGAATTGGGTCTTCTGGTTCAACATTCTTAGGAATTAATATATAAGCACCTTCTTTTGTATAGGATGTATTTAATGAAGATAAGCTATCATTCTCTGGAACAATTTTATTGAAATATTTTTTTATAGTTTGTTTATATTTTGACTTAGAAATAGCAGCAGACAAAACACATATATCCATCCCATCATGAGTAGTTTTTGAAAGAAAAGGACTATAAACACCATCAATAAATACTAATTTAAATGAATCTATATCATTTAAAAAATACCTTTTAATGTCCTTTAATTCAACATTACTATCTGAAATTGGGCTAAGATGATAATCCTTCTGAACTATTGAAGCAAGTGATGTATACTTCCATAATTCATCACTTTTATTAGGGAAGCCGTCTTTCTCAAATCTTTTTAAAGCATTCTTTCGATATTTATGTATAGGATGTAATAAATCAACATCTTGTTCAAAAGCTAAATGAGAATCTAATAATTTTTCTTTAAAATCCATCTTTTATTTTATCTCTTTTTTTAACCAATCGTATCCTTTATCCTCAATCCTCTTTGCTAAGGATTGGTCTCCTGACTTAATAACTTTCCCATCTAAAATCACATGAACAAAGTCAGGTACTATATAATCAAGCAGTCTTTGGTAATGAGTTATAACTAAGACTGCATTATTATCATTACTATACTTAATTACACCATTTGCAACAATTTTAAGCATATCAATATCTAAACCTGAATCTGTTTCATCTAAAACAGCAAGTTCTGGCTCCATCATTGCCATCTGAAAAATTTCATTTCTCTTTTTCTCTCCACCTGAAAAGCCTTCATTAAGCGATCGTGATAATAATTTTGAATCAATATCAAGAAGTGAAGATTTTTCTCTTATTTTTTTTAGCATTTCTCTTGAACTCATTTCATCAAGTCCTTTTGCTTTTCTAGATTCGTTTATTGCAGTTTTAATAAAATTTGTAACTGTTAATCCAGGTATTTCAACAGGGTATTGAAAAGACATAAAAATTCCCTCATGAGCTCTTTCAGAAGCACTTAACTCATTAATTTCATTAGATTTAAAATAGATATTACCTTTGGTTATCTCATAATCTTCATGCCCTGTAATTACATTAGCCAATGTGCTTTTCCCAGAACCGTTTGGCCCCATAAGTGCATGGATTTCTCCCTTATTAACTTTTAAATTAATCCCTTTTAAGATTGATTTTCCCTCAATTTCACAATGTAAATTATTTATTTCTAACATAATAGATTTTTTATCCTACTGAACCTTCTAATGAAATTTCTAGAAGTTTTTTTGCTTCAACTGCAAATTCCATTGGTAACTTATTTAAAACCTCAGCACTAAAGCCCTTAACAATTAAAGCAATTGCCTTCTCAGTATCAATTCCTCTTTGATTACAATAAAATATTTGATCCTCTCCTATTTTACTTGTTGTTGCTTCATGTTCAATTTGAGCTGTTTTATTTTGAGCCTCAATGTATGGGTATGTATGAGATCCACAATTATTTCCCATTAATAGAGAATCACATTGTGAAAAGTTTCTAGCATTTTCTGCACGGGATGAAATTTTTACAAGTCCCCTATAACTTGCTTGTGATTTTCCTGCACATATACCTTTTGAAATAATAGTACTCTTAGTGTTTTTTCCAAGATGAATCATCTTTGTTCCTGTATCTGCTTGCTGAAAGTTATTTGTAACTGCAATAGAATAAAATTCTCCAATAGAATCATTCCCTTTTAATATACAAGAAGGATACTTCCAAGTAACAGCTGAGCCTGTTTCAACTTGGGTCCATGATATTTTTGCTCTATCATGGCAAATTCCTCTTTTAGTTACAAAATTATAGACTCCCCCTCTTCCTTTTTTATCTCCAGGGTACCAGTTTTGTACCGTAGAATATTTTATCTCTGCATCATCATGAGCAATCAACTCAACGACTGCTGCATGTAATTGATTTTCATCTCTAGATGGTGCTGTACAGCCCTCTAGATAACTCACATAACTTCCCTTATCAGCAATTAAAAGAGTTCGCTCAAACTGTCCAGTTCCTGCTTGATTAATTCTAAAATAAGTTGACAGCTCCATTGGACACTTAACTCCTTTTGGTATATAACAAAACGACCCGTCAGAAAAGACAGCAGAGTTTAAAGCTGCATAATAATTGTCTTTTTGAGGGACAACTGTTCCTATATATTTCCTTACTAATTCAGGATGATTTTGGATTGCCTCAGAAATTGAACAAAAAATAATTCCTTTTTCTGATAAAGTGTCTTTAAATGAAGTTGCAACTGAAACAGAATCAATAACCACATCCATTGCTACTCCACTTAGTTTCTTTTGTTCATCAATAGAGATACCAAGTTTATTAAATGTTTTAATAATTTCAGGATCCACATCATCTAATGATTTTAAGTTTTGTTTTTTCTTAGGCGCAGAATAATAAGAGATGTTTTGAAAATTCGGTTTTTCATATTTCAAACTTGACCAGTCAGGTTCTACCATATCTTTCCATGACTTATATGATTCAAGACGCCATTCTGTCATCCAGTTTGGTTCATTTTTCTTTTCAGAGATTTTTCTAACTACCTCTTCATTAAGTCCAATAGGAAATGTTTCAGAGTCAATCTTTGTATAAAAACCATATTCATACTCTTTAGTCTCTAAACTTTTCTTTAATTCTTCTTCTGTATAAGCCATTATATTAATACTTAATTCTAGTTGCAAATATACAACATATCAAGACTTTTTAGAGTATTTTTGAATATGGAAAAAGAAGAAGCAAACATAGAAAATGAACTTTCTAATATTGGAGAAACTGCTTTAATAAAAAAAATAACTAAATCTTTTAAACTATCTAATAAATCTAGTATTCTTGGGATAGGAGATGATGCAGCCCTAATTAATTTTGATCAAAAAGAAATTGTTGTTTCTAAAGATATACTGGTAGAAGGGGTACATTTTGATTTAAGCTATATGCCTCTTAAACACTTAGGTTATAAGTCTATCGTAGTAAATGTATCTGATATACTTTCTATGAATGCATCTCCTTCCCAAATATTAGTTTCCGTAGCAGCTTCAAACAGATTTAAGCTTGATGCAATAGAAGCGATTTATGATGGAATCAATGCAGCATGTTCTGAATACAATCTAGATTTAGTTGGAGGAGATACAACATCCAGTAATAAGGGGCTTATAATATCAGTTACTTGTATAGGAAACATTGATAAGAAGAAAGTTGTAAAAAGATCTGGCGCAAAAGATGGAGATATAGTTATTGTTAGTGGCGACCTTGGAGGATCATATATGGGTCTACAGGTTTTAGAAAGGGAGAAGTCAGTCTTTGAGGTTAACTCTAATTCTCAACCTAATTTATCAGAATACACATATTGTATTCAAAGACAACTAAAACCAGAAGCAAGAAAAGATGTAATCAAGGTATTAGATGAACTAAATATTATCCCTACATCTATGATTGATATTAGTGATGGCTTATCCACAGAAATCAATCATTTATCTAGTTCCTCTAATATCTCAATTCATATTTATGAAGACAAAATTCCTATCTCAGATGAAACTAAGAACGTTTGCAATGAGTTTAATATAAACCCCACAGTTGCTGCTTTAAATGGAGGTGAAGATTATGAATTGTTATTTACTATTTCAGAGAAAAATTCAAAAAAAATAATTGGCAATCCACTATTTACAATATTAGGAAGTTGCAATAAGAAAAAAAATGACAATTGCATGATTACTAGTATCGGTCAAAAGATTAATATAAGTAGTAAAGGTTGGGATCCATTTAACAAAAAATAAATGCTATCCAAGTGCTACATCTAAAGACATCATTATAATAAACCCTCCAATAAATCCTAAAGTGGCAATATCTGTATATTTATCTAGCTGAGTCTCGGGTATAACTTCCTCTACAACTACAAAGATCATTGCACCAGCTGCAAAAGCAAGTGCATAAGGAAGAATAGGTGTGAAAAAAGTAACTGCAACTGCACCTATTACTCCAGCTATTGGTTCTACAATTGCAGATAGCTGACCATACCAAAAACTTTTAAGCTTGGACACCCCTGACCTTCTTAAAGGCATTGATACCGCAATTCCTTCTGGAAAATTTTGTAACCCAATACCAAATGCTAGAACCACTGCACCAGCAATTGACGCTTCTGGGATACCAGATGCTACTCCACCAAACAAAACCCCAATAGCAAGCCCTTCGGGAATATTATGAAGAGTAATTGCTAAAACTAATAATGTTGTTCTTCTCCAAGGTGTCTTAATACCCTCACTTTCTTTAAAATTTATATGGATATGAGGAAGGATTTTGTCAAGTCCAAAAATAAATAGTGCTCCAAGACCAAATCCAATTGCAGATGGCATAACTTTAACAAATCCCTCTCCAGCACTCATTTCAATAGCCGGAGATAATAAACTCCAAAAACTTGCTGCTACCATAACACCCCCTGTAAAACCCAACATTCCATCTAATGTCATTCTGCTCATTGATTTAAAAAGGAATACTGAAGAGGCACCAAGTGCAGTAATCCCCCAAGTAAAAAGGGTAGCATATAAAGCTCCTTGAATTGGATCTAATTGTGAAAAATATTCAATAATTTCATTCATATTTGAAAAAAATTAACAAGTTCTTATTACTTTGAAATTTATTAGTTTGCTAAATTAAACTAATTCATCAATACTCACAATAGGGTTTTTAAGAAACCCTATTAATTAATGAAGAACAGTAATCTTTTAAAACACTTTTTTTATTTTTTTCTAAGTCTAGATCATTAATCAAGTTAATTGAAATGTCATGGTACTTTTTGATGTAATCTTCTAGGATTTTTTTCGAACCTGATGATATATAGAAAGTTTTGATCTTGTCAATTCTTTCCTCTTTGCTTATCTCTAAAGAATTAAATGTATTTAGAAATAATTCTTTTTGCTCTCCTTCTAGATTTTCTTTTGATAATATATATAAAAGGGTTTTCTTTTTCTCCAAAATATCACCTCCTATTTTTTTTCCAAAATCTTTTGATTGACCAAACGAATCTAAATAGTCATCTTCAAGCTGAAAAGCTATTCCTAGATTTTTTCCAATTTTATATAAGGTCTGAATATTATTCTCTGAAGCTTCTGAAACTATTCCACCGAATTTAAAACTACATGCTATAAGCTCTGCAGTTTTTAATTCAATCATTTTAAAATAGTCATCAATTTGAACATTATTTTGAGTGGAAAAGTCTATATCATACTGTTGTCCTTCAAAAACAAGTATTGCCGTATTATTTAACTCTTTAGATAATTCAATATATGTTTGATCTTTATACTTACTTAATAAATTATAAGACAAAATTAACATTATATCTCCAGATAGTATTGCTGTATTATTATTCCATTTATCATTTATAGTCTTAGCTCCTCTTCTAATTATTGCATTATCCATTATATCATCATGGACAAGAGTAAAATTATGAAAGATCTCTAGCGAAGCTGCTGCAGCAAGCGCATTGTCTATTTTTTCGGAAAAAAGATCAGATATAAAAAGTGTAAATAATGGCCTTACTCTTTTACCTCCATTTTGTAAAATGTACTTAACTGGGTCATATAAATTGCTAGGATAATTAAATGATAAATATTTATCTATATAATCATTTAAATGGTTGATATAATCCTTAAATTTGTCCATGTTAATCTTAATAATGACAAATGATAATTGTCATTCATTGTATAGTAAAAATACATTTTCTTTTTTTAGAAATTCATTAAAGATTTTTATATAGTTTGTCATTCCCATTAATTCAAAAATAATCATACTATTTAATTTATTGTTAATTTTTTATTAATCATTTGTTTAATTCATCTGTTTAACTTTACTTTGCACTATAAACACAAGGGTTGGAAGCTAAATATTCAAATACCGGAATAAAAATCAAAGATGCAGCTAAATGTCTTTTCTTAAAAAAAGGATATAGTGCAACTACAACTAGAGAGATTGCAAAAGAATCAAGTATAAATCTGGCCCTACTAAATTATTACTTCACGAGTAAAAGAAAGCTTTTTGAAATCATAATGCTTGAAACGATTCGTGATTTTATGAGTAAAATGGTTGAAGTTTATAATGATGAAAAAACTACACTTGAGGAAAAACTTAAGTTAACAAGCTCAAAATATATTGATATGATAATTGCAGAGCCTCACCTGCCAATGTTTGTTGTAAATGAATTAAAAAACAACCCTTCTTCTGTCCTAAAAATTATAAGAGGAAAGATGATTATGGAATCTAAACTAGTTGATCAATATAATGATGGTGTGAAAAAAGGACTTTATAAAAAAGGAGATCCCATTCATTTTGTAACAAATATTTTAAGCTTAATTGTCTTTCCATTTATAAGTAGTCCAATAATAATTAAAATGAAAAAATTGAGTAGAAAAGAATTTAATGAAATGATGAATGAGCGTAAAAAATTAATTCCAAAATGGGTAATACAAATGATTAAAAAATGAAAAAAATATTATTATTTATTGCATTCACAAGTTATGGTTTTTCACAAGGCGAAATAACTAGCTTAAGCATAGATGAGGCTATTGAGTATGGTATAAAAAATAATCGAAATCTCTTGAATGCTGAACGAGAAATTTTAATGGCATATAATGAAAAATGGAAAACAATTGCAACTGGATTACCTCAGATAACAGCAAATCTAGACTATTCAAATTATATTGAATTACCCACTTCTCTAATACCATTAGAAAAATTTGGTGGTCCTCCTGGGGAATTCTCAGAAGTTCAATTTGGACTTGAGCAAAGAGCTTTTGGCTCAATGAAAATGGAACAGCAAATTTTTGATGGATCATGGATAGTGGGTCTTCAAGCAACTAAAGTTTATCTTGAAACATCAAAAAACTTTTATGAAAAAACACTTCTCGAAGTTAAAGAAGGTGTAATTAAATTATACAGTCTTGTTTCAATTTTAAAAGAAGGTGTTAGTTTGTTAGTAAATAATGTCGAAAATTTCAAAAAAGATTATTATGAGATCTCTGAACTTTATAATAATGGATTTGAAGAAATTGAAAATGTCGAACAAATTAAAATTACACTAGCGCAATCTGAATTTTTACTAAAGCAAACAGAGAAAACATACGATAATCAATTGGACTTATTAAAATTAATTCTTGGAATAAATCTTGATGATCAATTAGTATTGACAACAAACTTTGAAGAACTTATATCGGGTGATATTATCTTTAATAAATCTGTAGTTGACTTTATACCAGAGAGCAATATTGAAATAAAAATTTCAAAAAATACCTATGATATAAAAAAACTTGAATATAAGTTAGAGCAATCAAAAAGATTACCTAAGATTACAGGGTTTTATAGCAATACTTTTACAGGATATAATGATGATTTTAAATTCTTGCAAAGCGACCAGAAATGGTTTGGCTCATCTGTATTTGGAATTAATCTTAAAGTTCCAATATTTTCATCTCTAGGATTAAGAGCTTCTTCTCAAAAGGCTAAGTATGCAATGAACCAGGCTGAGACAAGTTATGTTGATCAAAAAGAAAGAATATATGCTCTGGTTAAACAAAAACTTAATGATTATCTGTTAGCTTTGGATTCCTATAATATTGATAAGGAAAACATGTTGCTGTCCCAATCTATCGAAGAAAAAAATTCTATAAAATTTTTTGAAGGAATGGTCTCTTCATTTGAATTAAGACAAGCACAAAATCAACTTTTAAATACTCAACAAAAATATTTAAACTCAGTAATCAATTTAATCTCTATCAATGCTGAGCTAGAAACTCTATTTAACAAACCTATTACAGTAAAATGAAAAAATTAATAATAACTCTCTCTCTAATCTTCCTCTTTGGTTGTAACTCTTCTAGAAACTCTTCAATTAATGATCTTATTAATAAGGGAGATCTTGAGACTTTGAAAAAAAAGAAAAAAGAATATGTTGATCTACTGAATGATTTGAGATTAGACATAAATGAAATTAATAATGGCATAACATTATTAGATGAGAATGAACAAATCCAAGTAATTTCAAAATTTAATGTTATTGAAAAAGAATTCAAAACCTATGTTAAGCTACAAGCAAACCTTAAGACTAGGAAAAACGTTGTAATACTTTCAGAATTTCAAGGTCAATTAAAAAATTTATTTGTTATAGAAGGTCAACTTGTTAAAAAGGGTGCGCTTCTTGCAGAAATTAATGATTCTGGATTAGAAGAACAGTTAGATCAAATGTTAATTCAAGCAAATTTTACAAAAGACAATTTCGATAGAGTAAAAAGATTATGGGATAAAAATATCGGGTCAGAAATGCAGTTTTTAAAAGCGAAAAGTGACTTTGAAACAAGTAATAAGATGGTTGAACAGATTAGAGATCAACTTTCAAAAACAAAGATTTACGCTCCTTTTAATGGAGAAATTGATGAAATCATATCAAATTTAGGATCTAACCTTGTGCCTGGCTCTCCAATACTTAGAGTAGTCAATCTTGACATAATATATGCAGAAGCTCAAGTCCCTGAAAAATACGTTTCGTCAATATCTATAGGGACAGAAGCTATAGTTTCTATTCCTCTCTTAAATAAAGAAGTGACTTCAAAAATTGTACAAACTGGAAACTTTATTAATCCTAATAGTAGAACATTTAGAATTGAAGCTCCTGTTGAAAATAAGGACAAGAGAATAAAACAAAATCTTAATGCTAGAATTAAAATAAAAAATTATAGCAATTCTAAAGCCAAAGTTGTTCCTCTTAGAGTTCTAAGAGAAGATGCTTCTGGGAAACCATTTATTTACAAATTAGTGACAACTGATAAAAAAGATATTTTTCTAACAGTCAAGAGTTTTGTAGAAACAGGGGATAATAATGATGAAGAAATTGAGATAATTAAAGGAGTATCTATAGGGGATATTATAGTTCTTGAAGGGGCTAATAATGTTGAAAATAATCAAAGAGTTAGAGTTATAGAATAAGTTGGTATAATGAATGTAAAAAATAAAGAGTTCTTCCTTTCAAGTTGGGCAATAAATAATAAAACTATTATTTATGTCATAATGGTATTATTCTTAATCTCAGGGATTACGGCATACAAAAACATGCCTAGAGAACTTTTTCCTGAAATTAATTCAACTAATATTTTTGTAACAACAATATTTCCAGGTAACTCTGCTGAAGAAATTGAGAAACTAATAACTGACCCTCTTGAAGAAGAATTACGAGGTGTTAAAGATTTAAATGAAATAAAATCAAGTTCTAGTGAAGGAATTTCTGTAATAAATATTGAATTTGATGATGATATAACTACTGAGCTGGCTAGACAAAGAACTAAAGATTTAGTAGACAATGTAATTGTTAAAGCAGATTGGCCAATATATAATAATGCAAAAATAGATCCTAGTATTTTTGAATTTGATGTAGCAGAAAGATATCCTGTTCTTAATATTAGTATGGTTGGAGATTTTCCTGTTGAGGATTTCAAAAATTATGCTGAGTATCTAGAAAAAAGAATTGAACAATTACCTCAAATCAAAACTGTTGAAATAAGGGGAATCCAAGATTTCGAAGTTGAGGTTGCTGTGGATCCCTATAGAATGGCAGCTTCAAGTACTAGTTTTCAAAATATTATTGATGCTATTTCTGCTGAAAACATAACCATCTCAGCTGGTAGTTTAATTGCTGATGGTCAAAGAAGAAATCTTAAAATAATTGGTGAGGTTAATGATCCAGAAAAATTAAGAAAGTTTATTGTGAACCGAAATAATGGTCCAGTTTATCTTGAAGATGTCGCAAAAGTATCTTTCAAAGAGAAAGAAGCTACTTCTTTCACCAGATCATTCAAAGAAAAAACAGTTATGCTTGAGGTAATTAAAAGAGGTGGAAAAAATGCAATTTTTGCCTCCAATGCAATTCAAGATATAATTAGCGATGCTAGAAAAAACTTCTTTCCAGAAAATCTTGAAGTAATAATTCAAAATGATCAATCTGACTATACAATTAATGCAGTCAATGACTTAATGAATAACTTAATTTTTGGAATAATTTTAGTTGTTACAGTATTAACATTTTTCCTAGGACTTAGAAATGCTCTTTTTGTAGGATTTGCAATACCAATGTCAATGTTTATGTCATTAATGATCTTATCCTATTTTGGATTTACTTTAAATAGGATGGTTCTATTTGGTCTTGTTATGGGGTTAGGGCTTCTGGTTGATAATGGGATAGTTGTTGTAGAGAATATATATAGGCTAATGGCAAAAGAGGGGATGTCAAGAATTCAAGCTGCAAAAGTTGGAGTTGGAGAAGTTGCCATGCCAATTATAGTTTCCACTGCAACTACAATAGCAGCATTTATTCCTTTAGGTGGATGGCCGGGAATGATAGGTGAATTCATGATTTATTTCCCAATAACATTATCAGCAATTCTAGGTTCATCACTGATTGTTGCAATATTTTTTAATTCCATGCTAGTATCAAATTTTATGAATCTAAGTGAACAAGAGGTTAGTAGAAAAAATTTAATCAGGATGACATATATTCTAGGCGGGTTTGCATTAGTATTTGTAATATTTAAAGATACAAGAGCTATTGGCTCTTTACTAATATTTATTCTCGGTTTGTTTTGGTCATATAAATATATTGTTAAAGATCTTGCACTAAATTTTCAAAATACATTTCTAGTTAAAATTGAAACTTTATATGATAGGTTTTTAAAATATGCCCTATCAGGAATAAAACCATATCTTTTTTTAGGGGGAACTATTTTAATGTTATTTTTCTCCTCATTCTTATTTAGCCTTTTCCCTCCAGAAATAGAATTTTTCCCTGACAATGAACCTAGACAAATATTAGTTTATGTAGAATACCCTGAAGGAACTGATATTAATAAAACAAATAGTACTTCTATATTAATTGAAGATGAAATTTATAATGTTGTTAATGATGATAAATATCTAGATTCTGGTTATAATTTTATAATAGAATCTTCAATAGCTCAAGTAGGAGAAGGAGCTGGTAACCCACAAACAGCTGCTGGAGGTACAGGGGAAATCCCACATAAAGCTTTAATTACTTTAACTGCGAGAGAATTCAAATACAGAAGAGGACTCTCCAGTGAGGACTTGCGAAAAGAAATACAGGTTCAGCTATTAGAAAAATTTCCTGGAATAGCAATTTCTGTTGAAAAGATTCAAGAAGGTCCACCAACTGGTTATCCTGTTAATATTGAAATCTCTGGAGAAGACTATGAAGAACTTGTAGAGTCAGCTATTTCAATGAGAAATTTCTTGATTCAAGAGCATATTGAAGGAATTGAGCAATTAAAAATAAATGTCACAAAAAGCAAACCAGGGATTGAATTTGTGGTAGATAGAGAAAAAGCTGGGGAGCTTGGTGTTCCAACTGGTTTAGTTGGGCAAACTTTAAGAAATTCTATTATTGGGAAAAAAGCAGGGGTCTATAAAGAAAAAGGGGAAGATTATGATATCAATGTCCGTTTTGACGAAGAATATAAAAATGATATTAATGCATTAATAAATCAAAATATTGTTTTTAGAGATCAGTCTAATGGTAAAATAAAAACTATTCCTATTGCTTCTGTAGTTGATAAAAAAAACACTACATCATTTAATGCAATTAAACATATTGATCTTGAAAGGGTCGTTACATTATATTCATCTATTTTAGCTGGGTCTAATGCTCAGCAGGTAGTAAATAATATAAAAATTGCACTAACTGGATATGAAACATCTGAAGGTGTTGACCATAGATTTACTGGAGAAATTGAAGAGCAAGCTGAGAATCAATCTTTTTTATCAGGAGCCTTAATGACAGCATTAGCTTTTATTGTATTATTACTTATTTTCCAATTTAGCTCAATATCAAAACCTATGATTGTTTTGATTTCAATAATATTAAGTTTTACAGGAGTTCTTTTAGGAATAGTAATATTTAATATGAAGTTTAGTATTCTTATGACAATGCTTGGAATAATTTCACTAGCAGGTGTAATAGTTAATAATGCTGTTGTTCTTATAGACTATACTCAAATACTGTTTGATAGAAAAAAACTGGATTTAAATCTATCTAAAAACACTTTATTAGATAAAGAAACAGCTTTTATTCTTGTAGTTCAAGCTGGGGGGGCTAGATTAAAACCAGTTTTATTAACAGCAATCACAACTATTTTTGGTCTAATACCTCTAGCTACTGGACTAAATATTGATTTCTTTAGTCTATTTGGATCATGGGATCCTAATATTTATCTTGGAGGAGATAATGTTATATTTTGGGGTCCTCTTGCTTGGACTGTGATATTTGGATTATCCTTTGCAACTTTCCTTACTCTAATTGTTGTCCCATCTATGTACTACATAGTTCATTGTCTAAAGTTAAAACTTAAGAATATCTAGTTATATTTATAATAATTTAATATGTATAGAACAAACAATTGTGGTGAGTTAAACTCAAGTTTTGTTGATCAAGAAGTTAAGCTTTCAGGATGGGTTAATAAAATTCGAACAAAAGGTTTCATTATATGGATTGACCTAAGGGATAGATATGGAATCACTCAACTAGTTTTTGATAAAGAAAGAACAGATACATCAGTTTTTGAAGCTGCAAATAACCTAGGCAGAGAATTTGTTATTGAAGTTGATGGAAAAGTTATAAAAAGAAAAGACTCTAATAAAAATATAAGCACAGGAGAAATTGAAATATTAGTCTCAAATCTTACAATTTTAAACACTTCAATTACACCCCCATTTACATTAGAAGATGAAACAGATGGAGGTGATGAATTAAGGATGAAGTTTAGATATCTTGATCTTAGAAGAGAACCAATAAAAGCAAACCTGATTTTTAGAAATAAGCTTTCATTAGAAGTACGAAACTATTTATCTGATAATGGGTTTCTTGACATAGAAACACCTTGTTTAATAAAATCTACACCAGAGGGAGCTAGAGATTTTGTTGTTCCTTCAAGAATGCATCCTGAACACTATTATGCTCTTCCTCAATCTCCACAAATATTCAAGCAACTTATAATGATTGGTGGACTTGATAAATATTATCAAATTGTAAAATGTTTTAGAGATGAAGACCTAAGGGCTGATAGGCAACCTGAATTCACCCAAATTGACTGTGAAATGTCTTTTGTTAATGAGTCTGATGTTTTAAAGCAATTTGAAGGTTTAATTTTGCATTTATTAAAAAAGTTTGGGAAACCAGTAAATAATAGTTTTCCAAAACTTACATATAAAGATGCTCTAGAGAATTACGGTTCAGATAAACCTGATTTAAGATTTGATATCAAAATCAATGAAATTACAGATACTGTCAAGGGTAAAAATTTTAACATTTTTGATAAGGCTGAATATACGGGATGTCTAGTTCTGCCTGAAAAGGTTGAATTATCAAGAAAAGAGATTGACAACCTTACTGAATGGGTTAAAAGACCACAAATTGGAGCCAATGGTATTTTATGGATTAAAAATAGTGGTGATAATTCTATTAAGTCATCTTTTGATAAATTTTTCACATCTGATGATTTAAAAAGCTTAATTAAAAATCTTGGAAGCAAATCAGGAGATCTTATACTGATAATGGCAGGAACAAAAAAAGAAACTCTTGAACATCTTGGAACTCTCAGATTAGAAATAGGTAAGAGATATGATTATATTAACTATGATTTGTTTTGCCCAGCTTGGATAACCGCCTTTCCGCTTTTTGAATATGATGATGAAGAAAAGAAGTTTAAATCAACGCATCATCCTTTTACATCTCCAAACAAGGAAAGTATAGAGTTATTAAATTCAAATCCAGAAAATGTTATTGCAAATGCATATGATCTAGTTTTAAATGGGAATGAAATTGGTGGTGGTTCAATTAGGATTCATGATTATAATATCCAAATGAAAATATTTGAAATTCTTGGAATGTCAAAAAAAGAATATGAAAGTCAATTTGGATTTTTAATTGAAGCTCTTAAATATGGAGCACCTCCTCATGGGGGAATTGCATTTGGACTAGATAGATTAGCTGCTGTTCTTAATAATAAAGATGTAATAAGAGATTTTATTGCTTTCCCGAAAAATAATAGTGGAAAAGATCTAATGATTGATGCTCCTGCAAGACTTACTAAAGAGCAACTTAAGGATATGACAAAAAAATAATGGGACTTTACAGTAAAAAAATAATAATAAAGATACTTTCTATTATACTTTTTGGCGGAATATTGTTTGGTGTTTACTATAGAGAAATAATTGAAACTTCTATGGGGGATAAAATTATAGGGTTCTTTGTAATTTTTGGAGCATTTATCTTCATGCCTTTATTTTTAGTTTATCGACTTAAAGGGAAAAAATTAGAAGATTATACTTTAAGTGATAAGAATCTTAAAAAGATGAGGAAAAGGTCTGGTAAGAATTAATTTCTTAATTTCTTAAAAAAATTATCAATCAAATCCTTTGATGCTAATTCTAAAACACCTGATTTTTCTTGAATTTTTTTATCTAACTGTATTTTTTGACTCTTATATCCTTTTTCAGGGTCATCTACAGCATAAACAATCCTAGAAATTTTTGACCAGTAAATAGCTCCATAACACATTATACAAGGTTCTAGTGTGGTATATAAAGTACACCCCTGTAGATATTTAGAATTAAGATAATCGCTAGCTGATGTTATTGCTAATATTTCAGCATGAGCTGTAGAATCATTTAATAACTCTACCATATTATACGCTCTTGAAATTACAGTATTTTCATAAACAACTACAGCCCCAATAGGAACTTCATTGTTTTCTTTTGCTAATTTAGCTTGAGACAAAGCAAACTTCATAAAATAAGTGTCATTCTTAACCATATTTACTAAATTACAAAAAGACTCTATTAAATAAACGAAGTTATATATTTGTATGATTCTGTTAAGTTTATTTGTGTCGAAATTATAAACAAAAATGCTGAAAGAATGAGTAATAAAAACAGCCTATTTCTATTAGATGCTTATGCATTAATCTATAGGGGATATTATGCATTTATAAAAAATCCTAGAATTAATTCTAAAGGGCTTGATACTTCAGCTATTCTTGGTTTTATGAATTCCTTATTTGAAATAATTCGATCTCAAAAACCAGAGTATATTGGTGTTGCTTTTGATAAGGGTGGTTCAGTTTCTAGATCAGAAATGTTTACTGAATATAAAAGTAACAGAGATAAAACCCCAGAACCAATAATAATGGCAATTCCTTATATAAAAAATATCCTAAGTGGAATGAATATTCCTGTTCTTGAACAAGAAGGTTTTGAAGCTGATGACATTATTGGTACAGTTGCAAAAAAAGCTGAAAAAAAGAATTTTAAAGTATTTATGGTAACACCTGACAAAGATTTTTCTCAATTAGTGTCAGATAATATCTTCTTATGCAAACCTGCACGGATGGGCAATGGAATGGAAATTTGGGGCACCAAAGAAGTCAATGAAAAGTTTGAGATTGATTCACCGGAACAAGTTATCGACTTTCTTGGAATGATGGGGGACTCTGTTGATAATATTCCTGGTTTACCTGGTGTTGGTGAAAAAACAGCAAAAAAATTTTTAAAAGAATATGGGTCTCTAGAAAATCTCCTATCAAATTCTCACTTAATTCCTGGAAAGCTTGGTGAAAAAATTACAAACAATAAAGAGCTGGGAATAATCTCTAAAGAACTAGCAAAAATAATACTCGATGTACCTATAGATTATAATTTAAAGGACTTCAAACTTACAGAGCCAAATAAGGAAAAGGTACTTGAGGTATTTGATGAATTAGAGTTTAGAAGAATTAAAGAAACTTTTTTTAAAATTTATGGCACTGAAATACAGATTGATAATTCAGTAGATACACCAGTATCAATTCAAACAGATCTTTTTAATCAAAACAACTATAATGAAACCTCATATAATAAATCAAACTTAAGTTCTTTAAATAGTCAATATCAGTTTATTGATAATGTTGAAGAATTAAAGTTTTTTACAAGTAAATTAATGAAGCAAAGTATTGTTTCATTTGACACAGAAACTGAGAATTTAAATTCTTTGGAAACAAATCTTGTTGGTATCTCTTTTTCATGGGAAAAACATACTGGATATTTTATTTCATTTAATAATGATGAGGAGAAGAACACTGAATTTATAGAATTATTAAAACCTTTTTTTGAAAGCGATAAAATTGAAAAAGTAGGACACAATTTAAAGTTTGATATTAAAGTTCTATTTAAATATGGTGTCAATGTTTGTGCTCCAATATATGACACAATGATAGCTCATTATATAATTAATCCAGATATGAGACATAATCTTGATTCTCTCTCTGAATCTTATCTTAATTATTCTCCAATACCAATTGAAAACTTAATTGGGAAAAAGGGGAAAAATCAAAAAAATATAAAAGATATTTCTATTGAAGAAATTACTAGTTATTCTGTTCAAGATGCTGATTTATGTCTACAACTAAAAGAAATTTTTGACAAAGAAATTAAGGCTAACAATTTGAATAAAATTTTTTCTGAAATAGAACTTCCAATCATAGAGGTTTTGTCATTTATGGAAAAAGAGGGGATCAAAATAGATGAAAAATATTTAAAAAGTCTCGAGAATGATTTTCAAAATGAATTAACTGTCTTAGAGAATAAAATATTTAAGGAATCTGGCGAAACTTTTAATTTAAACTCTCCTAAACAATTAGGTGAAATCCTTTTTAATAAACTAAAGCTTGTTAATAAACCCAAAAAAACAAAAACAGGTCAATTTTCAACTTCTGAAGAAGTCTTATCAGCTTTAGCTAAAGATCATCAAATTATATCAAATATTCTTGAGTGGAGATCATTAGATAAATTGCTTAATACATATGTTAAAGCCTTGCCTAATGAGATAAGTTCAAATACTGGAAGGATTCATACAAAATTTAATCAAGCAGTTACGTCAACTGGAAGATTAAGTAGTAATAACCCGAATCTTCAAAATATTCCAATCAGAACTCAAAATGGTCAAAAAATAAGAAAAGCATTTACTCCACGAGATAAAGATTTCATACTAATGTGTGCTGATTACTCTCAAATTGAATTAAGAATAATAGCCTCCTTAAGTGGAGATCTTAATATGATTAATGCATTTAATAAAGGTGAAGATATCCATACGTCTACAGCTGCAAGAATCTTTAATGTTCCGCATAATAAAGTATCTAGAGAGCAACGGGGCAATGCAAAGACTGTTAATTTTGGAATAATATACGGCGTATCTGCATTTGGACTAAGCCAGCAAACAAATTTAAATAGAAAAGAATCTAAAATCCTGATTGATAATTACTATGAAAATTATCCAACTCTAAGAGAATATATATCAAAACAGATAGATTTTGCAAGAGAAAATGGGTATGTTGAAACATTAATGGGTAGGAGGAGATATTTAACTAATATTAATTCACAAAATGGTATGATTAGGAGTGCTGATGAGAGAAATGCAATAAATGCTCCTATTCAAGGAAGCGCAGCTGATATTATCAAAATTGCGATGAAAAATATCTTCAATATTTTTAATGAAAAGCAATTTAAATCTAAAATGATACTTCAAGTTCATGATGAGTTAGTATTTGATGTTCACTTATCAGAATTAAATGAAATAGAAAAAGTCGTTAAAAATAGTATGGAAAACGCTGTAACCCTTGATATACCTATAAAAGTAGACATAGGCTCAGGTAAAAACTGGTTAGAAGCGCATTAATTGTAAAAAAGTTTTTATAAAATTTTTTATAAATGTATATTTGCACGCCAAGATTTGGCAAAACGTTAATAAATGGGGAAACTAAGTTATAAAACAATTTCTGCTAATAATAAAACAGTCACTAAAGAGTGGGTGCTTCTTGATGCCTCAGATATTTCTTTAGGGAGAACGGCATCAGTAGTTGCAGGCCTATTAAGAGGAAAACATAAAAGTAACTTTACCCCTCATGTTGATTGTGGAGATAATGTAGTTGTAATTAATGCTGATAAGATTAAATTAACGGGAAATAAATGGTCTCAAAAGGAATATATAAGTTACTCAGGCTACCCTGGTGGGCAAAAAAATATTACCGCAGATAAATTACATAAAAAAAACAATATTAAACTTGTTGAAAATGCTGTTAAAGGTATGCTTCCAAAAAACAAACTTGGAGCTGAATTATTTAGAAATTTAAAGGTCTTTCCTCAAACTGAGCATAATCATGAAGCTCAAAAACCAAAATTAATCGATTTAAATGCTAAAATATAATGGATGTAATTCATAAGATAGGTAGAAGAAAAACTTCAGTAGCTAGAATCTATATGTCTAAAGGAAAAGGGGCGATTACAGTTAATAAAAAACCTTATTCTGAATTTTTTGACACTTCTTCTCTTCAATATAAGGTCTTACAACCTTTTGCATTAACTAATACAAAAGATCAATTCGATTTATCAGTTACAGTTAAAGGAGGAGGAATTAATGGACAGGCAGAAGCAATTAGACTAGCTATTTCTAGAGCTCTTTGTGAAATTGATGAAGAGTTTAAAGGTTTACTTAAAAAGGAAGGTCTTTTAACTAGAGACCCTAGAATGGTTGAAAGAAAAAAATTCGGACAAAAGAAAGCAAGAAAAAAATTCCAATTCTCTAAAAGATAAATTATGGCTAAAACAGATGTTAAAGAACTTTTGGATGCTGGTGTACATTTTGGGCACCTAACTAGGAAATGGAATCCAAATATGGCTCCATACATATATATGGAAAGAGATGGGATTCATATAATTAATCTATATAAAACAGCTGCCAAACTTGAAGAAGCAGTAAATGCTTTAAGGAAAATTGTTATAAGTGGTAGAAAAATCTTGTTTGTTGCTACAAAGAAACAAGCAAAAGATATTGTTGCTGAAAAAGCTAAAAGTGTTGATATGCCATATATTACTGAAAGATGGCCTGGAGGAATGCTTACTAATTTTGTTACTATTCGTAAAGCAGTTAAAAAAATGATTGCAATTGACAGAATGAAAAAAGATGGAACTTTTGAAACTTTATCTAAAAAAGAGAAGTTGCAGGTAGATCGTCTAAGAGGGAAACTTGAAAAAAACTTAGGATCAATATCGGATATGTCCAGATTACCTGGAGCAATATTTGTTGTAGATACACTTAATGAAAAAATATCAGTTCAAGAAGCGCAAAAATTAAAAATTCCAATTTTTGCAATGGTAGATACAAATTCTGATCCAGATGAAGTAGATTTTATTATCCCTTCAAATGATGATGCTTCAAAATCTATTGAAAAGATTCTAAGTGTAGTATGTAAAGCGATACAAGAAGGATTAGATGAAAGAAAACAAGAAAAAGAAGCTGCAAGTGAAGGTTCATCTGACAATACTAATGACAATACTGAATCTGAAAGTACTAAACCTGAAGGTGCTGAGCTTAAAAAGACCAAATCTACAAAAATTGATGCTAAATCATCAAAAAAATAATCTAACCTAAATTATTCAAATTGAAAATAACTGCCTCTGATGTTAACAAGTTAAGACAATCTACTGGTGCTGGAATGATGGATTGTAAAAAAGCTCTAGAAGAATCTAATGGAGATTTTGAAAAAGCCATAGAGGTGCTAAGGAAAAAAGGGCAAAAAGTAGCAGCTAATAGAGCTGATAGAGATTCCACAGAAGGAGTAGTAATTGCTAAGGTTAGTTCAGATAATTCTTTTGGAATTATAATCTCGCTTAATTGTGAAACTGATTTTGTAGCAAAAAATCAAGATTATATTGATCTTACTAATCAACTTGCAGATCATGCATTAAATTATAAAGACCTAGATAGCTTTTTAAATTCTGATTTCAACAATATGAAAGTCTCAGATAAGCTTCTTGAGCAAACAGGAGTTATTGGGGAGAAAATAGAATTAGGTGGATTTAAATATATTTCTGCAACTTTTGTTGGATCTTATATTCATGCAGGAAATAAAATAGCTTCCTTAACTGGTCTTTCAGAAAATTTTGAAAAAGCAGCTGAAGTTGCAAAAAATATATCGATGCAAATAGCTGCAATGAATCCAATTGCATTAAATGAAGATGGAGTTAGTCAAGAAATAATTAAGAAAGAAATCGAAATTGCAAAGGATCAACTTAGACAAGAAGGAAAGCCAGAAGAAATGCTTGAAAATATTGCTAAGGGTAAAATGAAAAAATTCTTCAAAGAAAACACCTTGCTAAACCAACAATATATTAAGGATAGTAAGCAAAGTATAACTGATTATATTAACTCTGAACATAAGGGACTTGATGTAACAGACTTTGCTAGAGTTAGTTTAGTTTAATTAAAAAGGCAGATCATCTTCTGTTAAATCTTGAGATTCATCTTTTGAATCAGTAGCTGGAAGATTCTCTGGAAGATCCTCCGAAACTTGCTCATCTATTGATTCTATTCTCCATCCTTGTATGGAATTAAAAAACTTGGTTTCTCCTTCAGGGTTAACCCATTCTCTCCCTCGAATATTAATACCAATTCTAACAGTTTCTGTTATTTGAAAATTGTCTAATAGCTCACAATTATTTTGTACAAATTCAATTAATATGTGCTGAGGATATTGCTCCTCGGTTGTAAGAACAAGTTCTCTTTTTCTAAAACCTTTTTCTCCATATGTTTTAACCTCTCCAATTACTTTTATTTTACCTAGTAATTCCATTATAAATATGATTTAATTTGATTAGCAACATTTATAAACTCTTCATTTGTCAATTTAACTTTATTGTTAAAATACATATCCTCAATTTTATTGATCGGTATAAGATGAACATGAGCATGAGGAACTTCAAAACCCACAACGCTAACTCCAATCCTTTGACAATCTAGTGCTTTTTTCATTGCAGTAGCTACTTTTTTTGAGAAATTCATAAGACCAACGAATAACTCATCATCCAGATCAAAAATTTTATCTATTTCTTTTTTTGGAATACACAAAGTATGACCAATTGTATTTGGATTAATGTCTAGAAATGCTATAAAATTGTCATCTTCAAGAATCTTGTAGGATGGTATTTCTCCGTTAATTATTTTTGTGAAAATACTAGGCATTAACGAGTGATTTCTAATATTTCAAATTTAACAGTTCCATTTGGCACTGAAATTTCAGTGGTATCTCCAACTTTTTTTCCTAAAAGTCCTTTTCCAATTGGAGAATCAACAGAAATTTTTCGCTTAGCAAGATCAGCTTCACTTTGAGCAACAAGCTTATAAGATAAAACAGCATTATTCGAAGTGTTCTTTATTTTAACTGTAGATAATACTAACACTTTAGAATTATCTAGTTTAGATTCATCAACTATTCTAGCATTTGCAAAAGTTTCTTCAAGCTTGGATATTTCTAATTCTAAAAGACCTTGGGCTTCTTTTGCTGCATCATATTCTGCATTTTCACTAAGATCACCCTTGTCCCTTGCTTCTGCAATTGCTTGCGATGCAAGAGGTCTTTGAACATCTTTTAAATGATCAAGCTTCTTCTTTAGGTTTTTTAAGCCTTTTTCGGTATAATATGAAACGTTACTCATAATTAATAGAAAAATCCCCAAAAAATAGGGGATATCTTCTTCAAATTTACAAAAAATTATTTTTTTAGAACTTTATATCTAATGATAATAAAATATTAGTCCCAGCTTGAGGGTAATAATACGTTCCTTCATAGGTTTTAGGAGTTCCATTTTGCATTAGATCATAAGTATAATAACCTCCATGATTAGAGTATTTCTTATTAAATACATTATTTACTAAAAATTTAAATTTAACATTTTCAGATATAGATGGTATTGAAAGATCGTAAACAAGGTTTAAATCATTTATAAAGTATGAATCTAATTTCGAAATTGGTGAATTTATTTGAGATAAAAACTGCTCTCCTATATAATTTGAACGTAAGGATATTAATAAATTATCATTAGGCCTATAATTTATAATGTTGTTAAATATAGTAGATGGAGAATAAGCTAAATCCGTGTCTCCATAACCTCTTAAATTTCCATCAAACAAGTAATAAAGATCTTGATTTTTATTTTCACTAATCGTTAAGTTAGTTTCTAGATCCCATTTAGAGTTCAAAAATAGTCTAGTGTCTATCTCTAAACCAAATCTATATGATTCCCCTGCATTTTCTCTGATTTGATATCCATTTATATCTCTTTGACCTGTTAAAACTAATTGATTATCATACAACATATAAAATATATTTGTATTGATTAAGAAATTACTATACTTACCTTTCCAACCTAATTCATAATCATCTAGTTTCTCAGGAAATGGATTGCCATTAGCATAATCAGTTCTAGTTGGCTCCCTCTGAGCTCTTGCATATGATAAATAATAATCATGATTTGAATTTAGACTATAAAAAATTCCAAACTTAGGGTTCAAAAAGTTAAACTTTTCATTTATTTCTGTGAATACTTCATCCCCTACATTTCCATGAGAATGACCATCTCCACCAGATGAATATGGTGAAAAAGTTGCATTATATATGATATTTCTTAACTGTATATCACCATAAATAGATATATTATCATTTAAATGATAATCAACCTTAGCATAAAGGTTTAATTCTTTCTTTTTGCCTCTATCATCATAAAATCTATCTTTATATTTAGCTTCATGTTCTTCATGTTCCTCATGTTCTTCATGTTCTTCATGTTCCTCATGTTCCTCCCCTCTCCATAAATATTCTCCAAAATGTTTACCATCATATATGTTGTATGATCCACCAATAACTGCATCATACTGATTTGTTTCCTTATCAAAACTGAATATCATTCCATAGAAATCATTATCTAACCATCTCCTATCAATAAAGTCAGGATTCTTATGACCTCCATCATGATATCCAACATTATAATTTTCATAATATCCTCTTCCATATGTATAATGAAGACCTAGATTGGAAACCCATCCATTATTTAATCTTTGATTCCAATGAAATTGATAATGATCCTGTTTATAGTTATCATCCTGATTTTCATAATATTTTACTTTACCGGCTTCATCATAATATTCTCCAGCAGGATTATATTTCCTATTAGTTTTAAGAGTTTCTACATCTACACCATACCATGCTTGATCTGTAATCTCATGACCCGCAAAGTTTAATAATTTGATTAGTGTATTTTCATCTTTATAAATACCCTGAAGAAAATAAGATCTTAGATTTGAACCTGATCTATCAATATACCCATCTGATTCTATCCTTGAAACCCTCCCTGATAATTCAAAGTTTTTATTAATGAGTCCTGTTGAAAAACTAACAGTGTTCTTAACTGTATTAAAGCTTCCAAGTGTATTGCTTGTTTCAAGCATTGGCTCATCTGATGCTGAGCTTGTTTGAATATTAACACTTCCCCCAAAGGCTCCTGCTCCATTAGTGGATGTCCCAACACCTCTCTGTATTTGAATACTATTAACAGATGAAGCAAAATCAGGTAGATTAACCCAATAAACACTCATCGATTCTGAATCATTGTAAGGGACTCCATTAATAGTTACATTCACTCTTGTTTCATCAGAGCCTCGAATATGTATAGCAGAATATCCTATACCTGTCCCACCATCAGAGTGCATTATAACGGATGGTGTGTTTTTAATAAGAGTTGGTATATCCTGCGCCAAATTTATTTTTATTATATCTGCTTTAGAAATATTTTTAAAAGGAACTGGCGTGTCATCTTTAGCTCTTATAGAATGAACTGTTACCTCATCCAGATTCTGTATTGAAGATATTGAATCTAATTTCTGAGAATTAGATATGTTTTGAGAATAAGTTGAAATACTACTTAGTAGTATTATAAATAATATTTTTTTCATTTTTTAGTTTTAGGTTAAATGTTATTAAACAGTTTTAAATTTTTGAGTAACTATATAACACTCGGTGGAGCCCTAAGACTAAAACTTAAATATTTGGAAGTTATAGGTTGATTAGATAAAACTTGTATAGTATTATCTAATATATCTATAATCAATAATTCAGAATTATTTTGATAAACTAAGTAAGAGTTAGAAGTTAAAAAAGTAATTAAATTACAATCCATTCTATTTTCATGGATATGCACTTTTGTGTTTTCACATTCTATCTTATGATTTTCATCAGCTATGATGTGAGAAATTTCCAATGCATTTGGAAAAAACATCAATGAGACAAAGAAAATTGATAAGAACTTTTTCATATATCAAAACAAATTTATATCAAATTTTTAATTAAGTCAATACTTTTATTTAATCTATCATTCATGCTTCCAGAAACGATTAAATATTTTAAATCCCTAATATCATGTTGGTTGATTAATGAAGATAACATACTCTCTCTTGCATTAGGTCTATCTCTTAAATCATCTTTTACCCAGGGAATTTCAATATTTGTTATTAAATAATGGTCGTATATTAAAAGCTCAGATTGTTTTTGTATCCATGGGTCGCAAAAGCCATCAAAATGAGTAATAGACCAATTAACAGTAGTTATAATATTTGTATCAAGCAGAAGAACTTTATTTGCTTTTGATGATAGTTTATTTTCTAGATTAACCTGTTCTTTAACTATAACTAAAAGATCTTCCTTTGAACATACCTCTTTTTTTAAGTCCCATTTTTCTTGTAAATAATTTCTGGCAAACTCTGGAACATATTCTGTATTAAAATATTCTGCAAGTTGTTTTGTAAGTGTAGTTTTACCTGTTGATTCAGGTCCATTAATTACAACTTTTATTATGTCTGAGTTGAGTTGCTTAAGATCTTTTTCCATGAGATATATCCTAATATAGCTAAAATTGAAAAAATTAAATATTGAATACTTGATATAGTTAGCCCTTTATAAAAATAAAGCGGGATTGTTATTATATCTCCAATAAACCAAAAAGTCCAACTTTCAATTTTTCTTCTTGCCATAAGCCACATTGCTACAAAAAATATTGCAGTTGTTATAGAATCTACATAGGCAGTCCAAGAATTCCATTTACCAAAAAAATCATAAACTAAATAAATAGATATTAGGCTAATAAGTGCAATTATGATAGAGAAATAATATTCATTTACTGTAACTCTGGAAACATTATGAACAAACTTTCCATCTTTTTTTTGAGTCCAATAATACCAGCCATAGATAGACATCATAACAAAGTAAAAGTTAATAATCATGTCTCCTAAAAGGGAGAAGTTAAATAATAGATAGACAAAAATTCCTGTTCCAATTAATCCAGTAGGATATACAAGAACACTATTTCTTTTTGCATAAATTACACT
>Ga0208750_1000003_pt1 | contig 72952 bp, 59 predicted proteins | sample Knorr_S15_td_O2m_FD_185602 | JGI IMG/M metagenome (GOLD analysis project Ga0208750, IMG submission 185602) | Marine microbial communities from Southern Atlantic Ocean transect - Knorr_S15_td_O2min_ad_340m_LV (SPAdes) (version 2) | ecosystem: Environmental > Aquatic > Marine > Oceanic | place...
AGTAGTTTCATCACTTTCATTACCAAAACCTCCCAGGTTTCAATTGTTTAAAGAAGTAATATATTACATTACTTGATGCTGCATAGAAATTGTAGCACGTTGAATTTCGGACCGTAATCAAATGTTGGAAGGTATTTTTCGGCCTATTACTTAAGCTATTCCAACACGTTGACCACTTTTGCCTGCAACTTAGGGTCACCACAAGCTAGTAGCTGTCCAGACCACTGGAGGGTCAACTCCTTGCCCGACCAATCAGTCATCCGGCCACCTGCACCGCTGATGACAGCAGCACAAGCATAAACATCTACGGGATCCATCTTCGAATCGATACCAATATCGGTCCGGCCAGAGGCCAACACTCCATACGCGTAACAACTCCCACCGTACTGGGTATACAACACCTGGTTGCGAAGGTCGCAGAATTGCAAAAACTCTGTCTCATCAAAAAAGTCCGGGTTGCTGCAAGTCATAAAAGCATTTTCCAGCGTCTCGCACGTTCGTGTTCGAACTTCATTACCATTCATCCACGTCGCAACATCAGCCACACCGACCCAGCGATCATTCGACGCGGGATGGTCAATTATGCCGATAAAGGGTTTGCCCTCCCGTGCCAGGCCAATCAAGGTTCCATAAACTGGAATACCCGCTACAAATGCAGTCGTGCCATCGATAGGATCTAGGACCCATACATGTGCGGCATCAATATTCTCGTTTTCGTACTCCTCCCCAAATATTCCGTGGTCTGGATAACGCTGACCAATCAATTCCCTGAGTCTGCTTTCAATCGCCAGATCGGTTTCTGTTACCATGCTGTCATCGGGTTTTAGCGAAACTGTCTGTTTTGCCTGTAGAGCATCAAGACAGATACTCCGAGCAGCATCAGCCAGCAACTCAGCAAACCGTATCAGTTCTTTTGTTTCGTCTTTCATTATTGCTTTCCCTACGTTAACTCGAGAGGCTACTTAGCCCAATGACACTCTTGCAATCTATTAACAGCATGTTTTGCCACACAATTACATATACTGTCTACGAATATTCTGATGTGCCTTTGACGACAGCACCTCTTTGATTACAGGAACAACCCGGTGACAGACCACTCGAAACCCACCACGATAGAAAGCACCTATGGCTGGATAGTGGTTTTTGTCTCTTTCACCATTATCGCTATGTGTGCGTCGAGCTACTACATCACCATTGTATCGCTTAAGAGTATTTCAGCAGAATTCGGCTGGCCAAGATCATTCACATCATCTGCCTATTCCATCCTTTTTCTAGGTATGGGGATCGGTGGGATATTCATGGGCTGGTGGTCAGATCGCATTGGTGTCGCACTACCCGCTGCAATAGGCATAGTAATCACAGCCATCGGCACCATTGTCGCCGGCACCAGCCAAGGATTTGTCACCTTTCTAATAGCACACGGAATCTTGATGGGATTACTAGGCAATTCCGCATTATTCGTACCCTTGCTTGCAAATATCACGCACTGGTTTGATCGTCGTCGAGGCCTTGCGGTAGGCATCGTCGCCACCGGTCAAGGCGTAGCCGGCACAATCTGGATCCCTGTGTTTACTCAAATCACCGAAGCAGTGGGGTGGCGAACCACATTCTTGTACTATGGTGTGTTCCTCTTTTGTCTTCTTCCTGCCACTCTGATACTTCGGCGCAGGCCACCTGACAGCAAACTAGTGACAACGTCGACAGTGTCAGGTCGAACTGTCAATGCACTTGGAATGTCGTCCAGCCTAATCGTTGGTCTCCTGTCTGTCGCCATTGTGGGTTGTTGTATTTCTATGGCGATCCCAACGGTCCATCTGGTATCCCACGTAACCGATCTCGGCTTCACCCGGGTACAAGGTGCTGAGGTTGTGGCCCTTACCCTTGCCTGCTCGATTGTGAGCCGGCTAGCCTGGGGCTGGATATCCGATCGCATCGGTGGACTATTGACTCTGTTTATAGGTTCATTCCTCCAGGCGTTTGCTGTCTTTCTATTTGCTCTCGCTCAGGATATTACTCAGCTTTACCTGATCGGAATGTTTTTCGGTTTTGCCTTTGGCGGTATTGTTCCGGCTTATACGATCATCATGCGCCATCTGCTACCTCCTACAAGCATCGGCATGCGAGTTGGTATTGTCCTGTTATTTGGAACCATCGGCATGGCACTTGGAAGCTGGATAGGCGGGCAGTTTTTTGATCTAAACGGCCACTACACTTACGCATTCCTGGTGGGTGTTGGGGCTAATATAGTTAACCTTGTAATTATCGGCTTCTTGAACATTCGCTACTGGCAATTACGACCCAAAGCCGAACCAGCATGATCCGGGCTTCTAGGCTCAACCACTCCTCAATAGGCTTTTCCATCACAATTCTGGTTACTACAACGGTGAATGCCATCTATCCACAGAGCCCCGGTTAGATCAGCTCGGTCAAGTTTCGAATGATTGAGATCTGCGTACGATAGGTCGGCACCCCGCAAATCGGCCAACTCAAGAACGGACCAGCGTAGGTTTGCGCGACTCAGATCTGCCTGGTACAGATTCGTACTCGTTAGGTCAGCCTGAAACAGAATGACACCTTTTAAACTAGCTCGACTCAGATCAGCGTGATCCAACACCACCGCTGTCAGGTCGGCCCCATCAAGAGCGGCTCTAGCCAACTGGGCATAACTCAGAACTGATTCGCTCAGATCAGCTTGGCGAAGATCAACATTGTTCATCACCGCCTTGACGAGGGTGGCTTTTCGAATATCCGCGCCGGTCATAACGGCTCTCTGCAAGCTGGCGCCTGCAAGTCGGGCACCGTTTAAATTAACATTAGTCAGATTGGCTCGATCAAGGTGTGCTTGTTCTAAAAAGCTCCAGTTAAGATTGGCGCCTTTCAGTTCAACCCCTGTCAGATCCACACCCTTGAGATAACACCGAACACAACTATTACTGCCTTTGAGCTTTTCAAAATCGGTTTCGCATCCTAAGAGCAATAATACGCCAGGCAGGCTTAGCCCATAAATACTAAACCTGACATAACGGGAAATGCGCAAAACGTCTTTTACGTGACCCTGATGCCGGATGGGGTCAGCCTCGGTTGTCAGAATACCTCGTTGAATAGAGCCTTCATCTCAGACCATGAGGCCTCATCAGCACGTTGATCATAGGCCAGGGGCAGGCCGTAGCTTTGTCCGCGTTCCGTAGCCTCTGGATTGGTAAACCCGTGTAGAGCGCCCTCGTAGGATTCGAATTTAACATCCGCTTGAGCAGTCGCCATCTCCGCATTGAACGACTCGATATCACTATCCGGGACCAAGCTGTCTTTAGCACCATGGCAAACCAGAATTCTGGATTTAATCTCTCCTGGTGTTGGAGTATGGAATGACCCCAGCGCACCATGGAAACTGACTACTGCTTTAAGCGGCATGCCAATTCTAGCCATATGCAGAACCATAGCGCCTCCAAAACAATAACCGATCGCGGCTGTGCGTGTTTCATCGACTACCGACTGGCCACACAAAACTTCATGGGCAGCTCGCAATCGGGACGTTCCAGTTTCCATATTACCCAGCACCGCATTCATCATTGCACCGGCTTCATCCGGACTATCCGCAGTAGCACCATTACCGTACATGTCGATCGCCAATGCGGTGTACCCGAGCTCGGCCAGCCTATCCGCACGGGTACGGATGTAGTCATCCAACCCCCACCATTCGTGGATAACCATCACGCCCGGCCTGGGGCTTTGACTGTTATCGTCATAGGCCATGTATCCGGTTAGCCCATCCCCGTCGGCTGTGTAAGACAATGTTTGGCTCTTGATTGTCATTTTTCTCTCCTTTGCAGATTCGATGGATGATTAGCCCTCAAAGCGGACGAATCCATATACGATTATCATGGAACGCCGCACCACCGTTCGGTGCGATTGGGTCCGCACCTGTCAAGACATTGATGCCCTTGCCTTCTTTGAAGGCCTTGTTTGGCCAGATACTCTCGACAATGACCACGCCCTTTTGCACACCCTCAAACTGCTGAACAACAATTGTCAATTCGCCTCGCGAATTCCCGATGCGCACCTCGTCCCCATTGTGTACGCCGAGTGAATCGACGTCATCCGGATGGACCATAACAGTGGGCTGCTTTTCTCGCCGTATTGAAGTGGGCGTTTCATTAAACGAAGAGTTAAGGTAGTGACGCGCTGGCGCGGTCACCAATCGAAAGGGCATATCAGCGGTCGATTCTTCGATTACCGGCACATGATCGGGAAATCTCGGGAGAACACTATTTTCCGGGCCAAAACCCTGCGGCTCGAGTTCAGACCAGTTGGGCGAGAAGTGATATTTTTTGTTCTTGTGCGCAAACCCATTAACATAATGGGACTCATCAAACTCCGGCTGGCAGTCAATCCAATGTACGCTTTCAAGATGTTCCAGTGTGCCCCAACCGGAGTCCTGCAAAGTCTGATCGATTATTGCACGAGCAGTCATATCAAATCCCCGATGTTCAGCTCCAAGACGGTGGGCAAGCTCACAGATAACCTCATGATTTGAGCGGCAGTCGTCTGGAGGTTCAATAATCTTAGGACCCAGAATAATGTGCTGGTGACCACCACCCTGGTATACGTCATCGTGTTCCAGAAACATCGTCGCCGGCAGTACGATATCAGCCACCATAGCGGTCTCTGTCATAAACTGCTCATGGACACAAACAAATAGGTCTTCACGCAGAAACCCCTCGTGCACCTTGTTCAGGTCTGGCGCAACTGACATTGGATTGGTGTTTTGAATAAACAGCGCGGTGACCGGTGGGCCGTCACTGAGCGTCTGATTGTCGCCGGTAAGTATCGCGCCAATGCGGGACTGATCGAGAACACGAATGTCAGGGTCACACACGTCAAGTCCCTCAATCAGGGTTCTATCCCAGTGATAAATATCCCCGTTATTGTGCAATGCACCACCGCCTCGATTCAACCAAGAACCCGCGACGGCAGCGATTGAAGTGACGGCATGCATGTTGAACGCACCGTTGCGTTGTCGCGCAAAGCCGTAGCCCAACCGAAAATAAGTTCTGGGTGTGGCGCCAATCATATGCGCAAACTTCTCTATGGTCTTTACATCGACACCACAGATCTCCGAAGCCCATTCAGGTGTTCGGGACTGAAGGTGTTGTTCTAACCCTTCAGGGTCATCGGTGTATTGGTTCAGATACTCCCAATTGGCAAAGCCATCCCTGAACAACACATGCATAATGCCGCAAGCCAGGGCACCATCTGTGCCTGGTCGTACACAAACAAACAGGTCTGCTTGTTTGGCCGTGGCATTGTTGTAGGTATCAACAACCACCAGCCGCGCGCCACGTTGCTGCCTGCCTTTAAGCACATGGCTCATCACATTGACCTGAGTGCTGGCAGCATTCGTACCCCATAGAATCACCTGGTCGGAGTCGGACATTTCTCGAGGATCAACTCCCGCCAGTTTCCCAGTACCCGCAATGAAGCCATTGAATGAGGGCGTTGTACAAATGGTCTTATGTTCTCCCGAGTACTGCTTGGCGTGACGCAATCGATTGATCCCGTCGCGCATGACCAGTCCCATAGTACCGGCAAAGAAATATGGCCACACGGTTTCTGACCCGTACCGCTGCTCCGCTTTCAACAATTGCTCTGCTGTCTCATCCAGTGCGCTTTCCCAACTGATCGGTTCAAAATCTCCCGATTGTTTACCCCCTTTGCGTCGTAAAGGTGTTGTCAACCGATCGGGATGATGAATGCGTTCGCTGTAACGAGCGACCTTGCTGCAAATAACTCCGTTGGTGTAAGAATTTTCGATGGCTCCGCGTACCCGGTCAATACGACCTCCCTGATCCAACTCAACCTCCAGTGCGCAGGTGGATGGGCAATCATGCGGGCAGGCACTATAGAGAATAGGCTTATTCATGTGTCGTGGTGTACTAAATATCAGCTACAAAAAATTCGAATTACCAAGTGCATTTACATTGTACCTCCACAGCGGTTGTAGCTGACCCACATGCCTTAATCTGGCAATTTATCTTAATTTGGCACACCGTAACAGACATCCGTATAACCTGACTATAATTACCCGGCTTATGGATTCAGACCCTCCCCTAATTTAAGCCCTTGCCAATCATCAAAATTCAGAACTTTCTTAGCGATATCTCCAGAATCGTCGGGGCGAAATATGTCTTGAGCGAAGCCGATGTGATGGCTGAATACCTAGAAGAACGACGGGGTAACTACACTGGTGAGGCCGATGCTGTCGTTCTTCCAGCTAACTCAGCCGAAGTTGCCTCGGTCGTGAAAATGTGTGCAGACAGCAATATACCGATTGTGCCGCAGGGTGGTAACACCGGCCTGTGCGGCGGTGCTGTTTCAAAGAGAGGCCAGATCATATTGAACCTTAGGCGGTTAAATCGGATTACTGACGTAGATCCGATTAATGACACTATGACTGTGGAAGCCGGTTGCATCCTCGCCGATATCCAACAGGCGGCAAGTAACATCGAACGCTATTTTCCTCTTAGCCTAGGTGCAGAAGGCAGTTGCCAGATCGGTGGCAACCTGTCGACAAATGCTGGCGGCATCAACGTGCTGCGCTATGGCAATGCCCGTGAACAAGTCTTAGGTCTTCAAGCCGTATTACCGGATGGACAGATTTGGAGCGACCTGAACGAACTGAGAAAGAATAATACGGGCTACGATCTACGCAATCTGCTGGTAGGTTCCGAGGGAACCCTGGGAATCATCACAGCAGCTGTCCTCAAACTTTACCCCCAGCCACGCCAGGTCGAAACCGCATTCGTGGCATTGAAAGACCTAGACTCCTGTCTAGAATTGCTGACAGCTGCGCGAATCGACAGCGGCGGAACGCTGTCCAGCTTTGAACTCATACCAAAACTCGGTATAGAACTGGCGGAAAAACACGTGCCAGGCTGCCGAAACCCTTTGTCGACTTCCAGCGACTGGCACATCATCATGGTCTACAGCAGTGCCGCAAATGGTACGGATCTACGCCTGACATTAGAAAATACGTTGGAGAACGCGCTGGACAATGGAATCATTAGCGATGCTGTCATTTCAGCCAGTGAAACACAGACAGCACAGATCTGGAAAATCCGAGAAGGTTTGGTCGAGGCGCAGCAACTGGTCGGAGAACGCTACACCTACGACGTTTCCGTAAAGATCTCACAGGTTCCTGAATTTATAGAACGGGCCGGCATGCTTGCTCAGTCGAAAATGACAGGAATTCGCCCCTACGCCTTTGGTCACGTTGGTGACGGAAATATTCATTTAAGTCTATTCCAGCCCGATGATGTCGACGGTTCAGTTTTTCGATCTCGCCTGCCCGAGTTTGATGAACTGATTTTCGATTTAGTTCACGAATACGGCGGGTCATTCAGTGCCGAACATGGTATCGGCCTGCTTAAACTTGAAGAAATGTCTTCGTATAAAGACCCAGCTGGACTGTCGGTCATGCGCGCAATTAAACAAGCCGTTGATCCCTTCAATATCATGAACCCAGGCAAGGTGCTTCCGTAACCAGTTGTTTACGTGACACCATCAGATAGGCCCGCAGTCCTTAGTAACCCAACGCTGGATCGACGACGTTATTCAGCGGTTTACCGCCTAGATGCCTTTCCAAATTTGCAAATACCAAATCCAGTGTCAGTTCGACGTACGTGTTTCCATCATCGGCTGAAATATGTGGCGTCACGATAAGATTGGGTGTATGCCACAGGCTAGAGTCCGCAGGTAGAGGCTCTTCATCAAACACATCGAGAATAGCGCCTGAAAAGTGGTTGGATTGTAAGTTTTCGACCAGCGCCCCGTAATCCATGGTCGCCGCTCTGCCGATATTAACGATACCCGCGCCGGGCTTAGTCAAAGCCTGCCGTCGACGATCGAAGAGGTTCCGGGTTTCAACAGTAAGGGGCGCCGCTAGGATCACAAAATCTGCAACCGGTAACACCGAATCCAAATCCTTAGAGGTACACACAGAATCGATACCTGACACCGGTCGACCGTGACGACTGATTCCAATGACATTCATTTCCAGCATCTTGCAGCGGCGGGCGATAGATGCACCGATATGTCCAATACCGATGATCACCACAGTCTTATCGACAATTGACCCGGAAAACAACGAACTCCAAGCGGCCATTTGTTGATTATTGATGATTGTGGGCAAACGGCTGTGCAGCATCAGGACGGACATCAGACCAAATTCACCTCCTTTTGCGGCATGAGTACCTCGATTGTTGACGACTGTAACCCCATCCGGAAGCCAGTTCATTGGGCACAGGTGTTCAACCCCTGCACCAATGATATGGATCCACTGGAGATTGGGCGCAACCCTGGCCAGGTCGTGAGTAGGTAGGTCCCAAGTCACAAGTACATCCGCCGATTGCATAGATTCTGAAAATCGATCGAGATCCCAGTCTATAAACACCTCGATCTGTCTGGCTACATCAGGGTACTTATCGCAGGCTGCCTGAAACCTTGCTTCAGTTATAGTAAAAACTGCCTCGCCCTCTTTTGTAGGCGGAAACGTTTCGGGCGACGCGTGATTATTCTTAATATGCACACGCAGTTTGTCGCTACACATAATGCACTCTTGTTGCTTTGGATTTATGATTTGTCACTGGCTATTAACGAACTCGCCTAGCCCTGATTGTTCTAGTCTCTGAAGCTCTTCAACAACTTCAGCTTGCCGATCAAGATCGGATTTATCGGAAGTATCGAACTGAATTGCTATAAATGCGTCTGCCAAACGACTCAGAAGTGTTGCCTCATCGCCTGAACTCTGACGAGGCATCGTCAGCACCGTATCACCACCATAAGTAGGCACGACACCTTCCGAGTTCTTGCTGGCCCTTAACGGCTGTCCTCCATTGCTGATCTTTTTGATCTCATCCAGAAGTCGTTTCCGCATTAGAGCGATACCCTTGTCACTGACGACTAGATTTTCGTTGCCATGGACTGTGATCGGGCCCATTCCTTCTACTGCCTCAACATCAGCCGGAGATCTCTGCTTTTCCTCATAAGAGCGGTCAAACACCTCACCCTGCTCGATAAGTTCCGGGCCTTCCGGTGTGTTCCACTCGGGCGGATCGCCGCGTTCCCCGAAATTCGCCCAGGCGAAGCAGGTGGTGTTTTCGTCATCCAGTGGAACAACCCAGCGTGTAAACGAACTGCGGCCATAGTAACGGACCTCTGTACCGTCCGCTGCGAATGCACTGCCTGCCTGAGTAACGTTGGGCAACACCAACTCATTGACACGCAGCCAAACGTTATCGCCTACGCGCCGAGTATTTACACCCAGCAACCACGCGTTCCGATCAAAGAAGTCTATTTGCCCCACTTCGCCAAAACCTTCGGAAAACTGGACACGGCCAATTGAGGAATGCAGAAAGCTCGTATGTAGAGGATCCAGGATTGCATCGAGCACTTGAAGCCAGTTACAACGAAAAGGTGCGGCGTATGGCACACGCTCCATTTTTTCGAATGTCATGGCATCAAAGATTGGAAATTCGGGCTGCTGATTCGATGGTCCGAGGTAAGCGAAAATCAACCCTTGATGCTCGACTGTCGGGTAAGCACCGAGTCGCACTCTATCCTTCAGACGCCGGTTAAGCGCTAGCGACTGGCCTGGGGCATCCAGAAGGCTGCCATCGATATCAAATTGCCAGCCGTGATAACAGCATCGTATGCCTTTATCCTCACAACGCCCAAACTCAAGTGATGCTTGGCGATGTGGGCAGCGCTTGTGGACAAGTCCTAAGCGTCTGGATTTGTCTCTGAACAGCACCAACTCTTCCCCTAAGATTCTAATGACGACAGGGCGTTCTCCGAGTTCAGAAGATAGAAAAAAGGGATGCCAGAATCGGCGCAGGTATTCGCCGCAAGGTGTACCAGGCCCTACCCGGACCAGCGCTTCGTTAATCTCAGTCGATGCGCGATAGTCATAACCTCGATAATCTCCGGAGTGTGACTGAATATGATTTACTGTCATAAACGATGGTCCTTTTGTCATTCAGCCTCGACCGAACGACCTTGCGTTTCTGTTAAAACATTTAGTCTGAAACTCTCACATATGTGCTCAGGCAGGATAGCCACTCCGGTGCGGACTGTACATCAGCTACCTGCTCAGGACTACAATTACAGAACTTCATACAACCAGCCAAATCGACATGTGGAAGAATCCCAAGGTCTGGAGCCTAGCCATAGCTGAAACTATTGCTTGGGCTGGCATCTTTTATCTGTTCCCGGCAATGCTAATGCGCTGGGAAGCTTACTTTGGCTGGTCTCGGGTCGAACTCACTTTTGGATTTACCGGTGCACTGATTATCTCCGCAGCAACAGGCGTTTTTGCTGGGCGCTTGATCGACCGGGGACATGGCCGGATCTTAATGACTGCGAGTGCTTTCACCGGCGGTTTACTGATAGCAATGTTACCGCTGCTGCAGCACCTCTGGCAGTTTTATCTGATCTGGTTGTTGATTGGGTTTACCATGGCCGGTTGCCTCTACGAACCCTGTTTTGCCTTTCTGACACACGTTTATTACCCCAAATCAAAACGACCCATCATCATGGTCACCCTAGTTGCCGGGTTTGCCGGGACTTTGTGCTTCCCGCTCTCCAGCATCATCTCCAATAATATTGATTGGCAAGCAGCGGTGTGGGTTTTTTCAGTTCTGATCTGTGGACTCGCAGTTCCGCTGTTCTGGTACGGCGCGTCTACAGCACCTACTCAGAAACATTCTCCCCCAACCGCTCGTCCGACTCCTCTTGCGATAATTATCACGCCATTACTGAGGTCTCCAACCTTTTGGTGCCTGGTTGTCGCATTTGCCTGTTTTTCACTGAATCACAGTATGATCATCAGTCATATATTGCCTCTGCTGGACAGTCGGGGTGTCTCAACAAATTATGCAGTGATCGCGGCGTCATCGATTGGGGCGGCGCAGGTACTGGGCCGGCTTGTTCTTATCACGGTAGAACGCCACCTATCCATGCTTCTAATTTGCATGTGTTCTTTTATCGGCCTGTCGCTTGCCAGTGTTAATCTGGCTTTTGCCGGCACGACAACAATCATTCTTTGCATGTTCGTGTGTCTCCAAGGTGGGTCTGCAGGAATTGGCAGTATTGCCAAGCCGACTGTCACAGCCGATCTGTTAGGTAGCACAAACTTTGGTGCAATCTCAGCCATGGTGTCCATTGCCCACATGCTCGGTTTTGCATTTGGACCAGGCCTCTCGGGCCTCATATGGAGTGTTACCGGCTACGATACCCTGATTAAAGTCACCGGTGCACTGGCTTTGATTGGCCTATTCAGCCTATTTATTGCACAGAAGTCGTCACGAAATTAACTCAATGGCACAACACACATTGTGTTTGTTATGAAACGAACTGTGCGGATGATTTCCGCTATAACTGTCGTTATCGTACTGAATGGGCGCCAGTAAGATAATATCTGTGTCACCTTGATTTAGTGGAACACCGACAATGCCCCCCCTGGTAGACCCTGTACCATCCGACCAACAACTGCCTAAGTCAACTGAAGTGGCTATCATTGGCGGGGGAATTATCGGTGTTTCAGCTGCCCTGACACTGGCAGAACGTGGAATACCAGTTGCTTTATTCGAAAAAGGGCATATTGCCGGCGAACAGTCGTCGCGAAACTGGGGCTGGTGCCGCCAGCAAGGTCGGGACCCACGGGAACTGCCATTAATCATCGAGTCACTCGCACTATGGCGCAAGATTCATCAACGTACTCGTTGTGACGTTGGATTCAGGCAATGCGGTATTCTTTACCTGGCCAATACGGCCAAAGACGTTGCAGACCGTGAAGCATGGCTACAACATGGTCTCGCATATGGTGTTGAATCCCGAATGGTCTCTAGCAAAGAAATTAATAAGCTACTTCCGGGATCAAACGAACAGTGGGCTGGTGGACTCTATACACCGACCGACGGTCGGGCCGAACCGACCATTGCAGCACCCGCGATAGCTCGGGCAGCACGCCAACTGGGTGCAAGAATTTTCACCCAGACTGCTGTACGAGGTATAGAAAAAACGGGGGGACGGATATCGGCTGTCGTCACTGAAAATGGTTCAGTGCAGTGCAGTACTGTCATTCTGGCTGGCGGTGCCTGGTCCAGCACGTTTTGCAGGAACCTGGATCTGCGTCTGCCTTTGCTGATGACAATTGGATCTGTTTTTCGTACTGCACCGCTGAACGATGCCCCTGAAAGATCCGTTAGCGGCGCCGGATTCGCAATTCGAAAACGGTTGGATGGAGGTTACACCGTTTCCCATGGGAGCATTTCCAGTTTCGATATAGTCCCAGATTCTTTTCGTTTCTTGAAGGACTTTCTACCGTTGGCCTGGATGGCCCGAAAGATTCTACGACCCACATGGACGAATCGCTTTAAAACCGAGTGGCGGCAGAAAAACAAATGGTCACTCGATGAACAGAGCCCTTTTGAGCATATCCGAACTCTGGATCCGATGCCTATTCAAAGTACGCTGAACAAAAGCAAGCAAAATCTCATTCATGCTTTTCCGGCGTTTCAGGATATTGAAGTCGTAGAGAGTTGGGGAGGATTGATTGATGCTACACCCGACGCCGTGCCTGTCATTTCTCCTGTCGATAACCTGCCGGGCTTCTTTCTGGCTACTGGGTTGTCGGGCCATGGATTTGGCATCGGTCCCGCTGCAGGTCAATTGGCTGCAGATGTTGCTACCGCCTCTGAGCCTCTCGTTGATCCAACGCCATTTAGGTTTTCGAGATTCAGCGATGGCTCCCGCATACAACCTATCGTAGGTATCTGAGAACGAAACCTGTATTGTTTCCGTTACGTTCTTTACTAGTGACCCAGTGACCGATTTACCTCAGGCGCGTGGAATCGAGCCACCTTACCGGTCGGAGACAACGGTTCGGTGTAGAAAAACGCAGGCAGTTCGTCATCGGCATCAGTAAATCCGGCATCACGATTAAATTGATACTCAAGGGTGAGTGTTTCTTTACCCAATTCAGTGTAAAACTCTTCCGTCAATTCCGTACCATGCGCGTCGTTAATGGCGTTGATCACGAATTCGACATTGGTATCCGTTACCCCACGCCCAAAAATACATAACCCCAAAGAATCTGAACTAGCCATTACCAACTGAGATTCCAAACTGGCGGCAACAACTTCGTCGACAGTCATATCGGTACAATCTAACTTTGGTACATTGCCTGCTGTATGGTCGGCACCCTGCGCAGTTACCATCATGGTTATACCGGTTGCCTCGACAACACGTGGGTCATAGGCGCTGATCGCCTGTTGCTTAATCACAGGGACTCTCTCGAGCTTGTAGTGCGCCCCAACGCGCCCGGTTCCTTGCGCCCACAGTCGTCCGTTCACAGAACCCTTCCTGATCTCTTCGAGTACTTCTTTCATAAACTCAACATCGCCAAATTTACCCAGCCCAGCGTCCATCAGCACCGCGATCATTGCCCCCGTTTCTATTGTGTCTATCCCCAGATCATTTGCAATGAAGTTCACACGGGCCAGGTCATCCGGATCTTTTAAGCCGCAGTTGGTGCCCATCAAACCCAGAGTTTCGTATTCAACAGGAGACGTTAGTTCGTTACCGTCATTATCGACATAGACATTGCTGCACTCGATGGTACAACCGGGCATACAGGCATGGGCGGTTTGACCACCTCGTTCCAATTGCAGCTCCCGAATGTGCTGCCCGCCCATAGCCATGGTCTCATCATCTTCAACAATGCGCCCCTCACTAAAATTACGCACAGGCAGGCCGCCTAGATAATTTTGGACGTCGGCCATTAATGCGGTCCCATAAGTCGCCATGTTCTGAGCAATTTCATCTTCGTTAAGCATCGCGTTATAAGCCTTCACAGACCCCATCACTTTCTTTCGATCATGCAGTTTGGGCATGCGATTTAGATCCACAACCACTGCTTTAACACGCTTACTCCCCATCACAGCGCCAACCCCACCTCGCGCTGCGAGACGAGAAGGACGCAAGTCAGTATCGCTAAAGGAGATCCCTGATAACAATCCTCCGTACTCACCGACTGGACCACACAAGCCTATACTGACCTTGTTGCCATACCGCTCGTGCAGTCGGGAAGCGGCTGCAAAATTACCCAGCCCCATATATGGCGTGGCCGAGTCATAAGCTATTTCCCCTTCTTTCGAAATATGGATCACGACCCAATCCTCTGAAACGCCGTGCAGAGTTAAGCCAGCCATACCGAGTTGACCTAACGCGAATCCAAAGGTGCCGCCTGCGTTAGCTTCCTTGATGCCACCCGTCAATGGGCTCTTACATCCGATACTTAGACGGTTCGCATTTGAGAAGTTAGTGCCCGCAAATGGCCCCGCAGAAAAAATCAGGGGGTTTTCGGGTGATAACGGATCCACATTAGCAGCCCCGCAGTCGACCAATGTCTTTGCTATTAAATAGCGACCACTCCGGGCAATGGCTTCTCCGTGCAGCTCATTCCGATCTACCGTCCGATTATTCAGATCGATGTGAAGATACTCGCGCATGTGTCGACTCCCTTAATAGGTTTAGTGTCTTATCACCTACATTTTAGCACTGACCAATCCTTGGCTGGAGAGAACGGTCTACCATTTCACCTCTGTATTACCATCCAGACCAATAGCCTGCCCGGAGATGTAACGGCCTTGTTCCGAACACAAGAATATAACGAGAGCAGCTACGTCTTCTTTAGCAATGAATACCTTCATCGAACTGCTGTCCACAAATTCTTCTTTAACCGTGTTTTCATCAACATCTCGCAAATCAGCTTCAGCAGCAATAATTCGGTCAATTCGTTCTCCTTCGACCGAGCCCGGACAAATTGCATTGACTCGAATATTTCTTTCGCCGAGTTCAGCGGCCAGTGATTTGGTCAGTCCGATCAATCCCCACTTGGAAGACACATAAGGCGTTCGGTTCGGCGGACCGTAAAGACCGGCACTCGACGAGAGGTTGACGATCGAACCCCCCGCAGCCATATCAAGCAGCGGTATCGCATGTCGGCAACAGTAGTACGCTCCCAAAAGATTGACTTCGATGGTTTTGACCCATTCCGACTCCAGTACCTTCTCTAACCGACCCACGGGCCCGCCGATACCTGCATTATTGACGAGTATGTCCAAGCCACCGAATCGGGATTTGATCTCATTAAATAGGTCTTCGACCTGACCTGGCTGTGAAACATCAGCGACACAGGCCTGTAGGTCGGCACGCTCATCTTCCAATTCGGCCACTGCAGCGGCATCGTTATCACATACACACACTTTTGCTCCCGCCATGGCAAATGATGCAGCGATAGAAAGGCCTATACCGCTTGCGCCTGCGGTTACCAGCACACGCTTCCCACTCAACCCGGTCAGCTGCGTCATGGCTAATCTATTCCTGAGTCATCGTCCAACCGAAACTCGAACCCATCCTCATGTGCCGCGTCCATAAGCCACCGGATCAGGTGATCCGCGTAACTGCGCCGGACTACTACTTCGAAAATACAATCGCCTGAACTGTGAAAAGCCGGCGTAATCAGAACATTCGAATGCGCCAGAATGGTCTGCGCACAACTTCCCTGCGTAAATGCGTCGGCGTGGAGATCTAGCGTACACGCAGCCGACAATACATCCCGGGACTGACGGCCACCGATTCTGAGCAGAGATTGACCACCGGTCAGATCGGTTATCGCGACGTGCAACCCTGACAGGCTATCCTCAAGATTTTGAATTATTGAGGCTCCCGGTTCCTTAATTGTTATCAACCACTCATCTGGACCCAACCAATGACAACTCAGACCGCCTGACCTGACGACAGTGTTCGGGATTACTGGTAGCTCAACGCCAGTTACTCGCTGGACTCCATTGAAAAACCGGGAGTTAGTGCTGTCACCACGTAGATTGACAAACTGGGCTACGCTGATTCCACTGAACCAGACACCATAGTCACCGGCAATACCCTTAAAAGATATCCCCCAATCAATTCCCGCGAATTCAGAATGCTTACTACCAGATATAGTCATCGCCTGCCATCGCTCCGTCACTAAAACTCATTTGTCTGGCTCTCCGTGTAAGTTCCCTGACGAACCATGCGTAGATCTGGTCTATGTTTTATGCAACCTATTTTCCGGATCATAAAACACCGGGCTTGTAATGATCGCCTCGATGAGTTTACCGTCCAGCGTCGGTGCATAGACAGAGGCTCCCAGCCGACTGTGACCTCCTTTAACCAGTGCCAAGGCTATCGAACGACCTAAGATAGAGCTGTAGTAACTCGAAGTTACATGACCCGTCATTGGTACTGGATAGTCTGTTGATGGTTCGTTGACCAGTTGTGTGCCCTCAGGTAGAACCTTCTGCGGCTGATCGGTCACAAGTCCAACCAGTTGTTTTCGGTTCTCTCTCAACATATCCGAACGAACAAGTGACCGCTTCCCAATGAAGTCTTTTGTTTTTGAAACTATCCACTCCATACCAAGGTCAGCCGGTGTCACAGAGCCGTCGGTATCCTGCCCAACGATGACATATCCCTTCTCAGCCCGCAGAACATGCATGGTTTCCGTACCGTAAGGTGTAATGTCGTACTCGCTGCCAGCCTCCATCAGTGATTCCCATAGAGCAACCCCATCGTCCGCGGACACGTTAATCTCAAAAGCCAACTCCCCGCTGAAGCTGATTCTGAATACCCGTGCACTGATACCGGCCACGGAACCCTCCCGCAGGCTCATAAAGGGAAAAGCGTCCGCAGACAAATCAATATCTGAACAAATCCGACCCAACAGTGAACGACTGTTGGGCCCGGCGATACTAGCGACAGCCCAGCGGTCAGTAACGGAGGTAAAAAACACCTCTAACTCTGGCCATTCGGTCTGGTGCCATCTTTCCATCCAGCCCAGAACGTGTGCCGCACCGCCAGTCGTAGTGGTCATATAGTAATGGTTATCACCTAGTCTGGAACTGACGCCGTCGTCCATCACCATCCCATCTTCTCCGAGCATTAACCCATAGCGACACCGGTTAATTTCGAGCTTCGACCACGCATTGGTATAAATTCTATTAAGAAATTCTGCTGAATCCCGCCCGCGAACTTCGATCTTTCCAAGCGTAGAGGCGTCCAACAGGCCGATGCCTCTACGTGTAGCGAGGCACTCGCGGCTTACAGCACTCTCTATAGTTTCACCGGCTTTAGGGTAATACCATGGCCGCTTCCACTGTCCGACGTCTTCAAATACTGCACCGTGAGCCACATGCCAGTGATGCATAGGCGTTTTCCTGACTGGATCGAAATACACGGCTCCCAATTCACGACCTGCTATAGCCCCGAAAGTGACCGGGGTATAGTTGGGCCTGAACGTGGTGGTCCCAGTCGCCGGGATGGACTGTCCCAAGTGTTCGGCAAGTATCGCCAACCCATTGATGTTTCCGGTCTTACCCTGATCGGTACCAAAACCTAAAGCGGTATATCGCTTAACATGCTCAATAGAGCGGTAGCCCTCTCGCGCTGCGAGCGCTATGTCCGCAACCGTCGTGTCGTTCTGGTAGTCGACAAATTTTCTGCCACCACGGCCCGGCAAAACACCATCTGGAACATCCCACATTGGTTCTATAGATGAATCGGACCTACCTGAAACATGCGGAATATCTATACTTACAGACGCATAACCCGTCTCTTGCACTGCATGTAACCCGGCATTGATGCCGTCTCTCAGACAGTTATCCAGCTGAAAAATACCCAAGGCCGATCCAGCAGACCGTTCGGATTGCACAGACTCACCCGGTATAAAACAGGCCTGACTGTCATCATATTTGGGTCGACCACCAGACTGACAGTGCAGATGAATCGCCGGATTCCAGCCTCCAGAAATCGCGAGCACCTGACAGTCGAGAGATCCCTTTTGAGTCAGTACGTCCCGACCATCGGCTGATAGTCGACATAATTCCACCGCCCTCAAGCCTTGTCGACTGCTTCTCGTGCCACCAATCCCATGACCCGAATAGACCGGAATATCCAGCGCGTCCATTTGCGAGAGTAGCTCCTCGGATGGTCTCTGCCGAACATCTATGACCCCTTTTACCTCCATACCGGCGCCGTGCATCTCGACAGCGGTTTGATAGGCTGAATCATTGTTCGTAAATACAGCCCCGGTACGGCTAGGTCGAACGGCATAACGATTGATGTAGGTCCGAACCGCCGAGGACAGCATGACGCCTGGGCGGTCATTGTCAGCGAACACCAGACCCCGTTCTATGGCCCCGGTAGCCAGTACGACCCGGCGAGCTCGGACCCGCCAATTGCGTTCTCTGGCAACAATGTCGCCGATGCCAGCCTGGTGATCGGTCCGTCGTTGGTTGATCACCAAAAAGTTATGATCGTAATAACCTGAGACGGTGCTTCTCGGCAGCAGCATCACGTTGTCCATCAAGGACAATTCCTTTAGCAGATTACTTAGAAAAATCCATGGACAGGCGCCCGATACGTGCTGTGCGCTCGAGAGCAGATCGCCCCCCATTTCAGCTTGCTCATCTGCAACAATCACCCGGGCACCGGAACGACCAGCTACCAACGCGGCCATTAGCCCGGTCGGGCCAGCACCAACAACCAATACATCGCAATGGGCATTTCGTTTGTCATAGCGGGCTGAATCAGGCTCAGTGGGTGCATAACCGAGCCCAGCAGCGCGTCGTATGTGACCTTCATACCAATGCCACAAGAAACGGGGACGCATGAACGTTTTATAGTAGAACCCAGCTGGTAGTAAGCGGCCTATTCGATTGTTGATCGCGTACAGGTCAATCTCAAGACTCGGCCATCCAACAACGGTCTTTGCTGATAGTCCCTCAAACAATTCAACCTGTGTCGCCTTGAGATTTGGTATCGTTGATGCGCCCTCCCCCAACTGAACAATCGCATTCGGCTCCTCGGATCCACTTCCGAATACGCCCCGAGGGCGGTGGTACTTGAAACTTCGACCAAAGAGCCGTAACCCGTTGGCCAATAATCCCGATGCCAGGGTGTCACCCTCAAAACCCTCATAATGACGACCGTTAAAGAAAAACTCTACGGGTCGGCCACGGTTGATTCGGCCACCAGATGGAAGACGCTGTGAACTCACTCGGGTATTCCGTCTGGCGACTGCTCACTGATCTTATATACCGCCTCGATTTTATAGGACTGACTGTCTCTGACGGCATTGAACCACCGCCGACAACCGGCTGTATGGCACCACTGCTCCTGAAACCTACCCTTTGTATTTTTACGATTAAACAGATAGTCGCCCCAGTCTTCATCGGAAAGCTTTTCAGGTTCCTTCGGCCTGACAATATGGGCCTCACCACCGTAGCTGAACTCCGACTGGTCGCGTGACCCACACCAGGGACATTCAATGCTCAGCATTCAGCCTCCTTTGTCGGCCAAGATCAGTGTGCGACACCAGCCGCCCCGTGTTCATCGATCAAGGCACCCGTATAAAATCGGTTGAGATCGAACGCTGCGTTTAAATCATGCGGTGCATTACGTGCAATGGTGTAAGCAAAGACCCAGCCCGAACCCGGTGTTGCCTTGAATCCACCGGTGCCCCAACCGCAGTTGAAATACAAACCTTTTACGGGAGTCAGTGAAATAATTGGACAGGCATCTGGGCAGACATCAACAATTCCACCCCACTGTCGAAGCATTCTGACTCTGCTGAAGTTCGGAAAGAGCTCAACAATCGCAGCGACATTTCCTTCGATAACCGAATAGCTGCCCCTTTGGCCGTACCCAATATAAGAATCTATGCCTGCACCCACCACGAGTTCGCCTTTATCAGATTGACTGATATAGCCGTGAACAGCGTTCGACATGATCACCGTATTGAGCACAGGCTTTAACGGCTCTGACACCAATGCCTGTAGAGGATGACTCTCGATTGGCATTCGTAGGCCAGCGTAATCGGCCAGTACACTCGAATGACCGGCTGCAACAACACCAACCTTAGGTGCCCCGATAAAGCCTTGTGTCGTATCGACACCTATCACCGATCCGTTTCGCTGACGGATTCCAGTCACCTCACAGTTCTGAATGACATCGACCCCATATCGGTCCGCACCTCGAGCGAAACCCCAGGCCACCGCGTCGTGACGAGCGACACCTCCACGAGGCTGGAACGATGCCCCAAGTATTGGGTAACGCGCCTGTTGTGAAATGTTGATAGTGGGTTCGATATCCTTGATCTGCGTGGGCGTTAACACTTCGCTGTCGATGCCGTTTAACTGATTGGCACTGGAACGACGAACAATGTCTCGCATATCCTGAAGGGTATGGCCGAGATTCATCACACCACGCTGACTGAACATAACGTTGTAATTCAATTCCTGGCTGAGTCCCTCCCACAGCTTCAATGATTTTTCATAAAGATGGGCGGCTTCGTCCCACAGATAGTTGGAGCGAACGATAGTGGTATTCCGCCCGGTATTACCCCCGCCAATCCAGCCTTTTTCCAGGACGGCAACGCGAGCGATTGAATGTTCTTTCGCCAAGTAATAGGCGGTCGCGAGACCGTGCCCACCGCCACCAACTATGATCGCGTCGTACGCCGGCTTGGGTTCTGGACTCCGCCAGGCCTGTGACCAATTCTGGTGATAGCTGACCGCATTTCGTGCCAGACTGAAGATCGAATACTTATTTTTCATTGACAAAAATGAGAGATTTACCTATTTATCTGCATATACCGGAAAACGTGAACACAACTCCAGAACCTGTGCCCGCACATTATCCACCACGCTCTCGTCACCCATTTGATCGAGGACATCACAGATCCAGTCGGCAACCTGTCGGATTTCAACCTCACCGAATCCTCGGGTGGTACTGGCGGGCGTGCCAATACGAAACCCGCTCGTGACAAACGGTGAACGAGGGTCATTGGGCACGGAATTCTTGTTGACCGTGATATTAGCCCTGCCGAGCGCTGCATCTGCGTCCTTGCCGGTGATATTCTTGTCAATGAGATCTACTAGAAACAAATGGTTATCCGTGCCTCCCGACACGATCTTGTAACCTCTTTGAATGAATGAATCGGCCATAGACTGTGCATTGTTGATCACCTGCTGTTGATAAATCTTGAACTCTGGTTCAAGCGCCTCTTTTAATGCGACCGCTTTTCCTGCAATCGCGTGCATCAGCGGGCCGCCCTGAGTACCGGGGAATACCAATGAACTCAACTTCTTCTCAACGGCTTCATTCTCACGGGCCAGAATCATGCCGCCACGGGCGCCGCGCAGCGTCTTGTGCGTTGTGGTAGTAGTCACATCAGCGATTGAAACGGGACTGGGGTATAGCCCCACTGCCACAAGACCGGCGACATGCGCCATATCGACAAAAAGATAAGCACCGACAGAATCTGCGATCTCCCGGAATTTTGCCCAGTCAACAATACGGCTATAGGCGGAAAACCCCGCCACTATCAACTTCGGTTTGTTTTTCTTGGCAAGACTTGCCACCTGGTCGTAGTCGATCTCTCCGTTTTCGTCGTCCAACCCGTATTGCAAAGCGTTGTACAGCTTGCCAGAAAAATTTACCGCAGCACCATGAGTTAAATGACCACCGTGGGCAAGACTCATACCAAGAACCGTGTCACCGGGCTCTGCGAGCGCCATGTACACCGCTGCATTAGCACCAGACCCTGAGTGTGGCTGAACATTTACGTAGTCCGCATCAAATAGTTCTTTTGCCCGATCTATCGCCAACTGCTCAGCCACATCCACATGTTCGCATCCGCCATAGTAGCGTTTACCCGGATAGCCTTCGGCATATTTATTGGTCAGTACGGACCCTTGCGCTTCAAGTACTCGGGGGCTGGTGTAGTTCTCCGAAGCAATCAGTTCTATGTGTTCTTCCTGACGCTGCCTCTCGTCCAGTATTGCGGCCCACAGTTTCTCGTCATAACCTTCTATACGTTCTGTCATCTTAAACATCGTCGTCACCTCGCAAAATATGCACTACCTGGTACGTTTTCATCTGACCTAGACTGGCAGATCAACTTTTGTTCACTGCACAGTTACCATAGCCCCTGGGGCATCGATTCACCGCGGCCAAAAGGTCTGCCCCCCGAATTCTAGTAGGACTGTCAAATAACCCCAACAAAGACAATTAATCGGTCGCATCAATAAGAGTTATTTGACTGAGGATTCACATCTGCTCTGAACAGCGCGTCTTCAGGTTTTCAAGCACCGCTACTGGCACGTCATCCAGACTACTGCAGAGTTCATGCACAACAGACGAGATTCGCCGAACCCGCATGGCATCCAGCCGCACGGGCAACAGACTTAATGCCTTTTGCACACTATCCAGATCACTGTAGCTTCCGTGAAACAATGTAAACCAACGTTTACCCGAAACGCTGCTACTGAAATAGCTGACGTGATCATCAAATAGTTCAGCACGATAAAATTCTCGTATCAGTATCTCACTGGTCGAACTGAAGAGCTCCAGTGTGTATCGTTTAGATGCCTGGGCAAGCAACCAGTCATAGTCATTGCGTTCGAGCGGTGCTGAGCTTGCCGATTCAGACGCCGCAGGTTCAATCACCGGCTGTCCAGTACTCTGTGCTATCGAAGATACCTCTTTCAGCGGCGTGGCATTTGCCATCGCCGACACCGTATCGACATTGTCTTGGGCCCGAAGAAACTCAGAAAGCAGTGCGATGTCGGTGTCCTTATGGCTGTTCCGGGACTTAGATTGGTACTCGTCCTGCCAAATCCGCTGTAGAGACGCGTTGTCATCGGACTGCTCAATCAAGCCAAGTACTGGCACCCACCCTGTAAGCGAACCAGGCACCGACAACTTAACCCAGGGCTGCGCCAAGTCGATAAATTTCAGCGACTGATTCCCACCCAGATTCATTACGACCAGAGCCGATTCTTGGACAGACGCTACCCCTGAACGCAGGGCCGCTCCTTCTGCTACTTTCACGCTCGAGCCGGAAATCTGTTCGATATCAGTGAGGTTGACCCAGCCGGTCAACGATTGGCTGAGTTCCACCAGATACCAGTCGTCTTGCCGCTCGATAATCCTGACGAGCTCCCCCGTATTGGCTTCAGCCAGAATGACCGAGAGTCGATTGAATGCGCTATAAATCCAGACTGGCACCGGTCCGACCCGAGCGTACTGACTGACCGAACCACTGCGCGATTTCGATTCGCTCAATTCAGCGAGATTCTGAAGCAGCAGACCGGCTTCCAGACTGCCACTCTTCTGTGCCGCCGTTAACCATTTCCTTGCATCTGCCGAGTTTTTGGACACACCTGCGCCGTACAAGTAGGCAGTGCCGACACCATACTGCGCTGCAGCGTTTCCATTATTGGCCGCTGCCCGCCACCATTCCAATCCATGCTCGCGATTTGAAGTCAATCCTTTGCCACTGAGATAGATAGCGCCGAGCAAGTATTGCGCCTTCGGTTCACCCTGTTCAGCAGCACGGCTGAGCCAGTAGACCGCCTCTTCAGTACTAACAACAACGCCGGTTCCTTGCAGAAACATCAGTCCCAGCCGATACTGCGCTTGGGCATCGCCTTCATAAGCCAGCAGCATCCACATCTCGAGCGCCTTCTGATACTCGCCCAACTGGTAGGCCTTGAGTGCTTCGCTCGATCCAGCGAAAGACACCACCGGTATCGAAAGTAATGCTAGAACCCCCAAGGTGAGGACCAAACGCACCAACAGGCCGGCTGTACGATCACGCCCTTTGAGTAACAGCGGCGACCAGCATTGAAACATTGTTCTCATACCAAAGTAACCCAAAGCAACTCGATTCCTGAAAGCCAACTATTGAGACGTACCCTGGGCTTTCTGGCGCCAGCGTCTCAGACTCTCCAACGACCGTCTTCCATGATAGGCGATCTGCTCATCGGAGTAACGCCACTGCTTGCCGACTGGACAAGCCAGTCGTGACAAACAACGATCGCCGCAACCCGAATGAGATAAAAGACGTTGTCCCACGCAAGCCTGTAAATCCAGTAGAGACCCATTTTGGACAGCCTCCGCGGGACACATGGATTCACAGGGTTTGGTCTGACAACTCTGGCACGGTGCCTCACCCGTGTCATATGCGTTTGGTGGCAGTGGGGTATTAATCAGAAACACGGCCCTAAAAGCAAACCAAGGGCCATAACGTGGATGCAGATCGATACCGATCGGCGATGGATGGCTCCAGCCGGCGAACTGCCCGAGCTTCTGTAGCGGCAATGGCAGTGGCCCTGGATACAGTAGATCCACCTCTGTACATCCCCAAAACTCTAAGGCCAGCGTATGAACACTCGACACCGCGTCATCATCGAAAGGATCAGGACTGTTTTCTAGGTTATTCTTGACACGATTCCACAAGCCTGGTCCCCCCATCCCCAACAGCACCAGCCTGGCGCTTTTTCTGACCTCGACCCCCAACTCCATCAGTGATTGGAGCAACTCTTCTGGCAATCGAGCCGTATCGAGAACCTGCAACAGATTGAATCCCTGACCTTCGAGCCACTCAGCCCCGGCGTACTTATCTTTTGGATTCATTGATTTCGCGGTCTGGAAATGCGCGGTTTATTGGATAGAGAGATTTCGACAGCCACAGGGCAAGCTTGGTTATAGTTCTGACCATTAAATGGTCTTCTGCCAAGCCTAACTAGAAAACACAGTCTTGAAAACACTTTTGGTTCATGGCCACCGTGGTGCCAGAGGCAATCGCCCTGAAAACACCTTAGCGGGATTTGCGTTTGCGGTCGAGGCAGGCGTTGATGGCCTGGAGCTCGATATCAGAATCAGTGCTGATTCGCAGATTATCGTACACCACGATGAGCAGCTCAATTGCGCCCTCACCCGTGATTACTCCCGACGATGGCTGAGGCACAATGGACCAGCTGTCTACAACCTCACCCTGGCCGAGCTAAAAAAGTTCGATATTGGCCGTATAAACCCATCATCAGAACTGTCGAAACAGTTTCCTGACCAAGTCTCTGTCGATGGAGAAAGGATCTGCACCCTGTCCGAAGTCGCCGAATTTTGTAACGATCTCCCAAGCGGTAGACCAATCTTGAATATCGAGGTCAAGTCAGATCCATTTCATCCCCACGCCACACCGCCCCCGCATGAATACTCCCTGCTCTTGGTACGGGAACTCAAAAAGCTCGAACTCATAGACAACAGCTGGGTTCAATCCTTCGATTGGCGCATTCTGCGGCAGGTGCAACAGCTTTGCCCTGAGATCACCACTTGTTATCTCACCAGCCAGGCGCCCGGTTACGATACAGTCGGTAACCAGAACAATTCACCGTGGCTAGCCGGTTTCGACCTCAAGCAGTTTAACGGCAATATTGCAGCTGCAGTGCTCGCGGCTGGCGGTCGGATCTGGGGACCTTCTATCGACGATCTGTCTAACCAACGTGTGGAAGAGGCCCATGCTGTAGGCATTCCCATCCACTGCTGGACGGTAAATCGCAGTGACGAGATCAAACAACTCATGGTATGGCAACTCGCGGGGGTGACCACAGACTATCCGGAACTCGCTGTCCGAATGGCGCATAGAATATAGTCTCCGGGCAATGTTGAGCCACGGCATCAAAGATCGGCAGTCGAATAGGCTGTTCGTGCTTTTTCTCTTCGTCCATATGGTGATGTGGACCCTTCTGCCTGGACTGACCCGGCACGAACTCGACAGTGACAGCATGATGCATTTTGCCTGGGGACAGGAATGGATGCTGTCCTACAACTTACATCCTCCTTTCCTGCCGTGGGTGGTTGCTGGTTTTCTTAAGCTTGTCGGCATTTCGAACTGGAATTACCTGTTCCTGTCCCAGATCAACATCGCTATCGCCTTTATTGCGATCTATCTACTCGCGCGGCAAATCCTCAGGCCTGCGCAGGCATTAGCCGCCGTTTGTCTTCTCGAATTTATTCCTTACTACAGTTTTCTTAGCATTCGACTGAACCATAGCTCACTGCTGATCTCCATATGGGCATTAACGGCGCTATTCACTTACTATGCTATAAACCGGAAAAAGCTGATGTATTGGGTCGTCCTAGGGCTCTGTCTTGCAATCGGTATGCTGACCAAGTACTACGCCATAACCCTGGTCGGTGCTATTGGCCTCTACATCATTTCTACTCGGCAAGGTCGCGCACAGATGGGCACCCCTGGCCCTTATGCGGGCGCACTGGTACTCGCGTTGCTGGTCTATGTTCATGTGGATTACGTAGACGATCATAGAATTGGCACGGTTCAGCACATCAGCGACTATTTCTTTCTGGATTCGTTACCGATCCGATGGAAAGCAATCAGTTTTTTCCTGGCACAACTAATTTACCTGCTACCACCAGTTATCGCGTTCATGCTAGCGACATACAGTTCCTCATTATCCCAGCGGTTGCCGACTCTTCTCAGATTTCCAAATCTGCCGGAGCACGCTGGACTCATATACGTGGTAATGCTTTTTCCACTACTGATCACCGCGATCCCTGGCCTGATACTGGGAGTAGACATTTCAAGTCGCTGGGGCGGCCCGATACTTATTACAGCAGGGATCATGCTCATTCTGCAGTTTCCCATCAACCTGACCGGCATCCAATGTCGACGGATTGTTGTCGGTTCTATTGTTTACGCCATACTGGTACCACTAGTCATGCTGGCTGTCATTGGTCAGGGAGGCGTCAAGTCACGCTACAACTTTCCAGGAAAGGAACTGGCATCGACCGTGACACGCCTGTGGCATGATTCGTTCGAGTCTAAACTCGAACTGGTTGGTGGCGGCTGGATGGCACCTGACAGTATCGCCTTTCACTCGATCGATCATCCGTCAGTACTTCAACACCTGAGCCATCAATGGAGCCCCTGGGTCAGTGAAACAGATATCCGAGATCATGGAATCGCGATTGTCTGCCTGGCTGATGACAAACTGTGTTTAACCAATGCGAATACAATGTTTCCTGGTTTCAAGTTTCGAACGCTTACGATCAAGGGTAACGATTACGGCCTGTCACACTCCAGAACTCAGAGGTTCCAATACTTTCTCGTGCCGCCAAAGACAACGAACATTCAACCGGACGATGTACTTCACACCCCTCGCCGCTAAACCTGGCCGAGACCTTGATTCACGGGCACCCGGCGTCATTACCCGTTGTCTATAGGGTGCCACGCTTGAACTGAACAGACACCGAAGCGCTGCTATTATTCCGATGCAACTGACGAATTGGCTCGAAGCCTTATTCCTGATCTTTTCACAACGGACAATTCAAGGGAAAAATCGACATGACTGAGACAATGCTTGCAATCGAAATTCCTGAACCAGGCGGACCTGACGCACTCAAACCCTGTTCCGTACCCATTCCACACCCGACACCAGATCAGATTCTGATCCGCAATATGGTCGCTGGCGTTAACCGGCCCGACTGCGCTCAGCGTCAGGGCAACTACCGCCCGCCGGTTGATGCAAATCCACTGCCCGGCCTTGAAGTCGCGGGCGAAGTTGTAGCGGTCGGTGAGGAAACCAGTCGGTATAAACCTGGCGATCATGTTACAGCGCTTACCCACGGCGGGGGTTATGCGGAATATACGACGGTACATGAACGGCATTGTCTACCGTGGCCTGAAGGTTATGATGCGCAGCTGGCCGGTGCCATACCGGAAAACTATTTCACGGTTTACTACAATCTTTTCACTCGCTCTCGGCTTGCATCGGGCGAGACACTTCTCGTACACGGTGGCAGCAGCGGTATAGGTCTCGCGGCTATTCAACTGGCCAAAGCCTGTGGCGCTACCGTTATCACTACCGCCGGCACAGACGAAAAATGCGCCTTCTGCGAATCGGCAGGCGCTGACAAGGCTGTCAATTACCGAACCGAGGATTGGCCAGGGATCGTAGGAGAAATTACTGGCAAAAATAGGGTTGATGTGGTTCTAGATATGGTCGCCGGCGACTACATCCAAAAAAACATCGATTTGCTTGGACGGGATGGTCGCTATGCTTTAATTGCTTTTCTTGGTGGGAGCACGGCTGAAGTCAATTTCGGAAAAGTCATGATGAATAGACTCAGCATCTCCGGCTCGACCCTTCGGCCCCAAAGCCTGGATGAAAAAGCCCAGATCACCAGTGACGTTGAGCGCACTGTCTGGCCAATGTTCGAAAATAAGACAGTCAGACCTCACATTCACTGCACTTACCCGCTCAACCAGGCAGCCCAAGCCCACCACCTCATGGAAAGCAGCAGTCACATAGGGAAGATCCTGCTGACCATTGAGTGAGCGGTTAGCCACATCGACGATTCGGTAAAGACCGCGACGATACTGTTCGAATATCCTGATTCTACGGTATGCTGTTGTACGTACTTACACCTGATAAACAGTAAACGCGAAGAATGCATAATATTTATGACGCCGATCTTGACCGCTGTGATGCCAACTATGTATCACTGAGTCCATTGAGTTTCCTAGGTCGTGTGGCTCGGGTTTATCCGGACCACCCGGCAGTTATCCACGGCGGTACCCGATGGACTTGGAAGGAAACCGCAGAACGATGCTATCGACTGGCCTCAGCGTTGGCAAAACGGAACATCGGACCTGGGGACACAGTATCTGTGATGGCTCCAAATATCCCCGCCCTGTACGAATCTCACTTTGGCGTACCGATGACAGGCGCTGTACTCAACGCCTTAAACATACGCCTGGACGCCAAAACACTTGCATTTATCCTTCAACACGGTGAGGCGAAAGTTCTCATCACCGACACCGAATTTTCACCTGTTATCAGAGAAGCCCTTAGCATCTGTAAACAGGATCTACTCGTAATTGATATCGATGATCCTGAGGGACCCGGCGGCGACCGACTGGGCGAACTGACTTACGAAGAACTTCTGACTGAAGGTAAATCGGATTACACCTGGTCTGCACCGGATAGTGAGTGGAATGCAATCGCACTGAACTATACCTCTGGGACCACGGGTAATCCGAAAGGAGTTGTCTACCACCATCGTGGCGCCTATCTCAATGCAAGCAGCAATATTATCGGCTGGAACCTGGGCCATCATCCCACGTATCTCTGGACCTTACCGATGTTCCACTGCAACGGCTGGTGTTTTCCCTGGTCTCTGGCCGCTGTCGGGGGGACCAGTGTTTGCCTTCGCAACGTCAGCGCATCTGCCGTCTTTGATGCGATCGCTGATCATGGTGTCACTCATTTCTGTGGTGCACCGGTGGTTCTCAATCTGATCATCAATGCAGCTGAATCGGAAACCAGGAACTTTGATCACACGGTCGAAGTGATGACAGCGGCCGCACCACCGCCAGCTGCTGTGTTGGCCGCAATGGAAGCTGCGGGATTCTCCATGACCCATGTATATGGGCTGACGGAAACTTACGGCCCTGCTGTCATCTGCGCGTGGCACCCAGAATGGAACGACCTCACACTCGCTGAGCAGGCCGAAATTAAATCGCGGCAAGGTGTGCCCTATCACATGCTTGAGGACCTTAAGGTTCTTGACCCCGAAACTATGAATTCGGTTAAACCGGATGCCTTACAACTGGGCGAGGTCATGTTTCGCGGCAACATAGTGATGAAGGGCTATCTCAAGAACCCGAAGGCAACTGCAGAGGCTTTTGCCGGCGGCTGGTTCCACTCCGGTGATCTTGGGGTCCTGTATCCCGACGGGTATATCCAGCTTAAAGACCGTTCAAAAGACATCATCATCTCAGGGGGCGAAAATATCTCTTCAATTGAAATTGAGGACACGCTTTATCGGCATCCCGATGTCCTTGAAGCTGCAGTCGTCGCCCGTCCGGATGATAAATGGGGTGAAACACCGTGTGCTTTTGTTACCCTTAAGGACACGGCCGTCGAAGTTACCGACCAAGACATTATCAATTTCTGTCGCGAGCAGATGGCACACTTCAAAATACCCAAGACGGTTGTTTTCCTCGAACTGCCCAAAACATCTACCGGTAAAGTGCAGAAATTCAGGCTGCGCGAAAAAACCGAAGTGATGGGCAGCCTCTAACCACAACAAACACTTTCTATTCCGAGTAACTTTCTATGACAAATGCCGGAGTTATATCGACAAATCACACCAGCTTTACGGTATCTGACTTAGATCGAAGTATTGCCTTTTTCAGAGACGTTCTCGGGTTCACAGCCACACCTAAACTACCACGGTCCAAATCAGTCATTCAGAGCATAACCGGTGTCAGTGAATCGGATGTGATGATCGCCTATTTGCATGGTCCGGGCCACACCTTGGAGCTGATCGAATATCTTGCCCCACCCGATCGCAGCGAAGTCCGGCCCCGTCCCTGCGATGTAGGATTTGCCCATATCGCTTTTGATGTTGAAGATATCGATGCGATCGTGACCTTGGCCTTGAAATACAATGTGCATCCGATCGGCCAAATAACTACAGTCGATCAAGGACCGAACCAGGGTGGTAAGGCCGTTTATCTACGTGACCCTGACGGCATAACAGTCGAACTGATACAAAAACCTGTTACATCAAGGCGCTAAGCCTGCAACAACATAACTACCCGTTTAATCTACTGTGTTCGGGTGAATTTTATCCATCCAAGTTGAACGGATCATCAATGGACCAGCTTGGTTCTGTAAACCAGCAAGGCCCGTCATCGGTCATATAAATATGATCTTCGAGCCGAACACCGAATTCCCCGTAAACACAAATCATGGGTTCGTTCGAAAAACACATGCCTTTAGCCAGTTCAATTTTGTTTCCCTTGACCAGATAGGGCGGCTCATGCACGTCCAGTCCGAGGCCATGGCCTGCTCTGTGCGGCAACCCAGGGACTGAATAACCGGGACCCAGACCCGCCGACTCAATCACCAGTCGCGCTGCGCTGTCCAGTTGTTCCGCAGGAACACCCACCCCAGCTGCAGCAAATACGGATGACTGGGCTTTTTTCTCTAGATCCCAGATTTCACGCTGCCTTGCGCTAGGGTCTCCAAACACATAGGACCTGGTGATATCTGAAAAATAGCCATCGAATGTTGCGCCGACATCAATGAGAACCATATCTCCCTCATGCAGAACCTGAGGATAGGGTACCCCGTGCGGATAAGCTGTCGGCTCCCCGAACAGCACTATTCTGAACGGCGGTACGCCATCAGCACCCAGCTTTAAATGCGCATCACTTAAAAACTGCTGAACCTCGGTGGTTGTGATCCCCTCGCGCATAATACGTGCTGCACTGGCATGAATCTCTAGAGTAACGTCCATGGCGTGCTGTATCAGGGCAATCTCGGCATCTGACTTTCTTATTCGGCACGGCCCGGTGATCCGACTACCGTTCACATAATCAAATCCGGGAGCGGCTTGGCGAAAGGCATCGTAGACAAAAAACGGGGCGGCCTCATCGATCGCTACAACCGCACCTGATCCATAACGTGACGCAACAATATCAGCAACCAAACGAGCCGGGGCTTCATGCTCATCCCATACCCGAATGTCACTACCAAACAGGAGCATTGCCCTCGTTTTTTCTGCCTCAAAAGCAGGGCTGATGTAGATCACCTCACCATCAGCGGGAATGATGGCGCCGTGTAGCCGCTCAGTCGCCCACAGTCTAAGGCCGGTGAAGTAGACTAGACTGGCTGTGGCCTCGAGAAACAAAGCATCAATACCTTGGTCGAACATCAGGCGCTGTGCCTTCTCGATCCTGGTCAAACGCTCAGCGACTGTGATCGGGTGATAGGCGGAAGGCTGTTCAAGCCGACTTAACTCTTGCGCTACTGTAGACCCGCCTATTCCCAGTGTCATGTCCCAACTCCTTCGATGATCCGGTACTCCACCTCGAGGTTACATACAGACCACGGGGTCAGCACGCGACGTGTCAAAGCGGCCACACCCAGAGAATCATGGGCACCCCCACCACAACCACCAGCACTTCCAGCGGCAACCCCATTCTCCAGTAGTCGCCAAAACGGTATCCACCCGGCCCTAGGATAATGGTATTGTTCTTGTGTCCGATGGGTGTCAGAAACGCACAGGATGCAGCTACGGCAACCGCCATCAGAAATGGGTCTGGACTGACATCCAGTCGCACGGCCAGTTCAACAGCGATGGGCGCGGCGATCAGAGCAGTGGCAACGTTGTTGAGCATGTCGGACAGCGTCATCGTGACAACCATGATGATGACCAAAATAAACACAATAGGCAGTCCGTCTGTCCACTCGATAATGGTTTTCGCAATCAACTCAGCAGCGCCGCTGCTTTCAAGTGCGATGCCTATCGGTATCAATGAGCCCAGCAACACAATGACGGGCCACTCAATTGACTCGTACAACTGCGATAGAGGCACCAGTCCCGCGATCACATAGATCAGGGCAGCGGCTGCCAGGGCAACTGGCAGGTAAGCCATGCCGGTTGTGGCAGCAGCAATCGCAACTGCAAAAAGGCCGATTGCCAGCCACGCTTTTTTCCGTTGAATCACCACAAGCCCCCGCTCGGCCAATGGCAGGCAGCCCAGCCATCCCGCCACATCCGACAGTTCGTCTTCAGACCCGGACAGCAACAGAATATCGCCAGCTCTGATCTTCAGCTTTCTGATTCTTTCCCTGAATTGGCGACCTTGTCTTGACACACCAAGAAGCATGCTATTGTGCCTGGCAGCGAGTCGGAGACTCATTGCCGAACGTCCCTGGATTCGGGCACCGTCCGGGACCACCACCTCTACTAAAATCTGGTTATCCGCCAGAACGCCAGCACTTTTCTGTGCTGATGCATATTCAAGACCGGCGGCACCGATGAATTTATCCATCGACTCCACACCCCCTTGGATAACGACAAAATCACCGGCTCTGACAACACGACCCCGGGCAAACCCTGACATCCGTCGACCCGCACGAATCAGACCGAGCACGGCAACGTCATACTCCTCCGCTAGCGGGTACAACTGATCGAGGATATTACCAACGACCGCGGCGTCCTCAGTGACCCGGGCTTCCGCCACATAACCGGTAAGGTCCTGCAGTTCCTGCCTGGTGTTGTGACGCCGGCGCTCAGCAGGCAACAATCTCCAGCCGACAAGTGAGACAAACACAACCCCAACCACAGCCACCACGATACCGACAGCTGCAAAATCGAACATGGTGAACGCCTCCCCGAGCGCTTCCCCGCGGTATGTTGCAACAACGATATTTGGCGGGGTACCAATCAGGGTCACCATACCGCCGAGAATGGTCGCGAACGACAGTGGCATCAGTGTCAGGGAGGGACTGCGTTTGGCTCGGTTGGCAGCTTCCATATCGACAGGCATCAGCAATGCAAGGGCCGCCACGTTATTCATCAGCGCCGACAGTGCTGCTCCGATCACCGAAATCAGGCTGATATGGGTAGACAGTGCGGCACCACCGCGCACTACAAACCGAGCGATCAGTTCCACTGCTCCCGAATTTGCCAGGCCACGACTGACGACCAGCACCATGGCCACAATCACTGTAGCCGGATGCCCAAAGCCGGCAAAAGCTGCTTCTGTGTCGACCAGACCGCTTAAGACCGCAATCGTCAGGGCAGCAAACGCAACGAGATCGTATCGAATACGACCCCAGACCAGCATTACAAACAGCAGCCCCAACACGATGAACAGGCCCGATTGTTGGTAGGTCACAGTAATCAATCAGTTCGAGGTGATGGGTCCAGGCCTACTTGGGTTGCATCCGGATAGCACCGTCAAGCCGGATCACTTCTCCGTTGAGCATCTCATTGTCGATGATATGCTCGACCAGCGATGCGTATTCTTCAGGCTCACCAAGTCTCGGTGGAAAAGGAACCTGGTCGGCGAGGCTCTCCTGTACCTCCTTGGGCAGGCCGGAGAGCATCGGTGTTTTGATTAATCCAGGTGCGATGGTCATTACCCGTATCCCGAACCGTGCAAGCTCGCGCGCGGCAGGCAGCGTCAGTGCAACCACGCCACCCTTGGAAGAACTGTATGCAGCTTGTCCGATTTGCCCATCATAGGCCGCAACCGATGCGGTGTTGATAATGACACCACGCCCACCACTGTCTCCAATTAAATCCAGTTCTGACATTGTTGCAGCGGTCAGGCGCAGCATGTTGAATGTTCCAATCAGATTCACATTAATGACTTTTTGATATTCGTCCAGATCATGGGGGCCGTCACGACCAATAATACGGCCCGCTAAAGCGATTCCTGCGCAGTTAACAACCACTCGCGGCGGACCTATCTCGGCCACAACCCGCTCTACAGCAGATGCAGCGGATTGCGCGTCAGCCACATCACAGGCGATACCCACACCGCCAAATTCGTCCGCCTTGTCCTGGGCTGCTGTTTGGTTGATATCAAGAACAGCAACCCGGGCCCCTCTTGCAGCCAATGCGCTCGCTGTGACTGCGCCCATACCGGAAGCGCCTCCGGTCACGACAGCTGATTGATTTCTCAGGTCCATAAATTACATCCTCCGACAGGTGCTATTTCTTAGCCGATTAGATATTGCTTGCTTTATAGCAGAATTTTCCCTTTAGAGGCTTCCATGTATCACTGAGGCCCGTTAATCTACGCCGATTGGGATTCACAAAAGGCAGTAACTGATGACTGAGGATACGATCCCCGTAGAACGCGAGTCTATGGAAGTCGACGTTGTAATTGTCGGTGCGGGACCTGCCGGACTTTCGGCAGCCTGTCGTCTGATGCAACTCGCTCAGGAACATGATAAAGAAATCAGTGTTGTTGTGCTTGAGAAGGGCTCCGAAGTCGGGGCTCATATCCTCTCGGGAGCGGTCATAGAACCCAGAGCCTTATCAGAACTCTTTCCCGATTGGCAGGAACGTGGTGCCCCGCTGACTACCCCGGTTACCCGGGACGAAGTCTTCTTCTACCGGAATCAAACCAAAAGCATAAAGGTGCCTAACTTCACGATTCCTCGAACCATGCACAACAATGGCAACTACATCGTCAGCCTGGGTAAAGTCGTACGTTGGCTAGGAGAGCAGGCCGAGGCTCTGGGTGTAGAGATTTTCCCGGGATTTCCCGCCAGCGAGATCCTATTCAGCGAACTCGGTGCCGTCAAAGGTGTCGCGACAGGAGAAATGGGTATTTCATCTGCCGGTGACCGCAAACCCACCTACGAACCCGGAATGGAACTGCACGCCAAATACACCGTGTTTGCGGAAGGCTGTCGCGGACACCTCGGCAAACAACTCACGCGTCAGTATGCCTTAGATCATGAACGCTCTACGCAGCACTACGGCATAGGCCTCAAAGAACTCTGGGAGGTTGATCACACGATTCATCAACCGGGGCTCGTTATTCATGGGGCCGGTTGGCCTTTGTCGGAACACGGTGCAACTGGCGGTTCTTTTCTCTACCATCTGGAAGACAACAAGATCGCCCTGGGACTCATTGTTGACCTGAACTACAGTAACCCGCATCTGAACCCTTTTGAAGAACTACAAAGATATAAAACACATCCGCAGATCAGGAAATACCTCAGCGGCGGTAAACGGATCACCTATGGCGCACGTGCCATCACGAAAGGGGGTTTTAATTCTCTGCCTAAAATGTCTTTCCCCGGTGGCTTCCTGGTTGGCTGTGATGCCGGTACATTGAATTTTGCCAAAATAAAAGGAACGCATACCGCAATGAAATCCGGAATGGTGGTGGCTGAAACAGTATTCCAGGTACTGGCTGACAACGATCCGGGCGGCAAGGATCACACGCACTATCAAACCAATCTGGAACGTTCATGGTTGATCGATGAACTAAAACGCTCGAGAAACTTCGGCCCTGCGCTACACCAATTCGGAACCTACCTGGGTGGTGCATTCAACTACGTCGACCAGAACTGGTTCAGGGGAAAGCTGCCTTTCACGTTGCGCGACAAACACAGCGACCACGACAGTCTTATTGATGCCGCCAGTGCTCCAGCCTTGGAATACCCCAAGCCGGACGGTGAACTGACCTTTGACCGCAATTCATCAGTATTCCTGACCAATACCTATCACGAGGAAGACCAACCAGCTCACCTGAAACTTGGCGATGAAAATGTCCCCATTATTGTTAATCTTCCAAATTGGCAGGAGCCGGCACAACGCTACTGCCCGGCCGGAGTCTATGAGGTACTAGAGGACGACAGCGGTCAGCGCTTTCAGATCAATGCACAGAACTGTATTCACTGCAAGACGTGCGACATAAAGGATCCAAGCCAGAACATCACCTGGGTGACACCTGAAGGCGGTGGCGGTCCTTCATATGCGGAAATGTGATCCAGACTTAGGCCGCGAAAGCCCGCGCATTCTGGAATAAACGAAGCCACGGGCTGTGTTCCCCCCAGTGAGCGGGGTGCCATGAATTACACAATGTCCGAAAAACCCGTTCCGGATGCGGCATCATGATCGTTACTCTGCCGTTCGCAGCAGTTAACCCAGCAATGCCATCTGTAGACCCGTTTGGATTGTAGGGATAAATCAGCGTGGGCTGATCCCGGTTGTCTACATAACGAAGTCCGGTCTGATTATTATTCGCGAGGTGCCTAAGCGCTACATTGGAATCGAATGTCGCCCTGCCTTCTCCGTGTGCCACTGCGACCGGCAGATAACTACCTTCCATACCGGCCAGTAAAACTGAATCAGATGCCAGCACTTCCACCATAACCTGCCGCGCTTCATACTGCTCTGATTCGTTCTTATCGAAAGATGGCCAGTGCTCCGCCCCCGGTATCAGTTCCTTAAGTGCTGCCAGCATCTGGCAACCGTTACACACACCCAGCGCGAATCGCCCCGGATGCTGGAGAAAACGTTCAAACATATCCCGCAATCGAGACTGATAAAGAATTGACTTCGCCCAGCCTTGACCCGCGCCAAGTACGTCACCAAACGAAAAACCACCACAAGCAGCAAATCCGGCAAATTCCATAAGGTCTCGATGACCAGCAGCAAGATCACTCATTGTGACGTCGACTGCGCTGAAACCGGCACGGTCGAAGGCCGCAGCCATTTCAAGCTGCCCGTTGACCCCCTGCTCCCTGAGGATCGCTACCCGTGGTCGACTCCCCGATAATATTGCCTTAACAGCAGGGTTCTCACCGAGATCAAAGGATACTTCGGCATGCAGTCCGGGGTCTGTGATATCGAGAATACGTTCATACTCAGTGTCAGCACAGTCAGGATTGTCCCGCAGACGCTGCATTTTCCACGATACTTCCGACCATGCTCGGTGCAAATCGACCCGTGCAGCGCGGAACTGCTCCCGACCATCGGCTATGATCTGTATATCATTGTGATCCTGCTCGACGCGACCAATCACTCTGGAGCAACCACCCAGTCCATAACTGTCCAGGCAGGCAAGCACCGCCGCCTGATCATCAGCCCGGACTTGTAACACCACACCCACTTCCTCGCTGAAAAGTGCCGGTAAAACATCACTGACGCTGCCGAGATCAATTTCAAGACCACATCGACTGACAAAAGCCATCTCGCACAACGTAACAAAAAGCCCGCCATCGGAACGGTCGTGATAAGCAATCAGCTTATGCTCGCCGATTAACTGTCGAGTTACCGCAAACAGTCCTGCAAGTTGCCCTGGTGAATCCAGATCCGGCCCCTCACATCCGATCTGGCCAAATACCTGTGCCAATGCAGACCCTCCCAGTCGGTCGAGCCCAGCCCCTAGATCTACCAAGATGAGCACGGAATCGAGGGTGGTCTGCAACAACGGCGTCAGGGTCCGCCGAATATCAGCAACCGGCGCAAATGCAGATATGACCAGTGACAACGGCGCCACGACCGTGTTTGCCGTCTCGTTCAACGCCCAGGTGGATTTCATCGACATCGAGTCTTTCCCGACAGGTATTGAAATCCCGAGCTCAGGACACAATTCCAGCGCAACAGCTCTTACAGTGTCATAAAGCGCGGCATCTTCACCCGGATGTCCAGCTGCAGCCATCCAGTTGGCCGACAGTTTGATATCAGTCAACCGCTCGACCGCGGCAGCGGCAATATTTGTGATGGCTTCCGCCACCGCCATTCGGCCACTACTGGCCGGATCAATCAGCGCCAACGGCGCACGTTCACCCAACGCCATTGCCTCACCCGCATAGCCTTCAAAACCGCTAGCAGTGACCGCGACATCCGAGACGGGTACCTGCCATGGTCCTACCATTTGATCACGCACGATCTGACCCGTCACACTGCGGTCGCCAATGGTGACCAGAAATGTTTTGTCAGAGACACCGGGTAACCGAAGTACACGTTCAGCAGCTTCGCCGATGCTGACATGGTTTAGCTGCAATTCTGGATAACTGTCGTGCCTGCGGTCCACGACTCTGGACATCCTCGGTGTATTGCCAAACAGCACATTTAGATCCAGGTCAATCGGCTCACTCACTCTTTTCGGTACGGTTGGCTCATGGGTTACCTGTGGGCTAGTTTCTACTTTCACCTTGAGCACAGGCGTTTTAGTTGCCGCGCCTACAACACTGTATAAACACCTTTCCCGTTTACAGATGGCTTCGAATTCTTCTAACTGATCAGGCGAAACTGCCAACACATAACGCTCCTGGGCTTCGTTGCACCACACCTGCATGGGTGACATGCCCGGTTCATCGTTCGGAATTTTCGAGAGGCTAAACTCACCGCCGAGATTTGAATCATGGATGAGTTCCGGCAAAGCGTTAGATAACCCGCCTGCACCGACATCATGTATTGTGATAATCGGGTTGTTTTGCCCACGCGCAATGCAGGCGTCGATCACTTCCTGACAACGTCGCTGCATTTCGGCATTTCCACGCTGGACTGACGCGAAATCTAAGGACTCTGTGCTCTGGCCGGAATCGACACTCGAAGCCGCACCCCCGCCCAACCCAATCAGCATTGCCGGTCCACCCAGCACAACCAGTTTAGCCCCAGCCGACATGGTATTTTTGTAGACATGGTCAGAGCGTATATTGCCCAACCCACCGGCCAGCATAATCGGCTTGTGGTAACCGCGCCGAACCTCCCGAATACCGCTTGCACAAGCGACTTCCAGAGTCCTAAAGTAACCCCCTATGTTGGGGCGACCAAATTCGTTGTTAAACGAGGCACCGCCAATAGGCCCGTCTAGCATAATTTGAAGCGCATCGGCCTGCCGAGGATTACGTATTTCTGGCAATTCCCACGGCATCGAAGCCCCGGGCAAACGAAGGTCGGAAACAGAAAACCCGGTGATCCCCGCCTTGGGCTTGCCTCCGCGCCCGGTAGCACCCTCATCCCGAATTTCCCCGCCAGAACCGGTCGCTGCACCCGGGTAAGGGGAAATTCCCGTCGGATGGTTATGCGTTTCGACCTTACAAAGTATGTGCAAAGGCTCGGCTGTACGCTTGAATACGCCGGACATCGGGTCCGGCAAAAACCAGCACCCCGCCTGCCCCTCAATTACCGCCGCATTGTCATTGTAGGCCACAAGCGTGCCTTGCTTGTGTCGCTCATGAGTCGTCCTGATCATACCAAATAAAGAATCAGGCATAGGCTCGCCGCCTATAACCCAGTCCGCATTGAAAATCTTGTGTCGGCAGTGTTCTGAATTAACCTGCGCGAACATCATCAATTCTGCATCTGTTGGATCTCTTCCTAAACTTCGATACTGTTCCACCAGATAATCGATCTCATCGTCCGACAGCGCGAACCCCATTCGCTCATTGGCTTCAATCAATGCATCTTGGCCACCACCCAGGACCTCAATCTTCGTGAGCTTTCCAGGCTCGGGCGGAGAAAACAACACCTGAAGTTTTTCTCGACTGGAAATTATCGACTCAGTCATTTTGTCGTATAACAGTGGGATCAAATGCTGTTCGATAGCTGGAAGCTCGAGCTCGCCTCGAATAATCCACGACACCCCCCGCTCGAGACGAACAATCTCACTCAGACCACAATGATGAACAATATCAGTGGCTTTTGTTGACCACGGTGAAATAGTCCCCGTGCGGGGGAATACCATTATCTCCAGGCCAGTAGTTGTTGTATCGGCCGAGACACCGTAATCTAGTAAGCGGTCTAATATTTCCCGCTTCTTGCATAAGAGTTGTTTGTTTGTTAGTGCAACGTGCAGATATCGTGCGGTCAACCCCTCTAAACTCGGCAGGCTCTCACGAACCTGGTCATACAGTTTGCTGATTCGAAACCGGGAAACCGCTGACCCGCCATCGAGGATCAGCACGACGCTGGCAACACCGTATTCGACCTACTGTATAGCGGCAACGTCGAGGTTAACTCCCAGCCGGAGTGCAACTTCCTCGTAGGCCTCAATCACACTACCCAGTCCATGTCTGAAGCGATCCTTATCCAGCTTTTTTCGGGTCTCAGCATCCCAGACACGACAACCGTCTGGCGTAAATTCATCACCCAGCACGAGGTTGCCATCGCAACGTCCAAATTCAACTTTGAAATCAACCAGAATCATGCCCGCATCGGCAAACATCCTTCCTAGTATGTCGTTAACCTGAAACGTGTTCCGTTTCATCAATGCAACCTCGTCTCGAGTTGCCCAACCGAAAGAATCGATATGGTAGTCATTGATCATCGGATCGTGTCGGGCATCGTCCTTCAGAAAAAACTCAAACGTGGGTGGTTTAAGATTTAGTCCATCTTCAATGCCGAGGCGTTTACACAAAGACCCCGTTGCAATATTACGCACGACACATTCCACCGGAATCATATCCAAATTTGTTACGATCGATTCGGTCTCGCTCAGCAGTTTGTCAAAGTGTGTATCAACGCCCGCATTCTCAAGATTCGTCATAATAAACGCATTGAACAAATTGTTGACCATACCTTTGCGGTCCAATTGCTCGATCTTTTCACCATCAAATGCAGAGGTGTCATCCCGAAACTCCATAATCAAAAGCCCGGGGTCCTCGGTAAGATGCATTGACTTCGCTTTACCTGAATAAAGTTCTTTACCACGTTTCATAGTCTGCTTTCCCAGTTAACTTTCAGTCCAAAATTAAAGCACATCCGCCTTCTGCAGCGCAGCACGTACATCATCATGATACTGCTCAGCCAACGGTATCAAGGGGAGACGAATTCCCGGACCGATCAGACCTTGTTGGCACACAGCCCACTTTGCCGGGATCGGATTAGATTGAAAAAACATTGCAGCATGAAGATCGGCCAACTGGTTATTCAGTACCGTGGCGTTGTCAGTATCGCCAGCTACCGCTGCAGCACACATTTCGTGCATCAATTTAGGCGCTGCATTGGCGGTGACTGAAATGGTCCCTTTTCCCCCTGCCAACATTAGCTGACAGGCGGTGCCATCCTCACCGGAATAGATTGCAAATCCATCTGGTGCTCGATCGATTAAATCACACCCCCGATCGATATCGTTGGTGGCATCTTTTATTCCCACAATGTTGTCGATTTCTGCCAGCCTCAAAGTGGTTTCATTACTCATATCGACCGCGGTACGTCCTGGAACGTTGTACAGAATCTGCGGAATTGGGACGGCAACAGCAATTGATTTGAAGTGCTGGAATAGTCCTTCCTGTGGTGGCTTATTGTAATACGGTACAACCAGCAGGCAGGCTGTGACGCCTACCGCTGCCGCATCTCGAGTGAGCGCCATAGCCTCAGCAGTTGAATTCGCTCCAGTGCCACCGATAACTGGTATCCGACCTGCTGCCGCATCCACCGTACGGCCGATCACTTCGATATGTTCATTATGGTCAAGCGTTGCCGATTCCCCGGTCGTTCCAACTGACACGATCGCATCCGTACCCTGTTCCACATGATGATTCACCAGTCGCTCAAGGCCCGCCCAGTCCACAGAACCGTCGTCCCCCATCGGGGTAACCATCGCAACCATACTTCCAGTCAGCATATTTAGACTCCTTTGAGCACAGCAAATCCCCTTGCTATGAGCCATCGATGGTACTTGCCGAGACCATCGTTGACAAGAATTGCTGAGGTCAGTCCAGCCTCCAATTCAGGACCCCGCCGTTAATTCGAGCATCCGCCCCAATCACCAGGGGATGATTAGGTGAGATATGGCCAAAGTCAGGTGAACGGAAAAGTGGCACGGTGCATCGTTCCGCGAGCCGGGTCACAAGCCACTCCTCATCATGGCCACCGGAAAGGTCGGTAAAACGACCCACCACAACCGCGGCCAGGCCTGCCACCAAATCACAATCCAGCCACTGGTTCCAGAATCGAAGGACCCGTTCCGCCGTTTCATGGGTGTCTTCCAAAAACAAAATGTGCCCTTGAAGTGTTTTAGGAAAATAAGGTGTTCCGATCAGAGCGGATAACACACTGAGACAACCTCCGATCAGGGTGCCTTGAACCGTGGTATCTGTCGAACTGCTGCCAAACGGCGAAACCCCGATAGCACTGTTCCACGGTCGAGGTGACGATAATAACCGCACAAGACAGTCTACATCTGGCCCATTGGACCATAAGGACGATCCAGGCATTGGGCCATGAATCGCGGGCCATCCCAATTGGGCGTACAGCGCGACCTGCAAGGCACTGATATCAGAAAACCCGACCACAACTGTTTTGGGTAGGGACGATAATGCAGACCAGTCCAGGTATCTCAACAGATCACTGGCACCATAACCACCGCGCGCTGCCAGCACATAGGCACTCTCGGGATCGGAAAGTGCACTCGACAATATCTGACCGCGCGTATTAACCCCAATTTGGGCCTGCCTCTCACCCGCCTCTAAAGGATAGCGCTGGTAGCGCACCTGAATCCCGGCCTGACGGAGTACGGCCAAATTGCTCTCCAGTACCGCAGACTCCGGCGCCGAACTGGGCTCCAGTACCGTCAGCACGGTCGACAAACCGTCCGATACCTGGACCGAACCGTGTGAGTCAGTAGTCACAAAACCGCCTAGCAATAGGCTTTTGTTCAAAATATATAGCGATCACAATTGACCCGGCAGGTAGGATGACCATCGACCTATTACATCGTGTGACCGAATAGAATTCAAGCACGCAGTTGCTCTCGTACATCCGAAACGATGACTGACTGGGCGGGCGTATTGTTGAATCCGCCCGACTGACGTACGATCATGGGCGCCATTCTCTACTGGGATCAAGCGTGGAGCAAGTCATGTCGATTTTTAACGCAAACCTACAACAGCAGGAAGCAAACTTCGAACCTTTGTCACCGGTGAGTTTTCTGCGCCGGGCCGCACAGATCGCACCGGCACATACTGCTGTCATTCACGGCGATCGACGTTACACCTACGCCCAGTTCTATGAGCGCTCCTGTCGTCTTGCCAGTGCATTGTCTCAGCGCGGCGTTGGGCAAGGAGATTGTGTTGCAATCATGGGTGCCAATACTCCAGAAATGCTCGAGGCCCATAATGGTGTGCCGATGCTGGGCGCTGTACTTAACTCATTGAATATCCGTCTGGACCCACGCACAATTGCATTCATCCTAGAACACGGAGAAGCCCAGGTACTCCTGACAGATTGCGGATTTTCCGACACAGTCCGTGAGGCCCTGGCCCTGATTGACCGGGAGTTGCTGGTCGTAGACATCGACGACCCAATGGCAACCGGGGGTGAATGCCTGGGTGCTGTGGACTATGAGGATTTTCTAGCGGAAGGTGACCCGAACTTTGCACCTGAACCACTGCTGGATGAATGGCAGGCATTGTCTTTGTTATACACATCGGGGACCACTGGCGATCCAAAAGGCTGTGTATACCACCATCGAGGGGCCTACCTGAATGCGCTGGCCAACATGTTCACCGTAGGCCTGGGACGCGATTCCGTTTATCTGTGGACTTTGCCGATGTTTCATTGTGATGGGTGGACATTTACCTGGGGCGTGACCGCAGCAATGGCGACCCACGTCTGTCTTCGAGACGTCGATCCTGCTGTCGTCTATAGATTGATCAATGATGAAAATGTGACGCACATGTGTGGAGCTCCCATCGTCCTAAATATGCTCGCACATGCGCCGGACGAATCGAAGTCGAGCTTTCCTCAACGCGTGGAAATTGCGACCGGCGGTGCTGCCCCGCCCTCAACTGTAATCGAAACCATGGAAGAAAACGGTTTCAATGTGACCCACCTCTACGGATTGACTGAAACTTATGGTCCAGCAACCGTATGCGTACCGCAGGACGACTGGCCAAATCTTGCCGTAAACGAGCGTTCGGCCCGAATGGCCCGCCAGGGTGTGCACTACACGACGCTGGAAGGCGCGACGGTCAAAGACCCCGATACGATGGAAGAGGTGCCCTGGGACAGTGAAACTATGGGCGAGGTCATGATTCGGGGTAATACAGTGATGAAGGGCTACCTCAAAAACACACAAGCCACGGATTCCGCGTTCTCGGGCGGTTGGTTCCATACCGGCGATCTGGCGGTGCGCCATCCCGACAGCTACATCGAGGTGAAGGACCGTTCAAAAGACATTATCATTTCCGGTGGAGAGAATATTTCCAGCCTAGAGGTAGAGGAAACGCTCTACCGTCATCCCGCTGTATTAGAGGCCGCTGTGGTCGCCAGATCCGATGAAAAATGGGGTGAAGCACCGTGTGCGTTTGTGACTTTGCATGAAGGTGCGACCGCAACTGCTGATGACATTATCACCTTCTGTCGCGAACAACTGGCGCACTATAAATCACCCAAAACTGTTGTCTTTGGTCCTCTCCCGAAGACATCGACCGGCAAGATACAAAAATTTGTACTTCGTGACGAAGCTGAGAATCTGGAGAACTGACTGGGGCAAACAGCAAACTACCAATCGAACAGAAGATATCTTGTTTTGGGCTAGCCCGTCCACACGACTGGGTAGCGGGGGCTATCCAGCGGATCACCATCGGCATGATCGTCAGATCGGAGACCTTTATTGGTCCCGGGTCGGGCATCGTAGACCACATCATCGCCGGTATAGCGCACTGCATATCCGCGGCGGCGTACATCACCACTGCAATTGCCGCCGGCACCGTGAACGGTCAATGCATGAAAAACATAGACGTCGCCCGGAGAAAGATCCCAGCTGATAATCTCATAATGCTCACGGGCCGATTCAATATCAGGTACCGGTTCATAATTCGGATTACGTTCATACTGTTCGATCCCCGGACCTTTACCAAAAATCTCGGGTTGAAACCAGCGCCCCCAACGGTGAGAGCCCGATATGAACTCGAGCGCACCGTTTCGTTTATCGACCGGGTCCAAAGCAATCCAGAAACTTAGTACCTGCCAGCCCCTCATGGCCCAATAAGGCTGATCGTTGTGCCAACGTGTTCGGTTCGACGTCTCGGGCTCCTTTACAAACAACTGGTCATAGAGCAGGTTTATCTTTTCTGATGCAAGAATTTCCGCCGCCATCTCAGGCAAAGGTGAGTTGAAACAGAAATCCTGGAACCGCATCTCAGTTTCCCACAGTCGAAGGTTGCCGTGAAACCGACCTCTCCCAGATTCTGACTGATAGGCGTGAACAAACGGGCCCGGGTCACGAATATCGTGTTCGATTGCTTCGTTGAGTACTCCTAACCAGTGATCGCTGATGCAACCTCGTATGACAGCTGCACCATCATCGTTGTACTGTTGGATAACTTCGCTGTTGATGAGTGACATAATTGCGATTGAAGCTAAACCGGCGAGTTAATCTACCTAAATATCCGCGTTAGTCAACTGCCGGTATGGATCCGATCAACCGCCTTAGGCACTAAGATCGATAAGCAGAGGCGGCACCGATTTAGCCGGTTTACCACTGGCGAGCAGACGGGTCGCCTTTTGTATATCTGGTGTGAACACACGGTCTTTCGACAAAAATGGCACTTCTTGGCGCAGAATCTCGACCGCGTCCTCAATTGAACGAGTTGATTCAAGCGGCCTGCGGAAATCTATACCCTGTACCGCAGCCAGATATTCCACAGCAAGTATTGATTGTGTATTGTCATTCATATCAGCGAGTCGCCGGGCAGCAAAAGTAGCCATGCTGACATGGTCTTCTTGGTTTGCCGACGTCGGCAGACTGTCAACGGATGCGGGATGTGCGAGGCTTTTGTTTTCTGACGCAAGTGACGCCGCAGTTACGTGGGCAACCATAAACCCTGAATTAAGCCCAGCATCATCTACCAGAAATGGAGGTAACTCACTGATACTCGAATCAATCAGCATTGCAATTCGCCGTTCAGACAACGACCCGATCTCGGCGATGGCCAGCGCCATATTATCGGCAGCGAATGCGACCGACTCTGCGTGAAAGTTACCACCAGAAAGAATTTCTCCTGTGTCTGGCACAATGAGGGGATTATCTGAGACAGAGGCGGACTCTCGAAGGCATATTTCAGCTGCATGCTGCAACTGATCTAAACATGCCCCCAATATCTGGGGCTGGCAACGTAAGCTGTAGGGATCCTGTACCCGATCGCACTGAGCATGGGACTGATTGATTTGACTGCTATCGAGCAGGTCTCTGAATATAGCTGCTACTTTCTGCTGCCCGCGATGCAACCCAACCTGGTGAATCCGTTTATCGAATGGCATGTAACTGCCCAGGGCCGCATCGACCGAGATCGCGCCCATCATAATTGCGTTGGCGAGATTACGCTCCGCTGTCAGTACAGCATCCAGTGCTAATGCTGTCGACACTTGGGTTCCATTCAATAATGCCAGACCCTCTTTGGCCTCTAGTTTCAATGGCTTGAGCTCAATAGTATTCAGTGCTTGGGCCGTCGACACGATCTCGCCTTGGAAAAAAACCTGCCCCTCACCCATCAGCGTCAGTGCCAGGTGAGCCAGCGGCGCGAGATCACCCGACGCGCCCACCGAACCTTTTTCGGGTATGACCGGCATCATGTCATTAGCCGACATAACTATCAGCCTATCAATCAGTTCGGGCCTGACCCCGGAATACCCTTGCGCGAGGCCAACGATTTTGAGACAAAGCACCAACCGGACAACCTCGGGCTTCAAAGGAGACCCAACGCCTGCCGCATGCGAACGAACCAAGTTTTGCTGTAGCTCGGACAACTGATCGGCATCGACACGGGTCTTGGCCAGCTTGCCGAACCCGGTGTTAACGCCATAGGCGACAACATCAGCCGACAAAGCATCTTGAATATTCGCCCGGCTGCGTTCAGCAGCCAGCCAGGCAGCCTTTGGTAGCTTGATTTCTACTGGCCCAGCAATAATTTGCCGGGCCGCTGTCAGGGTGATCCGGGCCCGGTCAAGTTCTAGTGTGGTCATGGGGTTGATCTGTCAGTTAATCGTTTAAGAGTTTTTAGGAATTGTTCTGTCGCAACAGTCTCACCAGTATGCCCGCCTTCTGTCACAACCTCCCGACCCATGGCAATAACCGTACGAATGCTGTTATCCGAAGCCGAAAATATCCAGCTGTCCAACGCTTCATCTGCACTGCGTAGGGCCAGTCTGGGGGAATTCGGATCAAGCTCGATCAGATCAGCCGGCGCACCAACAGCAATTCCCGTCAGTGATCGACCGCAGGCCTGACCACCCCCCGCAACTGCGCGGTGTACAAGCGCATTACCATTATGTCGTTCGTCAGAATCCATCACCAGCGCACGTCGGTGGTACTTCAAACGTTGCCCATATTCCAGAAGTTGGAACTCTCTTGCCGGGTTGCTACAAACCTGCGAGTCCGAACCGATTCCAAACCTCCCACCTAACGCCACGAACTCGGTTGCAGGAAACAAGCCATCACCCAGATTTGCTTCAGTCGTGGGACACAGGCCAACAACAACGCCTCTTTCTGCCATCACCTCAAGTTCCGAACCACTCACGTGTGTCGCGTGAACAAAACACCAACGGTGATCGACATCAATCTCCTGACACAACCACTCAACAGGCCGGGCACCCAGCAATGCGATACATTCCTCCACTTCATTAAGTTGTTCGGCAACATGAATATGAAAGGGTATACCAGAGTGATCTGCGCGCGATACCCGGTCGAGCGTCGCCAGTTGCTCCGGCGCCACGGCCCGAAGTGAATGCGCTGCTAAGCCGTAGCCCCGATTTCCTACACCGTCCGCAGACTTTCGGACCTTATCCAACAAAATCAGATAGTCCTCCAGAGTGTTGTAAAACCGTTTCTGCACACCTTTCAGGGGCTGTTGATCGAATCCCCCGTAGGTATAAAGCACCGGCAACAACACCAGCGAAATACCCGCATCTTCTGCGGCGAACCACAATCGCTGGCTCATTTCATCCGTTTGTGCGTATCGGTCGCCTCCTGGCGCATGGTGTAGATAGTGAAATTCTGCCACCACGGTGTACCCCTGTTTGACCATCTCAATAAATACACATCTAGCAATCGACTCGAGATCATCCGGTGTTATGGCACTGTTTGCCCGATACATCAGATCACGCCAGCCCCAGAAATCGTCTTTCCCTGGCGTGCGCGTTTCGGTCAGTCCCGCCAGCACTCTCTGGTGCGAATGGGAATGGAGGTTAGGCATCCCTGGAATCACTGGCCCGGTGAGTACCAAATCTACCGACGTTTCACCGGCAGGACCGACACCCGCTATCAACCCTTCGGGCGTTATCTCTACCAACTGCTCTCGAGCCCAGCCATCGTCCAGCCAAATCTGCTCACACCGCACGCGATGAATAGCTCTAAAACCGGCCATCTGTATACGAACTCCTGGATCTAGGCGATCCTTCAGTCTGATTCTCGCTAAGTATAGACAACGACGAACTCTGGCGAATCGAGCTGCCAACGCTAAAATGGCACCATGGGTACAATGTCAAACCGCCTTCAGACGCTTGGTATCGAATTGCCGGCTCCGCGGGAGCCTGCATTCAGCTACAGCGCGGTCGTGATCGATAATGGCTTAGCTTGGGTCTCCGGGCAACTGCCCTGGCTCGATGGTTCGAACAGCCTTGTTTACAGTGGCCGGCTTGGTGAACACGTGAACGTGACAGAGGGAAAATCCTGTGCTCGAGCCTGCATTCTCAATGGCCTGGCCGTACTCGAGAAGACCAGTGGCAGCCTCGACCGCATTGAGCGCGTGATAAAACTAGTTGGTTATGTGGCGTCGGCGAAAGATTTTCATGAGCAGCCCGCGGTAATTGATGCCGCATCGAATCTACTGGTCGAGATATTTGGTGATGCTGGAACCCATGCTCGTTCGGCTGTTGGGGTTGCTCAGTTGCCACGCGGCGCGCCTGTTGAAATTGAGCTTGTTGTCAGACTACGCAGCTGAAGAGCCACAAACCACAAACCACAAACCACAAACCACAAACGCCCAATTATGTCGAACCACACAACCATCTGGGAAAACGCCCGGATTGCCACCATGCAAACCGAAACAGGACCTTACGGCCTAATTGACCGCGGATTTATTGTCGTTGCCGGCGAACACATCCAGGATATTGGGACTGCTGATACCTTCCACCCGATTGCTGGACACCTTGATTGCAGAAGAATTGATTGTGGCGGGCGCCTGATTACACCGGGCCTTATCGACTGCCATACTCATCTTATCTATGGTGGCAATCGAGCAAGCGAATTCGAACGGCGACTGACCGGCACGTCATATGCCGATATTGCTGCAGCGGGAGGTGGCATTCAATCGACCGTTCAAGCAACCCGAAATGAAGCCGAAGATGCTCTGTTTGATGCCGCTCGAGAACGGCTTCAACGAATGATCAATCAGGGCATCACGACCGTAGAGATCAAAAGTGGTTACGGGCTCGATACCAGTACTGAGTCGAAGATGTTGAGAATCGCACAGCGCCTCGAACACGACCTACCGGTCTGTGTTCACAAAACCTTCCTGGGTGCTCACGCGTTGCCGCCCGAATACTCCGGCCAACCTGACAACTATATTGACCACGTATGTCAGAATATGCTCCCAGCTATTGCTTCAGAATCTCTGATCGACAGCGTCGACGCATTTTGTGAAACAATTGCATTCAGTAATGTACAGACCCGCAGGGTGTTCACTGCCGCATCTGACTTGGGTTTGCCGGTCAGACTACACGCCGATCAGCTGTCCGATTCCGGCGGTGCCAGCCTCGCTGCTGAATTTGCTGCGTTATCTGCTGACCATCTCGAATACACCAACGCGAATGTCGCAAAAAAACTTGCCGCTGCGGGCACCGTAGCGGTGCTGCTCCCTGGGGCTTTTTACTATCTTGGCGAAACCACACGACCACCAGTCAACGCGTTTCGTGAGTGCGGTGTGGATATAGCTGTTGCAACCGATATGAATCCGGGAAGCTCGCCCATGGAGTCTATTCTTCTGGCACTGAACATGGCGTGCATACTTTTCGCACTGACGCCTGAAGAAGCTTTGCGAGGCGTCACTGTTGCAGCCGCTCGGGCGCTTGGGGTACTCCACGACCGAGGCACACTGGAACCGGCAAAACGGGCTGATTTTGCGCTCTGGAATGCCGTGGAACCTGCTGAATTATGTTACCCCATCGGCGCACCGCAACCGGTTTGTGTGGTCAAATCTGGCCAGGTTGTAACAGGTCACCTCAGCTGATTCTTCTTCACTCAATATGGTGCAACCGGTCAACTCTAAGCCTGAAGTTGTGTCCTTGTGCCCCAGATAAAACATTATCGGCGCCACGGCATGAATTATGAGTCGACACCAATTGTTGATTACAATGGACATAAGGCTACCTTCTCTTCAATCCAGTAGACCACCGGGGTACTTTTATGACGCAACGCGCCGCGTTTAATTTCGAGGACTGGATACGACGGCACCAACACCTGCTCAAGCCGCCAGTTGCAAATAGACATCTTTTCGACGAGCAGTCCGACATGGTCGTGATGGTGGTCGGTGGCCCCAATCAACGCGTTGACTTCCACGACGACCCGGCAGAAGAGTTCTTCTACCAATATGCCGGAGACATGGTATTAAAAATTGCCGAAAACGGAGAGATTTACGATATACCCATACGCGAAGGTGAGGTATTCTTTCTACCTGCACATGTTCGCCATTCTCCTCAACGGCCCGTCGTCGATTCAATCGGCCTGGTGGTTGAAGGTGCTCGGCATTCCGGGATGAAAGACGGCTTCGAGTGGTTCTGCTTCGATTGTGGCCAAGTGGTACATCGAGTGGAAGTAGAGATCAAGGACATCGTCGAGGACCTCCCGCCATTGTTTGACGCTTTCTATGAAAACGAATTGCATAGACGCTGTCCCCAATGTGGGGCAATTCACCCGGGCCAAGAACCACCTGCCGGATGGGCCGTTGTCTAAGGTTTGTTCATGGAGACCATCGATATCCATAGTCACTTTTTACCGGAGACTTGGCCGGATCTGGCAACCCGGTTTGGAACTCCCGACTGGCCCTGGCTAAAACACCTCGATCACGATCGCGGTATGCTGATGCTGGGCGAACGTGAATACAGACCCGTGTACTCTGCCTGTTGGGATATCAGTAAACGACTCGAAGAGATGGACCGCGATGGTGTTCACCATCAGATCATGTGTGTGACCCCGTTACTCTTTGCCTATGAGCGCAAGCTCAGTGAAGCTGAAGATTGTGCCCGCTTGTTCAACGATCTGGCGCTAGAGATGTGTGCCCGATCAAACGGGCGCATCACCGCACTCGCTCAGGTACCCCTGCAGGATACCGATGCGTCCTGCCGCGAACTCGAACGCGCAATCGCCCACGGTCACGTTGGGGTCCAGATTGGCAATCATGTTGCAGACCGAGATCTTGATGATGAAGGACTCATTACTTTTCTTCAGCATTGTGCCAGTATCGATGCGCCTGTACTGATCCACCCCTGGGACATGCTAGGTCGGGAAAGAATGGACCGCTACATGATGCAGTGGCTGGTCGCGATGCCGGCGGAGACTCAACTTTCCATACTGTACCTGATTCTTTCCGGTGCCTTTGAGCGACTTCCAGAATCTCTCAAACTGTGCTTCGCGCACGGCGGCGGTAGTTTTGTATTTTTGCTCGGCCGGGTGGACAATGCCTGGCGTCAGCGCGATATTGTTCGCGAAAAATGCCCTAGTCTCCCGTCGAGCTACGTATCCCGGTTCAGTGTCGATTCGGCCGTTTTTGACGAAGCTGCGCTACGTTTGCTGATTGACGTCATGGGTGAGGAGCGCGTGATGTTCGGCACGGACTACCCTTTCCCCCTCGGTGAACAGGATATGGGCGCACTGATACGTTCAGCCACGAGTATTTCCCCTGACGAGCAGTCGAAAATACTCGGTCTTAACGCAAAGTCGTTTTTTTTTGCTCCCTAAATGGCTAATTTGTACACATTCAAAGATCGTACTGGCACAGATCAAGAATCTAGTTACAGTCTGTAACGTAACTATCTTGATTTACTGCGTCTTTATACTTATCCTGATGTCATCAAAATCAAAGTGGGAAGCTCGGGCCCGACTGGGTGAGTGCGTCATCGCTCTCTAGCCACCCTGTAGACCATCGCCGAGGTATAGACATGACCGCCAATCATCTAGCTGATCTAAGAACCATCATTGACCACCTCGACTCATGTGGCCGACTAACCCGCGTGACCACAGAGGTTGACCCAAAATTTGACCTTGCTGGCATCGCTGCCCACTTCGAATCGAAACCGCGCGCGGTGCTGTTCGAAAAGGTAAAAGGTTACGACGTGCCCGTGTTCACGGGCCTGTACTGGTCAAGAGAACTACTGGCACAACTGATGGCGCAGGAAGAGGCCACCCTGCCGGGCTTTGTCAGTGGCTGTATCCAGAACTGGCAAAAAAATCCTATACCCCCAGTCATGGTCGAACACGGGCCGATTCTTGACGGGGGCCCGTACCCACTGGATCTATCGACCCTGCCTATACCCATTCACGCTATAAAAGATGGAGGACCTTATTTTGACGCGGCGGTTGTCATCGCGCGGGATCCAGAAACCGGTGTGCGAAATGCTTCTATTCAAAGATTCATGGTCGTCAACAAAGATACCCTTCACATCAACATCGACGCAGGCCGGCATTTGGGTCTGTACCTAGAAAAAGCAAAGCAGAGAAATGAATCCTTAACATTCTCCCTGAATTGTGGTGTTGGCCCAGGTCTCCATTTTGCAGCTGCTACGCCGGCCGAAGCTGCGCCGCCGGACACGGACGAACTTGGGATTGCAAGCGAGTTTCATGGTGCCGCGCTCGAACTAGTACACGGCCGCACCCTGCCGGTGCACATCGTGGCCAATGCCATGTACGCGCTGGAATGCGAAATGATTCCAGGCGAGCTCGGTGATGAAGGTCCCTTTGCAGAAGTCACTGGCTACTACGCAAGCCGTGAGCCTCGACCAGTTGTGCATGTCCGAGCCATTCACGCACGGCCTGACCCTGTATTCCAGACCATCTTATCCGGCAGCGAAGTATGGAATTCCGTTGGACTGCTGGGAGAAGCCAATGTGCTGGCGACTCTGCAACGTCAGGTTCCCGGGACCCGCGATGTCTACTTTAGCCATGGCGGATGTGGGTTCTACCATGCTGTCGTACAAATCGAACAGCAACGTACCGGCTGGTCTAAACAGGCGGTCATGGCCACCTTCAGTGCCTTTCCACCACTGAAGATGGTCACTGTCGTTGATGAAGATGTCGATATTCGCAACTCATCCGACGTCGAATGGGCTATGGCTACGCGTCTAAACGCGAATACCGGTATCGTCACCATAGAAAACAGTTTCGGTCACGGCCTGAATCCCACTTTTCCGGACTACCTCGGCACGAAGGTCGGTTTTGATTGTTGCCGTCCTTATCCACACACCACTGAATACGACAGAGCCAACTACAAATCAGTTGATATCGGCGACTATTCGATCCAGGTACCGGAAATTGAGCAACCCCAAGCAAAGAGCGTGCCGTTGAAAGAGCGAATCGCAGCCGATATCAGGATGGCCGTCGCACACGCGACCCGCCCCTCGCTCAAAGAGCGAATCCGACATGATGTTAGCGCCAGCCACCGGCACAGCGGTGGACCGTCGCTGAAGGACCGTATCCGTCTGGATGTGCGTCACACCCAGCACCACGCTGGGATCCAGGCCTCAAAGGAACAGACTCGCTTGAGCGAAGCTGCCAACGATCAAGCCAGGCCAAAGGCCAAAATCGGACTCGTCAGGGGATGAAACAACGCCTTATCGTTGGAATTTCCGGCGCCAGTGGCGCGATCTATGGCATCCGCTTGCTTGAGATCCTTCAGAAGCTGACGGAAATCGACACCCATCTAATCATCAGTAAAGCTGCCAAGCGTACAATAGTCCTGGAAACAAACTATAAAGTGGATCAGGTAGAGCAACTGGCGGACGAGGTGTTTTCAGATCATGATATCGCCGCCAGCGTCTCGTCTGGTTCTTACCAAACGTCCGGCATGGCCGTTATCCCGTGCTCGATAAAGACGCTTTCCGGCATTGCCAACAGCTATGCAGATAATCTGCTTGTGCGTGCTGCTGATGTGGTTCTCAAAGAACAACGAAAACTAGTCCTGGTTCTTCGGGAGACGCCGTTACACCTGGGCCATACGCAGTTGATGACTCGTTCGATCGAAATTGGTGCAACACTTCTTCCCGCTATGCCCGCCTTCTATCATCGGCCATCTACAATTGACGACCTGATAAATCAGACTGTAAATCGAGTACTCGATCAGTTTGACATTGAACTACCCGAAGACCTGTTTGAACGCTGGGCAGGATCAACAAGGACATAATCATCAGGCCTGCAACTCGTGACTATTCATTGGCAAGATAACCCGGCCCGGCTCGACCATGTAATGCTCGAATCAGACGATCCGAGCAATCTGGCTAACTTCTACTGCGACGCCCTGTGCATGACTCAAACGATACAGGGGTCACTGATTATGGTTGAAAGTGCAGGAAGGAAGCTGCTGATTGGAAGTGGTTCCTCACGCAAACTGGGATTCGGTGCCTATGGATTCGACTCCGATACAGGCCTGACACAGCTTCGTCGTAGCCTGGAAAGTGCCGGCATCACCCTGGATGAGTCACCAAGCCCCTTGTTTTCTGATCATGCATTTTCACTGACGGATCCTGATAACAATCGACTGGTGTTTGGTCGTTCTACCGCTATTTCAAATAACTCCGCGATGCCGGCGCGGCTACAACACCTCGTTGTGGCTACAGATGAGATAGCTCCGATGCTCGATTTCTATACAGGACAACTGGGGTTTGCCATTACAGACCGCGTTGAGGATGAAACTGGTGATCTTCGTGCCTGTTTTCTAAACAGCGATGGTGAACACCATAGCTTTGCCTTTTTCAAAGCCAACGAAAAACGACTGGACCATCATGCCTACGAAGCCGGAGAATGGAACCTCATCCGGGATTGGGCAGATCACCTGGCCGATCTGGATGTCAAAATCGTCTGGGGACCCGGACGACATGGCCCAGGCAATAATCTTTTTTTTATGATAAACGATCCTGACGGTAACTGGGTGGAGATCTCGGCCGAACTGGAACAGCTGACCTTCGAACGCCAGGTACGCATCTGGCCACATGGTGAAAAGGCACTGAACTTGTGGGGACCCGGTTACCTTCGCAGCTAGGAGAATCTTATGAAGCTAGTCACATTCACCCGATCAGGGAAACAGAGTTACGGGTTTGTCGATAACGACACAATTACCGACATTGGACAAACGCTGGGCAATACACATCCCGATCTTAAGTCTCTGATCGGTGATGATTATCCCAAGCTGATTTCAAGCAGTGCCGACACCTCACCACGGGTCGCTCTGAGCGATGTTCAGCTTCTACCTCCCATTACCAACCCCGACAAAATAATCTGTGTGGGTCTTAATTATGAGAGCCATCGGAAAGAAACTGGACGTCCCGAAGTTGAATTCCCTACTCTGTTTACCCGGTTTGCCAATAGCCAGATTGGTGATGGTGAAGCTATGTGGCGGCCAGCGGAATCAACCAGTTTCGATTACGAAGGGGAACTCGCCGTAATCATTGGCTCTGGTGGTTGGAAAATCCCTGAAGACAAAGCGCTGGAACATGTCGCAGGCTATTCCTGCTACAACGATGGGTCCGTTAGAGACTGGCAGCGACACACCAGCCAGTTCACGCCGGGCAAAAATTTTCGCCATACCGGCCCATTCGGCCCGTGGCTCGTCACCACCGACGAGATACCCGATCCAAGTACCCTTACCCTAACCACACGCCTCAACGGCGAAGTCATGCAACATGCGACAACCGATCTTTTGATATTTACGATTCCCGTTCTTATCAACTATATCTCCAGGTTTACGCGCCTTGAGCCAGGTGATGTGATCGTCAGTGGAACTCCGGGCGGTGTCGGCTTTAAACGCGATCCCCAGGTCTTCATGAAGCCAGGTGATGTTGTTGAGGTTGAAATCAGCAAAATCGGCATCCTTAAGAATCCTATTGAATCAGAATCGATTGATTAGGCTGGCGCTCGAAAAGGCTGATCTTTCTTTCTCGGAAATGCGTGGCTCAAGCAAAAGTGCCTGGAACTCAAGATTCACATTATCAAGTAGTGGTGGTCGGTGCTGGTCCGACCGGTCTGATCACAACAAATCTGCTTGGACAAGACGGCATAAAAACACTGCTGGTCGAGCAACACGAGTCGACTGTCTCACAACCACGGGCCGTGTCCATTGACGATGAGGCCCTGAGAACAGTCCAATCAGTCGGTCTGATCAAAGAAGTACTGGACGACGTCGCTCAGGACTACGGCTCCTGGTACTTCACACCCACTGGTCGGTGTTTCGCAAAAGTTGAGCCCCAGACCCGTGAATTTGGTTACCCGCGTAGAAATGCATTCCAGCAACCTCGTCTAGAGGCCACGCTGCTCAGGGGCCTGAAACGTTTTGAACCGGTGACAACCTGGTTCAGTCATACACTAAAATCGGTCGAACAGACTGAAGATCTGGTTAAGCTGGTCGTCCGATCCCCTGAAGGCGGCACTATTGTTGTCAGTTGTGATTACCTGGCTGCTTGTGATGGCGGTCAGAGCACATTGCGGCGTTTGCTCGATATTCCACTAGAAGGTTCTACCTATGAACAGAGGTGGCTGATCGTGGATACTGTCAATACCAGTAACGATTTCCGACAGACCCAGGTCTTTTGCAATACCGCCCGACCGGCTATCTCACTTCCCGGACCCTATCAGTCGCGTCGCTTTGAGTTCATGCTTCATGATCATGAAACTGACGATCTGGCCGATGACGACGCTTTTATCAACGAACTTCTTCTGGTCCATGGCGAGCATCGTTTACCGAACATCATCCGTCGACAGGTATACACTTTTCAGGCCCGCAGCGCAGAAAGCTGGCGCAGCGGCCGGATTTTTCTTCTCGGTGATGCTGCCCATTTGAGTCCGCCATTTGCCGGCCAGGGCATGAACAGCGGTATCCGGGATGCCCACAATTTTGCCTGGAAGGCTGTCCAGGTACTACGGGCCGATTTCCCGGACACCCTGCTGGATACTTACGAGATCGAACGGAAACCACATGCCAAGGCATTGATTGAACTGGCGGTCCTGATGGGGCGATTCATGATGCCCCCCGGGCGTCTACGCGCCTGGTTCATTCAATGGGGACTTATCCTGCTAAAATTGATACCGCCTGTTCAGCATTACATCACGCAGATGAAATTCAAGCCCAAACCTGTGTTGGGCGAGGGACTCGTGGCAGGTACTTCGCCATGGGTAGGCCGTTTGTTTATACAGCCACGATTAGAACTGCCCGACCGCTCTATCGCACTGCTCGATGACTTGATAGGGAATCGCTTCACTTGCCTTTTCTTTGGAAACCCTACTGACAAGCCCGATCGACTGCCGCAATGTTATCTGGGCCTAAACGCCGCGATCAACTGGCTTTGGATCACCCCAGGTACTTTTATGGCAACCAAAGGCTCGGGCATCGCCGAAGCACGGGACCTAGATGGTGAAATAGAACGAGCCTTTGCCGATGCGCCCGGCTCTGGCATTTTGTTGCGGCCCGACCACTACGTCGCAGCTGTCCTGATGGTGGAGAATATTTCCGATGCGGATTGTTTCAACAGACTATTCGATAAACGGTTCTATGCTCAACTTGAGGACTGACCGAATCGATTCGGCCTACGCTCAAACTCAAATACCTTTCGGTATAGATCACAGCATACTACTATCCACTCCGATCAATCGCTCAAGCAGAGTTTGATCCTGCCGGAGGGTCTCACTGCTTCCATCTCGGACAATCCGGCCGCGATTCATAACAATACAACGCTCAGAAAATTCCAGCGCCACTCGACTATTTTGTTCCACCAAAACAATCGTCATCGACGATTCCTCGCGCAAAAGATTTATAACTGACTGCAACTCTTCAACAATGACCGGTGCAAGACCTTCTGAGGGTTCGTCCATCAGCAACACGTTTGGATTTCCGACCAGTGCCCGCCCTATCGCCAACATCTGCTGCTCTCCACCTGACAACTGGTTGCCAAGGTGTTGTCGGCGACCATCGAGCTGCGGAAAGATCGAATATACGCGTTCACTCGTCCAAGGGCCGGCGCGTACCGCAACCGCCAGATTTTCATCCACGGTCAGCGAGGGGAATATGTCCCGCTCCTGTGGCACCAGCCCCAGCCCGTTCCAAACACGTTGATAGGGCTTGGCAGCAGTGATTTCCTTCCCATTTACGTACACTGAACCACTGTGCAGATCAGTGTGCCCCATGATAGTCATCAGCAGGGTCGATTTCCCAACCCCGTTGCGCCCAATAACACTGACAGCCTCCCCGGCTAGAATCTCCAGGTCTACATTCTCTAAGGCAACGGTTTCGCCATAACCGGCACTGACAGATACCAACGACAAGCCCGAATCAGGCACGATCGACCTCTCCGAGATAGACCGCACGGACCCTCTCATCTGCTGCAATGACCTCGGGTTTTCCCTCTGTCAATACAGCGCCGGAGACTAAAACAGTGATGTAATCCGCAACACTGAAAACAATTTCCATATCATGTTCGATGATCAAAACCGTAATGTCGCTGGACAGGGCACTGGCTGCGTCCAGGATGTGCTGGCTCTCGGAAGATGGGATGCCGGCAGCCGGTTCGTCGAGCAATAAAACGCTTGGTCGCTGTCCCAATGCAATGACAATCTCAACCAGACGTTGCCGTCCATAAGGCAGCTCATCGATACGTCGTAGAGCATCTTCATTTAGGTCAAAATTACCCAATAACTCCATTGCCTCATCGGTTACTTCAGAATATGAAGACAATGGCCGAAACATCGAGGATGCAATACCCTGACGTTCGGCTATCGCCAAGACCACGTTTTCAAGAACAGTTAGGCCCCGAAACAACTGGTTGATCTGAAAGGTTCGAGCTATTCCGCACCGACTTCGCTCAGCCTGACCCAGCCCCGTAATGTCCTGGCCGTTTAGGATGATCTGGCCACTGGATGGTGCTAAAACCCCGGTAATCAGATTAATGAATGTCGTCTTTCCCGCACCATTGGGCCCTATCAACGCATGACGAGCACCCCGCTTCAGTGTGAAGTCAATGTTGTGGGCGACTTCCAGCGCCCCGAAATTCTTGTACAACCCAATGACCTCAAGCGCCGAGTCACTCATGGTACTGCCCTGTCAAATAACTTTCTCAGTCGGTCAAAGATTCCGAGCAACCCTCCCCTGGCAAACATCACTGTGAGGACAAGAAGTAATCCGACTCCGAATTCCCAGAACTCCGGACTCATCTTGGCCAGTTCATCCTCTAGTACCAGATAGGCCACCGCACCGGCGAAGGCACCATACAATCGACCGACGCCGCCTAGAATCAAAATTATTAGGATCGTACCTGAACGAGCAAAACTCAAAACATCCAGCGTTACATAGGCGTTGGACTCTGCAAACAGACCGCCAGCAAGCCCTGCGATACCCGCAGACACACCGTAGACGGTGACCAAGCGACGGTAAACCGGCGTTCCTATTGCATGCATCCGTGCAGAGTTTTCTCGGATGCCGATCAACGACATGCCAAAGGGAGAATTCACCATAATCCTCACCACAACAAATACCAGAAAAAGTACAGCCATCGAATACCAATAATAGGTATGGCCCCAAAGATCGTACTCAAACAGACCCAGCAATGGCTCAAAACCCACACCAGTCAGTCCGTCAAAACCACCCGTGACCTCTTCGTTGACATTCGCAAATTCCTGCAGGCAGATTGCTGTCGCCAGCGTCAACATCAGTAACGTCAGACCGTGATAGCGCAGCAGCACAGCACCGGAAATGAATCCGACAATTGCCGCAACAAATCCCGCCAGTAGCAACGCCGAAATCGGCTCAGTCCAGCCCAGATGGGCCGACACCATACCCGCGGTGTAGGCGCCAACGCCAAAGTAGGCGGCATGACCCAGAGTCACTACACCGGCAAACCCAACCACGAGATCGAGTGAAAGAGCAAAAATAATAGTGATGAGTACTTGCGTGCCAAAGGCCATGTAGTCGGGCAAAACAAAAAATGCTGCAACGGCCAGTACCCACGGCAACCCTTCCCACCACTTAAGGCGACTACGCCGGGCAAAGTAACCCCTGGCTTTCGTGTCTGGGGTCATGGTGTTTTATCCGTGTCGACCATACAACCCCGTGGGCTTTAGCAGCAGAATCACAATAGTGACGGCATAAATAAAGAAGGCGCCGCCTTCAGGCCAGAGATACTTTCCACCGTTGTCAATTACGCCCAGTACCAAAGCCGCCACGAAAGTGCCCTTGATCGTACCCAGGCCGCCCACCGCGACCACAATCAGGAAAAGTACCAAATACTGAATGGCGAAGCTGGGGCTCAGCCCGAGAATATCAACCGCAAGACCCCCGCCCAGGGCCGCCAGGCCACTACCCAATGCGAAGGTAAAGCGAAACAGCCTATCGACATCGATACCCACCGATTGAGCCATCATGCGGTTGTCTACAGCAGCCCGGACTCTTGCACCTATCAGGGTCTTTTCAAACCCGTACCAGATTCCAGCAGCCATGCTCAGCCCAACAGCAACCATAAACAAGCGGTAGGCTGGAAAGCTGCGGAATCCCAGGTCGACCTGGCCACGAAGGCCGTCAGGTACTTTGATCGGGACAGGGTCGGGACCGAAAACGTAAGTGAAGCTGGCCGATGCCATAAATACCAAACCGATACACAGCAACACCTGATCAAGCTCCCCGGCCTTGTACAGCGGCGCATAAAGAAAACGCTCGAAAGGAAGACTGACAACAGCCACACCGACTGCGCCGATGAGCAGAGCGGGAATGAACGGAACCCCGGCAACAGACATCAGGCTGGTAACAAAATACCCGCCAGCCATCGCAAATACGCCGTGGGCAAGATTCACAAAACCCATAAGCCCCATCGTGACAGACAAGCCGACGGAGATGATGAACAAAATCATCGCGTAGGCCAGGCCATCAAATATGATGCTGATAATGATGTTGCTAAGCTGACTCACGTAGGCACCAGCAAATCGGAACTATGTCAGGAATGAGCACGACCGGATGTCACCAGCGTACCTACACATACTGGGACAATCCGATTACCCCGCCGGGTCGCTCACCCGACGGGGATCGAAATCAATTACTGGCGCACTTGCCCAGCTGATTCGCCTTGCAGGGATCTTTCACCTGAGAGATAGAACTCAACACTTTGATCCTCAGTCGACCACCGGACTTCACTACCTCATGGACATGTTGATCCTGAACAATATCGCGAGTTTCCGGATCGATCATGATGGGTCCACGCGGGCTGTCGAACTTCCATCCTTTGAGAATATCCATGGTTGCGTCAGCTGAAATGTTACCGTCCAGTTCACGAATAACCTGCACGATTGCTGCCATACCATCGTAACCGGCTACACCCATGAAATCGGGTGTGGTATCAGCACCGTACGCCGCCTTCCAGGCTGCAACAAAGGTTTGATTTTCCGGCGTTTCATAATCGGCAGAATAGTGATGCACCGTCACCATACCCACAGCTGAGTCGCCCATTCCCTGGAGTTTTGTATCTTGGGTGATATCACCCGGGCCAATCAATCGTATACCCGCACCTGCCATATCCAAATCAGAAAACGTCTTGACTACGGCACTGGCATGATTCCCCGCTGGGACAAAAACATAAAAACAATCAGGCTTGGCATCTTTGACACGTTGGAAAAACGGCGTGAAGTCTGGGACCTCTCGCGGCCCACCCATAGGAATGGCATCTACGACTTTACCGCCTGCACCTTCAAAACCGAACTTAAAAGCAGCGACGCTGTCTTTGCCGGGTGGGTAGTCGGTATAGCCACTGGCGGCGCTAGTGCAGTTCAAAGTATTTTTGGCATATTCGCCCATCGGCACGCCGGCCTGCCACATAGTGAATGAAACCCGCGCAATGTAGGGAGACAAATTGGGGATCCATGCGGTACCAGCATTCATGATCACCATCGGTACTTTACCCTGCGTCACTAACGGGGCGCTGGCCATAGCATTGGGTGAAAATACAAACCCCGTCAACAGATCCACCTTTTCGCGCGTGATCAACTCCTGTACTGCGGTCTTGGCGATGTCGCCACCGGGTCGTTTTGAGTCCCGCTTGATTAGTTCGATCTGGTGACCACCCAACTGGTCGCCATGCAAACTCAAATACAGACTCATGCCCCGGTCGATCTGCTGTCCAAACTGAGCAGCCCCCCCGGTATAGGGCAATACGACTCCAACCCGAACGTTCTTTGCTTCGGCAACCGATGACACTCCAATGACCGTCGCCGCAGCGATAACCAGCAATCCCCTTTTATATTTCATAACATTCCTCCTTTTTGGTTCGGAAAGTTGCGCTATCTGGCCTCAACTCGATATTGCCTCAAGACCAGTAACAGAACCTGGTGAATACTAAACCATAGTCACCAGCCCTGTAAAAAGCCAGGTAGCTGATCGAATTCACAACAACTGGCGCTCGCATCGCGAACAGCCACGTAGGCGATGTTTAATTGGGACAGAGAATCATACTGGAACGAGTAAGGAACCGGTGTTGCCCAACCCGAACTGATCGATGATTTCGCCACTGATCTGCCCACCCGAGGCGCCGAACCGGTGCCTGTCGCACAACCACAATCGTCCATAACCTATTCAGGCTTGTAGGCCGTGGCTTTAATCTCAATCACCAGATGTGGGTGGGGTAACTGATGGACTGCCACGGTCGTACGGGCAGGCCGACTTTCACTGAAGTACTCCGCGTACACTTCATTGTAGCCCCCAAAATCATTCATATTGACCAGAAAGGTCGTCACATCCACGATATCGGCCAATGTGCAATCCATGCTTTCAAGAATATCCTCAATATTGTCAATGACTGCTCGAGTCTGCATCTGAATATCCAACCGCGTTGTACCTTGGTCGTCCACCTGTGCACCAGCGATAGAATTATCTGCTCGCCGGGCACTGATCCCCGATATAAACAAATAATCCCCGGCTCGACGAATATGGGGGTATGTGCCGCGAGGTGTCGCTTTTTCGCGCAGTGTTTTCGAAGACATGCTGTGTTCTCATTGAATAAAACCAGCCCATAGTCTACCGCCAACACTGCCTGACAGAACCACAGTCTTGACCGCATCAGGTACCAACCGGTTACGTAGTATTGGCGTGTAGAGTCCTATAAAGTATAAATGGGTCACGCCAACCTGTAACACATTGCCGCGCTGCCCCGAATACCGTATACCCACTGCACTGGAGAACACCATGACTGGTTCTGACCCGTATTCCAAAATCTATGAAGAACTCATTGGCTTTGTGCCGCCCAAGATTCAGCATCGCATCCGCTTAGGACTCGAAACTGATCCGGAACTGCTGGAAGTAATCGAAAATGTTCGCGAAAAAGCAATGTATCCGGATTGTTTTGATGTTAAAACAGCTCAGCTGATTTTGTTTGCGGTGTTAATCTCGCATGTGTCACCGGCATCGGAATTTCACGCCAGGGGGGCTGTACGCGCCGGTGCTACTAAAGAAGAACTCCATGCCGTTGCAGGACTTGCTTTCCTGTTTCGAGGACTGCCAGCGTTTAATCTAGCTGCCGAAGTGATCAACAAGATCTTCGACGAATAGAGCCCTATAAACGATGCCACTAGAATGCCTGACGAAATCGTCCCGAGCGGTTTTCTTAGCAGTGCACTCGATAATTCACGGATAACTCACATGTCGATTCTGAATCAGAACCCACTACCTTTCTTTATCAATGGGCAATATGTGTCGCCGACTGGGCGCCAAACCTTCGAAAACATCAATCCGGCAAACGGGACACCGAACTTCGACGTGCTGGAAGGTAACGCTGACGACATCGATCACGCAGTGAATTCAGCACGGTCTGCGCTTACCGGCCCTTGGAACAGCATTGATATTGACAGCCGTGCTCGCCTGCTCCACAAGGTTGCCGACTTGATCGACAAACATCGCGATGAATTTCTCGCTGCCGAAATTTCAGACACCGGCAAACCGGTGCAACTGGCCGGACATATCGATATTCCACGTGGAGCAGCCAACTTCCGGGTCTTTGCCGATGTCATCAAAAGCCAGTCTGACGAGACGTTCCGTATGCCGACGCCCGATGGAGGTGAAGCCATTAACCTCACCGTACGCAAGCCTAAAGGCGTTATTGCCGTTATTTGCCCCTGGAACTTACCGCTTCTGTTGATGACCTGGAAAGTCGCGCCTGCACTGGCCTGCGGCAACACCGTGGTCGTGAAACCCTCTGAAGAAACCCCTGCAACAGCTACTTTGCTGGGCAAGATTATGAATGAGGCCGGAGTCCCACCTGGGGTCTACAACGTCGTTCATGGTTTCGGACCCGACTCGACCGGTGAGCACTTGGCTCGCCACCCCGATGTTGATGCAGTGACTTTCACCGGCGAAACCAAGACTGGCGCCGCGATAATGAAAACCGTCGCAGACGATATCAAGGATGTGTCTTTTGAACTGGGCGGCAAAAATCCCGGCGTGATATTTGCTGATGCCGATTTTGAACAGGCGCTAGAGGGAACGAGCCGCTCTATATTTGCCAACTGTGGTCAGGTTTGCCTGAGCACTGAGCGGATCTACGTTGAACGCCCCATCTTCGACCGTTTCACTGAAGCGCTAGCGGAACGCGCATCCAGTCTCGTCCGCGGCGACCCCTTTGCTGAGAAAACGTCAATGGGCCCGTTAATCAGCAGTATCCACCGCGACAAGGTTCTTAGCTACTACCGCCGCGCGACAGAACTCGGGGCCACTGTGATCGTGGGTGGAGACGCTCCCGAAATGCCAGCACCGTGGCACCACGGCTACTGGATAGAACCCACTCTATGGACCGGACTTGATGAAACCAGCCAGATTGTCAAAGAGGAGATCTTCGGGCCATGCTGTCATATAAGACCATTTGACGACATTGAGGAAGTAGTCAACCTTGCCAACGATACAGATTACGGCCTTGCTGCCACGTTGTGGACTCAGGACGTCAAGAAAGCAAACCAGGTTGCGGCAAGGATCAACTGTGGAATTACCTGGGTGAACTGTTGGTTTTTACGCGACCTCAGGACGCCTTTTGGTGGCGCCAAAAAATCTGGAATCGGGCGTGAAGGTGGAGAGTACTCTCTGGAGTTCTATACCGAACTGCAGAACATCTGCCTTAAAGTTTAGTTTGGAATGTTCAACAATTATGAGCAATACCCAAAAAAGGCGTGCACCCTGGTACAGAACACCTGTAGATCACACAACGTTGAAGCACCTGGTGCAGACCAATGATCGCATCGGACTTGTTTACCTGGGTGGGTTTGTCGTAGCGCTTGGCTTTTCCGGCTATCTCGCTTTCCTGAGTATCGATACGCTATGGTCCATCCCAGCTTTTCTCGCCTACGGCGGAGTCTGGGTTTTCGCTACCTCAATTGTGCATGAAACCTGTCATGGCACCGCCTTCCGCAGTCGCTGGCTGAATGAGACGGTACTGTTCCTGGCCGGAGTATTAGTTCAACAGACTCCAACCGGCCTGCGCTGGACCCACATCCGGCATCACAATCACACAGCCATGGTGGATAAAGATGTAGAACTGGTACTGACCAATCCACTGTCATGGCGAGGTTTCCTTTGGGGTCAGTTGTGTGATGTAAACAGTATCTTCTATTACGTTAAATTGGTCGTATTACTTTCTATTGGGCAACCCGATCAAGAGCACCGAGATTGCCTCAGTAAAATGGCGCTCAGACGAGCTTGCTGGGAAGCACGGGCATTCCTGCTGCTATATACCCTGATTATTTTCTGGTCGATTCTGCTACAGACCTGGTGGCCCGTCTTGATCTTTCTTTTTCCCCGGATCGCCGGTGCACCAGTACACGGCGTAATCCTTGCCACTCAGCATATCGGGTTGGCGCAGAATGCACGCGACCATCGGATGACTACCCGTACGATGTTGATAAACCCGCTACTGCGCTTTGTTTACTGGAACATGAACTATCACATCGAACATCATATGTACCGGATGGTGCCATTTCATGCCCTACCGGCCCTACACAACGAGATCAAACATGACTGCCCGCAACCAACGCGAGGAGTACATGGCGCCTTAAAAGAAATGTTTGATACGGTTACGCGACAGCAATTCGATCCGAATTATTCGCTACCGAGAGTCATAAATTCGTCCTAAGCAATCAAACACCTAAGACGATTTAAAAGAACGACTACTCAGTCGATTCCGTCAACAAAATGCTGACGTTGCCACTGCCCGATGATTGGCCATAACTACCGTACTGCCGACCATGATACTGCGTATCACTATCCAATGTTCCCAGGAAGGTCGCCAGATTGCGTCCTCCCATCTCAGCCGTAACGGCCTGGGCATAATCCGAAAATTGCCGCTGAGCCTGTTGGACATGACCAGAACACAGCAGATCAATGAATGCATGGTCCTGCTTTTGCTCGTTGTCTGACGGCCAGCGGTCTGGTCCACGAACAAGCCGGTGTGACAACGCCGTGCTCGCCAGAAACGCAATTCGCCGGCCACTCTCTTTCGCCGCTTGTGCAACAGCAGCGCCCACAGACATACACTCCCCGATATCAGCCATCACACAGCATCCCAGTAACACAACTGGAAGACTGAACTCCGGGTCGAGGTAAACGAGTGGCACGTAGGAGCCGTAATCAAAACGGTGATTCGATGTTCGGCTTTGACCACCAGGGAATCCAGCCTTTTCAATTGCTGTAGACAGCGCTGCAGCAAATTCCGGGTGGCCCTGAATGGAATAATCGATACCCGGTATGAGGTCAGGACACTCTTCTCCAACACACATCCCGTCATGCTGAGCCTGATGGGTGACGTACCAGTTAAAAGTGGTTACCCAGTGTGTTGAATGCACAACCCATAGATCGGGTTCGAGTGAACGAATGACCTCACCCATCTCTCTCGCACCGTCCATTACCCCAGCGAGAAAATCTGGCGCCCCGTCGGGCTTGGCCATACGCGGCGTATGAGGACTCACTGCATGTGCCACGATTCGTCCTTGATTCATCGTAACTTGCCTATCGATCAAGCCAAAGGAGGCAGATTAACCGGACCGGCCACATTGCGAAAGGCCCACGGGATGGCGATAAGAACGACCCTACCCGCTGGCAGTCTTTTCTGCCAGTAGACACGCGATAAATGTGGCGATTTTCTCTTTGGTCTGTGCATCAACATCACACTTGAGTTCTCCCAAATATTGAACCAAGCCACTTTCGATTAGCTGTTTCTGATCTGAAACTGGAACTGCCGAAGCAGTTTCATCATAACTCAAAGTTGCCAGAGCGTTCAGTTCCAGATGTTCGGCCTCTAACTCCAGTGCTTTGAGTTTCTCACGAAACGCAAAAACCGTTTCTTGTACGATTCCCTTTGAGTCTCTTTTGAGTTCTCGCCGCAGGCCACGCAAGGGAGCGACGACATCCCGGTGCCAGACACTGACCATTTGTTCAACCTTTGCCAGCAGTTGATGATCCACAAGTACCCCCCGTATCGAGCACCAACTGATAAACAGAATAATAGGAACATCACCGCGGCAGTGATCCTGAAACCAAAGGCACGACTCAGCTACGCCTGGTCGACTGTAGCTCGCAGTTGCGTAATCCCAGAGAGAGCGAGCGGCCTCCGACGATGTTTGTGACACAGAGGAATTCTCGACCTAATCCTGAATCAGCGCCGCATCCTGGCTACTGAGTTTAATGCGCTACAAATAGGGACAAGGGTTACCAAATCTAGCTGTCCTGGAGGTACTCGACGACCCAACCACTCTCATCATAATCACTGAGGCAAGAATCCACCATCTGGCGGTAGCGTTCACTGTCTCCGCGCCCGTCAGACCAATTCAGTGCGTCAAGTCTTTGTTGTTCATGATTACCCGCATAATTGCGTTCATAAAGCGCATGCCGACCCGCGAATTCCGAGTAGAGCGCATCCCAGATCAGCTTGAACAGTTTGATTCTATCCGCTGCCGCCAGTCCAGTTCCTCGGAAGTAACGTTCGATGATCGGATCCAATTCAGGTTGCCTGAGATCCTCCACCGAAGACACCGTCACAATCGGAGCCCCAGCAAGTACTTTCTCAAAAATCTCCCGCACACGCTGCCAGGCGGAAGTCATATATACCCGCGCAGCCGCTGCGGTCTGCAGCTTGGGCACTACTGATTCACCGACGCCCGGCTCAGGGTCCATCGCCATTGCCGTGGTCAATGCCCAGACGAGATTAGTCATTGAAATCAACTCACCGACCTCTGTCTGCACACCGCGGAAGGTATTGGTCCCAGTAGCCTCTGTGCCTTTCATCAGCAATCCACAAGCAAATTCGAGTTTGACCGCCAACCGGGTCGAGGATTGCAGGTTGAAGCGATTGAAGAATCCAGACGAAGCGTAAAACCCCTTGGCTTTTTCAACATCCCGGTAGACCAGCACATTTTCCCAAGGAATAAAGGCTTCATGAAACACCAGTACAGAATCGTTTTCATCAAAACGACTCGCAAGAGGTGCTTCGAATGGGCTATCCGCTTTTAGCTCGTACGATGGCCGAGCGATAAGCTTAAGACCCGGGGTCTCCATGTCGACAATAAAGACAAGCGCAAAAGCCTCATCTTTGCCGACTTGCATGCGCGCCGCCGTACCGCTGTTCGGTGCCACGAACGTGGCATGGGTCAACACCGACCCCGTCGCAACCATCTTAGCGCCGCTGACATAAATGCCACGATCATCATCTCGGGTGACATTCACGAATACGTCGGTAGCTTCATGGTGAGGCCGATTTCGATCTACCGGCGGGTCGACCAGCACATGGTTTAGAAACAAACCCTGTGCTGCATACTTTCGATACCAGTTCAAGGCATTTTCACCAAAGGGGTCATAGAAATTAAACCCCTCTGCCAATTGGGCCATAAATGCAGCCTTATAGTCTGGTGTGCGCCCCATCCAGCCATAAGTCATGCGCTGCCAAAGCGCAATGGCATCCCGTGCTTCCAGAAGTTCTTCCGCGGTGTAACTGGGCGCAAAAAACTTATGAGTCAAAATACCGTATTTATCCGTTCTCGTTAGTTGTTCGCGATGTGCAGGGTCGTGTAGTGAATCGTAAAGACGCGCGATATTTCGGGCACTGATTCTGAAAGCTGGGTGAGCCGTAACATCTTTGACTCTCTCTCCAGCGTACCAGACCTCCCGCCCATCACGAACACTGTCGAGAAAGGCTTGCCCAGTTAACAGATCATTCTTAATTTTCGCCATTTAACTTGATGATCCTTTAGTAGTCACAATTCGTGTCTAAACCTCGGTCGAACGCTGACAGCAAGAAGAATGGAGTCTACCCAACCCGACGACGCCATGTCGTTCGCACCCGATATAGCGCCTAACCAATGACCTTGGCATGACCCAGATCAACCAGCCTCAAAACTCTTTCCGGACACAATGCTGTCGATATCTATCTAAAACAATAGCGAAAAGCTATGCACGACACCAACGGTGAACGTTTTCTGACAATCTAGCCAGCTGCTTCCACGCGGTTTCGACCATTGTCTTTGGCCAGATAGCATGCTTTATCTGCCCGCTGATACAAATCATCAAGACTTTCCCCACCGACCGTTCTGGCCACGCCGATAGAACCGGTAGTCGAAAACGACACGTCCCCAATCTCAATTTGCGTACTTTCAATCGTCTGACGCAGTCTTTCGGCGACTAAAACAGCAGCATCCATATCATTTCCCGACATCAATATACCGAACTCCTCACCCCCGAGGCGGCCGACAATATCTGGTAAGCGCGTACCGCTGGTCCGCATCGATCCCTGCAATAATCCGCCTACTTTTTCTAGTACGACGTCACCCACAGCATGGCCATAGGTGTCGTTGACTGTCTTGAAATGATCCAAATCTATCAGCAAAAAATAGATACCCTGTGGGTTTAATTCTAATAATTCTTCGCCCTTCTGAAAAAACGTTCGTCGATTAAAGATGCCTGTCAACCCATCGGTGTTTGCTAGCCGAACCAGTTCAGCTTGGTAGGTCCGGATACGCTGCAGTAACCCATTCAATGCATCGGTCAGCTCCCCGATTTCATCCTGGGTGAGCTTACGGATCAACTCCTGCTTGGTAAGATCTTGTGAAATGCTACGGAGACTTCGGATAAGGTACCCAACTGGATATCCAACTATGCGCTGAAATAATAGTCCACTTCCCACTACGAATAACAACAGGAAGACTACCAGCGCGATAAAGCCGATGTACAACTCCCGATCGACCTGCTCCTGTATCCATTCACTGCTGACATAGAAGAGCAACCCACCACCGCCAGACAGTATGTTTCCATAGTGAAGGGGATATTTTTCTTCTTTGACAATCTCACAAGGAAGCGGTGGCCAGCGTAAATCAATCTCCTGGCTCGACTGAATCTCAACACACAATACAAATGGAAACATTGAGAATAAAGATAGCGCTTCTCTCGCCTCTTTCTCCCCCCTTGATATCGCCTGATCTAAAATGGTCGCGCTGCCCACGACAGCAGTCGCCAGTTGCGCAGATGCGACCCCTTCGTAGTGATCGGCTCGGTAGTTTTTATACATCAACAACCCACCAGCTCCCAACCCCACGGCCAGCAGGACAAAATACAGAACAAACTTAAGAAAGATTCCGAGGCGCATTAGAATAAGAATAGAGGCGTCATGGCCGATCATCGGTTGACGACCGGCCACGACACTCAAACAAACTACATACCCATCATCTTCTTGACGCTGTCCCGATTGTTCATAATGACTTCAACGATCTTGAAATCATCACCGACTTTGACAGTGAGAAAGTCCGCCGTCACTCGGTCACCATTATCGGTGACAATCTCCGAACACACAAAAACGGCACCATCCTTATAAGGCACAATCATCGGGTGAACGTTAGCACTGTAGCCACCCATCAGGTCATTAGTCTGCCGATCGACAAAAAGAAACCGACCATTATCGTCAGATCGCGACTTCATCCACTTTGCCAGCGTCAGTTGGGCCTTTGCTTTGTCTTCGACTGAAATATCGTCGGCTACTGCCACAATTGAAAATATTGCCAGCATCAGTACTACCAAGATTCTTGACATCATCTTTCTCCTTTTTTGGACCACCAATCTAGCCTAAGCCCGGTGGGATATTTCTATCAAACTTGAACTTGAACTTGAACTTGAACTACCAACAAATTATATCGAATTCAACCTAACCTTTAACACAAGAACGAAGCACTAACGGCTACAAACTGCCAGAACTTGTTTGAGGTCAGTGAGACCCTGCAAGCACTTAGCTACCCCATCCTGAAGCAGCGTTTGCATGCCCGCTTGCTGCGCTAAGTCTCGGATCTCGCCTGTTGTTGCCTTTCTTTGAATCGCAGCACGGATCTCATCATTATTTACCAGCAATTCGTGCAAAGCCAGACGACCTCGATAACCGGTTTTCTCACACTCTACGCAGCCGTCTGCTCGCCACAACTTCAAGAAACCGCCAGTCGTAGCCCGTTCTACCGCATCTACCCCGATATAACGCCTAAACTCATCGGTCTCATCGGGTGTTGCGTCATACTGTACTTTGCATTTTCCGCACAATTGCCGAGCCAATCGCTGTGAAAGAATGCCCAACAAGGCATCCGAGAAAGAAAATGGCTCCATACCCATGTCAATTAGCCGGGTCACCGTTTCGGGTGCCGTGTTGGTGTGTAATGTAGAAAGCACCATATGACCCGTCAAGGAGGCTTCTATCCCCATATGCGCTGTTTCTTCATCTCGCATTTCGCCGACCATAATGACATCTGGGTCTGCTCGCAGAAACGAGCGCATAGCCGACGCAAACGTCAACCCAATCTGCGGTTGTACCTGCAACTGCCGCAAGCCAGGTTGGGTAATTTCTACCGGATCCTCTACTGTCCATATCTTTTTCTTAACATCGTTGATTTGAGCCAGCATAGAATGAAGTGTCGTCGTTTTACCTGAACCTGTCGGGCCTACCGCCAGCATCAGTCCATAAGGACGTCGCACCAACGCTTCTACCGATTGTAGGTTTTCTGGACTGAGGCCCATCTCACTCAACGGCAAAGCTCCAGACCCCGCCAGGATACGCAGTACCACATCCTCCTCTTCCCCAGCTGTTGGCACAGTAACCATACGCAGTTCAATCTCGCGTTCTCCGAGTTTAAATCGGATCTTGCCGTCCTGTGGCAAGCGCCGCTCTGCGATGTTAAGTCTCGCCATGATCTTCATCCTGGCCACGATACGCTCCCGATACTCCGATGGGATACGACGATAATTTCGAAGTTGTCCATCTACCCGAAACCGGACCGTGAGATCCTGCTTTTCACCATACGGTTCGATATGTATGTCTGATGCACGGTCGCGGACCGCATCGATGATAAATCGATTTACCAGCTTGATGACGTCATCATCATCTTCAGCATCACCGTCAGTGCCACTGCCGCCGAGCGAGCGCAAGTAGGTCTCAAAATCCTCGCTGCTTTCTTGGGTAGATAGCCGGTCGGCGATATACG
>Ga0208750_1000004_pt1 | contig 65555 bp, 61 predicted proteins | sample Knorr_S15_td_O2m_FD_185602 | JGI IMG/M metagenome (GOLD analysis project Ga0208750, IMG submission 185602) | Marine microbial communities from Southern Atlantic Ocean transect - Knorr_S15_td_O2min_ad_340m_LV (SPAdes) (version 2) | ecosystem: Environmental > Aquatic > Marine > Oceanic | place...
ATTAAAGATGGTGGGCAATGGTCTGATATGAGTCATCGTATGGGTGAGTAATTCTGGTTGGTGACCAGCACTGTTGCGTGAACAGTGGGCAGAGTGCTAATACTCTGTAAGTCTTGCGCTATGCGTGTAAAGGACTATTACTCCCCATTACCACCACCCCACTAAAACTGCAAACCTTTGTTTCTATTCGCCCATCAGTCGTGGGTCATCAGTGTGTACCGGATCATAGAGTCTAGAAGTGTTATAGGACTTATGTGAGTCGATGTGTACAAAATCAGCTTTTGACCTTTGAAAAAGTTCCAGTTCACAGCTATACCAGAATGTAGGCGGATCATAGACACCACCCGCCGTACCGATTAGATCTGGGAGCTTTTCAGGTTCCCAAAATAACGTAGTGCTACAAGTTGCACAGGATTGATAATCCATCTCTTTGCCGCTTTCAGTTTTAAACTTATATGATTTCAAAGTGCCTTGTGTGATTCTGAGATTTTGCTTCTGAAAAAATACCGAGACTCCAAGAGCGCTACCGGATCGTAACTGACAGTAGCGACAGTGACAGACTCCACTAAACTCGGGTTGGCCAGAAACCTCAAACCTTACTTCCCCACATAAACAACCACCTTCGTGTTTATTACTATTGGCCATTTCAGTACTCCCCGATGATTATTTCTAAAACATTCAAGAACTTCTCATTCCCAACATCCCGCTAAACTGTAAACCTTTCTGCCTTAATTATCGCCCCCAGATTATTTGAGTTTCTTAATCTTTATCTTCGCTAATGGTGCAAATTTCCCATTTGGATACTCATCCAAATAAGCTTGTAACAAATCAACATCGTTGCTCTTTTTCACGACATTCCAATACTCGAGTTCTAGGGCGGCATCCGAATTAGAACTCGAAGAGGTAGATGGAGTCGCTTTCAGACGCTTGTGTTCCGCGTCCGCTAGCACTTTGGTTGAATACTTCTTGCCATCGTTCTCACGACAAAATAATTCTGTTGTTTCAAATGCATAAATTTTGGTGGCGCACCAAACAATTCTTGAGCCTGAATTTAATTTCTTAAGCGCTGCAGTTACCTCGGCAACTAAAGCTCGTTGGCTCTGTTTTGGCTTACATTTGTCGCACTCCTTACCGGCTGAATAAGTCCCGTTAACCGTTCCATTGGCGAGGTAATTAATACCGTTCCAAAATTTACCAGCCTTAACTTCTCCAACGAATTTTCCTCCGTCTTGAAAAATATAGGCTCCCCGCCCATCGGGTGTGTTGTTCGTTACCCCTCCTATGTATTTATCTCCCTTTGATCTACCTTTGGTATATATGAAAGTACCTTGACCATTTCTGTTACCGCCCTCGTATTCCCCAGCAAACAGTAGGCCAGAATATCTCTGGGTTCCTTGGCCATGTGCTACACCATTTTTCCAACTCCCGACATACAAATGATCATCGGGATGAATAAAGACCCCCTGGCCGTGTGGTACACCATTGGAAACATCGCCTGTATAAGTACCATTCCATAATTCAATAGTAGCCTTATCCGCATACGAATCTGATGCGACCAGACCCACCAACGCCAATACCATAGGAACAAACATCAATCGTATAAACTGACTATTCATCGGCACACCCCCTATAAATACGCCTCGTCTATTACTACTCCCAGCATCCAACCAGCACAGTAAATTTCTCCGCCTTTTCAGCAATGTCTGGAAGTTCAAGCTTCTCTGTTGACTCAGCTTTTTCAAATGAAACATTGTTGGAAGATAAAAGCCCTCAACGAGATAAGACTTAACTGCAGTGGTGCATTGAGCAATATTGCAGTGACTCCATACTCCCCTGTTGACCGCTGTTTATGGAGTGGGAAATGGGAAAAATATGGATTTGGGAGCATGATTACAGCACTGCTATAGTTGTGGGAGCGGGGTATGCCTTACTGACTCAAACATTCGGAATAAGGTTATGAAAAATCAATGTGGTGACTACTCGTATTTTTCATTAAATGCTCTTTCTTACCTTACGACATTGTTAGTTGGTATAGCTTTTGGTCTATCTATCGCAATAGTGGTCCTTCATATGTCGGAAAATAGCTATCAAATTTTCCATCATCTCATTTATTTGATTGTGTCACTGGTTATTGCAGCAATAGTTTGTAGAGGTATAACTCTCTATTTTTGGTCAAGAAAAGACAACGAGAAGTTGCCAACAAACTAGCCACCAATGATTCTGGTTTAAGATACCAGTATGAAAAGATTCCATTCTGGCTTCACCCTAATCGAACTGACTACTGGTCTATCGTAGTCGTGTAGTCAAAAAAAGGAGTCACAGCGTAAGACATGACCCCTTTATTGTGTGTAGTAATTCTAGAAACTTTACTACTTATGACAATGTGTTATTCGTTGTAGCTTAATCGCCAACAACTTGCTTTGCACATGGGCCTTTTTCGGTCTGACCGACTTCGAATTCAACGGCCTGACCATCGTTCAACGTTGCATATCCGCCACCTGCCTGAATGTCAGAATGATGAACAAACAGATCCTTACCACCATCTTCCGGAGCAATAAATCCGTAGCCCTTTTCTGCGTTAAACCACTTTACTGTACCTTTAGCCATTTTACTTACCTTACTTTTTATCGATGAAATAATTGGAATCCCATATTGAAGTCATCGCTTCTAAATGGGGATTGAGAAATTCTTATACTCCCAGATCAGACGTGACCATCAATATTAGGTGTGTCGTTGTCTGATTGGGATTGATCAGATTGATCATTCCCGGCAGTCGCAGCCTGTTTCTTTAGACGTTTTTCTTCCTTCTTCTTTTTTTTAGCGAGTTCTTTTTGTCGCTTTTCGAACGTGTAGTTAGATCTTACCATAGGGTAGCCTCATATTAATGTAAAACCGGTGGTGACCATGCTGTATTGAACCAGATAGATTCGAAACCATCATCTTTATCCAGGAGAAGTTCTTGGCAAGATCTGATTTAGGACCACAGACATTCCTGTGCGCTTTCCCTTTGATGACGCATTTCGCGTGAGCATTTGCGTACTATATTCATCTAAACGGTATGTACCCAAAGGCTAGTCCAACCTCTATCCACCCCATTCATATTTATCATAGTACGTTATATTGTACCCGCGTATCATGGGTGAATATTGAGTATCCAGAGAATAAAGCCGTGACATTGCGTGGCTTTGGCATGAGTAAATCAGGACTAAGCTTCTTCTAAAAATGTTACGTCAGGTGGCCCAAGTACGCCAGCATCTTTCTGAATTTCCTGCATTTCAGGTGTCGTAAAAAACCCCAGAAACTCTTCTTTTGACGCTGCAGTACCAATTGCAACGGCATTATTTGGGTCATCTATATTTCGGTGTCCTTTTGCCTGAATGCCGGCTTCTTCACGTTTGCCACTCGTGCTAGAAAATGCAGCGTACCACTTGTCAAAGTCTTCAACTTTTAGGGAAACAATAACGGTAACGCTCATAGGCGATATCTCCTGATGCTGGATGGTGATCGTCTGATTGTACGGGAAGTGTTATCCGATATCAGAAAAAGAATATAGAGGCGGACTACAATCGATGTGAATTCCAAGTTTTGGTGGGATGGAAATTGTTTACTTTAGATTACACAAAGCCTGAGTATGATCCGGCCCCAGTCCACAGCACCCGCTAATAATGTTTGCATCAGCCTGTGTCCAGTGGTTAGCAAACTCAATTAGCTGATCAGGAGTAATAATTTCTTCATTCGTGTTGACTTCTTCATAAAACATCCAAAATCTCGGCGCGTCTGCCCCCCTATTCCCTAGATGCTACTAAACTGTAAACCTTGAAAAATGTTCAATAGATAGAAAGTTGTATCAAAGTCATTATTGAGGCTGCTTTCTCTATATCTTTTCGTATGGGCTTTCCATTTTCATAACCGACTTTAGCAAAAAAACCGTCGATCCGACTGTGTGAACAAAGAGCATCTAGCTGATCGGCAATCATCTTATTGTTCTCATGTTCGATGGTAACTCGTGCATCAGTTAGTCTGCCTTTGTATAGAATTTTAATGTTAGTCGCGTGAAGAAGATTCCTCCACCAGATATTTCGTCTATCGGTTACACAACTTAGTTGTCCCTTTGGGTCTTCAAAATAACTTACTGGAAGAACATAATTTTTGCCGGTTTTCATTCCCACAAAATTTAATACCACAAGATTCTGACTAATCAGGAAATGCAAAGGCGATTTTGCAATCGCAATCGTAACCGGATTTATTATTTTCCAAAACATATTGATACTAGTCGCAGCTTGAATGTGCGAATTGTTAATGAATGGATGTGGTTTTAAAAGAAAAGGGGTATACAAGATGTATACCCCATTCACAAAGATTTAAAGATTGGCTTTACCATTTATTGCATAAGTTGACTGTAAAACTCACAGAAGTTTAATCCAGACTCGCCGCCAAACATTCTGGCTTGATGTGGGTATAGCGCTATAGTCCCCGAGTGACTCGCGTAGGGCCTTCAATTACATCGAAATCTTTGGACACAATATTAGCCAAAGCTGGATTGGCCCCAACCCCAGCAAATAAATCGGACTTTAAATATCCTTCATAGGCATCTTTTGATTCCCAGATATAAACACCGCCATAGGTATTGTTTTCGTCATCGGCAAGCCAGTGTTTTGAAATAAGTCCTGGCAGTGCGGCAAAAGCTTCAGCAAGTTCGTTGCATACTGCTTCGTACTGAGCACGATTAATGCCCTCTAGATTGAAATTAATTACTTGGATATGCATACATTTCCTCTCGACGGTTGATTGTAATTGTCATAAGAAGTTTAACCCATTTGTGCCACCAAAGATTCTGGCTTGATGTGGATATAGCGATGGAGTTGTTTTAGGATCTCACGCCCCCGTTGATGCTGACGACTTCCATAACCCCCAACCCTTTTCCAAACAATCGTGATGTCTTTTCATACCGAAGATCATACAAACGCAAATCGCCAATTCCGAATTCATCCTTCCGTTTTGTAGAACGATTCCATTCCTTTCATCTATTCACATCAAATATTGATCTATCAGACAACTGAATTGCGTTCCCTGACGAACTCAGTTGCTTTGTAAGCCTGTTTAAGGTTGTTTTGAATAATGCGGGGGCGGAGAGTCTTCGCAACGCTGGAACGCTGGCATGACTTCATCGATAAAAAGCTGCAGGGACTGTTTCTGGCGGCTCATATCCAGGCCGTAACTCGCGTTGTAGATGTAATGATCGACACCGAGTGCCTGATAGGCTTGAAGTTTGTTGATGACGACATCAGGTGTGCCGAACATCAGATTAGTCTGAAGTTCGTCACGATCAAATTCACGCCGAGTGGAAAGCTCTTCCACATCAACTTTTTCTGGAAAACCATTTTTCACATCAGCCAAATTCTTGAACAGGTTTTCAAAATGTCCTGACTTGGCAATCAGAGCGCCCAGATAGTGTGCGGCATCTTCTGGTTTAGGGTAAACGGCGGTCTGACGCATGGTGGCGAACAGGGGCTTTGCTGATGGGAGATGTTCGTTCAGTGCACATTTAAAACGTGCCATATAGGTTTCGACTTCGGAAAACGGTCGGGTCAGGGCCCACGACATGATGTTGCAGTTGTTCTTGACAGCAAAATCAAATGTTACAGGCGCCCGTGCAGCGAGCCAGATGGGCGGGTGGGGTTTTTGTAGCGGTTTGGGTACTGAGGTTGCGCTCGGAAACTGCCAGAATTCTCCGCTATGGGCGCAGTCACCCTGCCACAGCGCTTTTACGACGGGTAGCATTTCTTGAACGTAGCGGTAGGCCTGCTGCTGCTTAAGGCCCGGTTTCATCCGATCGAACTCCCACTGGTAAGCACCTGATCCTATACCGAACTCCAACCGGCCATTGCTGTACAGGTCCAGCAGTGCTGCTTGCCCGGCTACTCGGACGGGGTGACTATAAGCCGCGACGACCACGGCCGTTCCAAGCCGGATACGTTCGGTGTGCGCCGCAAACCAGGTCAGTATCTGAAAAGGATTGGGGGCGATAGTCATCTCAATCCCATAATGTTCAGCCGCCCAAACGATTTCGAACCCCCCCGCATCCGCCATCTGCACCATCTCAAGAGCATGGTTTTTGACCGAACACATATCGACATCAAGCGACATGCGCTCCATGTTGATGACCAGCTGAAATTTCATCGGGCTGCGATGCGACGGTGCAGTGATCTACGAGGTATTGTCGGTATCGCCAACAGACGGTTTATATGATGGACTGACATCCTCAGGTGGTGCTGTGATCTTCGAAATGGAAGTGGGGGTGTTCCGGCGATAGCGGCGGTTTACCCAGTAGGTAATCCGCTGCACGCTCGGCGATCATCTGGGTGGGCGCGTTTAGATTCCCGCTGACTATGGTCGGCATCACCGAGGCATCTACCACGCGCAAACCGTCTATACCGTGTACCCGCAACTGGGAATCGACAACCGCCTGATCATCACTACCCATCTTACAGGTGCCGGATGGATGGTAGTCGGTGTCGGCGGTAGCACGCACGTAGTCCGCAAGCTCACGATCTGAGGTGATCTCCGGTGCAGGGGTTATTCGTTTGCCCCGAAATCCATTGAACGCCGGTTGTGTCAGGATGTCCTGCATCGCTTTCAAGGCTTCAACCAGCTCCTTGAGATCTTGTGGGTGACTGAGATAATTGAAATGAGCGGCCGGTCTGTCACGGGGGTCGGCGGAATGAAGCTTTACCTTCCCACGACTGAGTGGCCGCAACTGGTCACAATTAAGCTGGTAGCCTGGATATAACAGAATCTTACGGTCGGCCCACTCACTGTAAACGGGTGTGAAGTGGTATTGGAGGTTCGGATGTGCAGCCTCAGTATTCCCGTAGACCATGCCACCCATTTCCCAGATATTGGAGGCACCGATACCTGAACGTGTCAGCAGCCACTGCACGCCAACGCGCAGCTTTGACAGCGGTTGAGTCAGATGATGCAGGGTAACCGGTTGTGTGCACTCAAAACCTGTAATGACGGTCAGGTGATCCTGCAGGTTTTGTCCCACGCCCGGAAGATCCAACTCGGAGCCAATATCCATGGACTTCAGATAGTCAGCAGGCCCGATACCGGACAACATCAATAGCTGCGGTGTTTTGATCGCGCCACAACAGACAATCACTGCTTTGCTGGCCCGTAGCTCACAGGTGTTACCGCGTGAAACGTATTCCACGCCGACAGCTCGTTTGTTCTCGATAAGAATACGATTGACCAATGCACCTGTGTCGAGACTCAAATTTGGCCGCACCAGTGCAGGCTTGAGATGTGCAACCGCGGCACTGCTGCGGCGCCCGTTTTTGGTGGTGCTGTCTAGCCGGGCGATCCCTTCTGGCTTATACCCATTCAGGTCCTCAGAAGTACCCTGGCCAGACTGTTGGCCGGCTTCCCACAACGCATCAAACAGCGGGTTCTCGAGATGGCCCCGAGTCACCCCAAGCGGGCCATGGCCGCCACGCCATTCATTTTCCCCCCGGTCTGAAGATTCACAGCGCTTGAAGTAGGGAAGACAGTGTGCATAGCCCCAGTCTTCTAGCCCAGGGGCTTGTGCCCAGCGGTCGTAGTCCTGCGGATGGCCGCGCATGTACACCATTGAATTGATCGATGATGATCCGCCAAGGACTTTCCCTCTTGGCAGCTGAATCTGCCGCCCGTCACAGCCGGGTTCTGATTCGCTGTTGTAGTTCCAGTTGATGCTGGGATCTTTATAGACGTTATAAACGCCAGCGGGTATGTGGATCATGAGTTTATGATCCATCGGCCCGGCTTCGAGAACGTGAACATTCAATGCTGGGTTTTCAGAAAGGCGGTTGGCGAGTACACAGCCGGCAGAGCCTGCACCTAGAATGATGTAGTCAAACAGTTTTTCTTTTGCCAATCTTATCTGCTCCTGGCGGGAATCAGTGCAAGGGTTGAAGCTTACCGCAGAAATAAATCGAGTTTTCCAGCGATGAGTTCCGGGGATTCCACCAGAACACTGTGGCGCAGATCGGGCAGAATCTCCAGCTGTGAGGTGGGAATTGTTTCATGCATCAAACGGGCCATCCGAACATTTGACCCTGGGTCATGTTCACCTGTCATGACAAGAGTTTCACATTGAATCTGAGATAGGTGTTCGACGAGGTCACTGAGCACAAAAACCCGGTAGGCCTGAAAATAACCTGCCGGTGAAGTGGCGCGCAACTCCGCAATTCTTTTTTGAACCCGCTCGGGATGATCCTGCCGAAATTTAGGGGAGAACCAGCGTTCCAGCGCCAACTCGATGTTGGTCTCTAGATCACCCTTTTCAAGATTGTGTAATCGCTCTTGTACGCGTTCGCGCTCGGCGTCCGTGCGTCCTGCGACTGCGCTGAGAATTGCGAGTTGGCCAACACGCTCCGGATAGCTAAGCGCAAACTGCTGAACGATTAAACCCCCCAACGAAAAGCCAACCAGATGTGCTTGAGATAGGCATTCATCGATAAAAATCGCTTCAAGATCACCTACGAAATCCTCAAGAGACCAGTCACCAGCCGGCACATCACTTCGACCGTGGCCCCTGAGGTCGTACCGGAGCACACTGAAACGGCGCTCCAGAACGCTCGCGATTGAGTCCCAGATATTGAGCGTACCACCCAGGCCATGAATCAGGATCACGGTCGGGTGACGTGCCGGATCCTGCCCGGAACGAAAAACATGCCTATACATGGCGCTAGAACTTAAGGCCTTCAGGTGTGTTCGATGATCTGAGGCTGCAATGCCAAATCGTTACCCTTGTGCCACGCCCCAGATCTCGACTGTCGAGTCTGCGGTCTGCATGTGGGGTACGGGTACCAGCGTGACCGGGGGTAGGACACCGCCACAGCAATCACGCAGCAGCTGCAATAAACCCGGGGTGACGTCTTCCTCAGCTGAAGCGGTGTAGTAACAGACCATCAGTTTGAGGTCTGCTGGACTGCGGCCGAATGGGCGCAGTAGATCGTCGATGTAACTCATGGTGAATCGTGTCTGGGGTAATAGCTGACCGGATAAGACCCGTTTGCCGGTATTGGAAAATGGCTCGGCCGGCACCTGTCCGCCCAGCCAGATCATGCCACGCAATCTCTGGGCTTGACGGTAGGGCAGGCTCAACGGCCAGTCCCACACCCTATCCGGCCAGGCATCTTCTCGAGGGATGTACTTGTTATAACTGTGGCGGCGCTCGCGCATGGCGAGCACCTCGATCTTAGTCGCCGTTTTATCCGGCCACAGTGTGTGACAAGGGACGACTGTTGCTGGCGGACCCGGTTCGCTGAAGTAGGATGCCCGAGCCTGGGCCAGTGGTGCCCAGTCTTTACGCGTGGTGCCGAAGTAATAACCCTCCATTTTCACGCTGTCCTGAAGCGAGGCCCCCACTGCGTTCAGAGAGTTTTGGATTGAGGGCATAATGATATGTGACTGACCCGCACCATCCAGGGCCGTATCGAACGTGGCGTTGAAGTGTGCCGCAGTCCGGTTGGCTACAGCTATAAATTCTCCCGCTCGCAGGGCGGTCGTGACAATGGGGCGTACTGATGAATTGCCGCTTGCTACCTGCAACGGTTGGGTTTCAACCTGAAAGTCACCTGAGTTGCGCCAGTTGCGCACGGCAATGACCTGTACCTGGATTTCCTGGCCCTTAAAGGGTTGCAGCGGCACTGGCAGGGTTGAGATCACGGGTGAGGGCTCGTTGGGAAATGCATCCTGCAAGGCTTGGACAATCGAGATTTCATCGCAGTTATCCTCGGGCTTATAAAACGCCTTGACCCGTACGGCATCAGCCAGTGAGCAGTGTTCCTGATGAAGCGCTGCGGCAATGTTTTCGACAGTTCCCGTAATCTGCCGGGTCATGTCACCGGGGTTGCGTAGGGTGCCGGTCGAATCAAAGTCACCGGCGCCGCCGATGAACGACAGCGCGCCGGCAGAGGCACAAACATTGTGAGTGAACGGTGTAGGTAATGACCAGATGGAGTTATTCGACATGGTATTTAGGTGCCCGTGTTGGCTATGTTGGCAGAGCGTGAATTACACTGTGCCACAGACTCGAGTCAGGATGCACAAGCCTAATTTGTAATTCGATCGTACGCAACGGCAGGCGCGTTTGTCAGTCTTTTGTTTATCATTGACTCAGATTCAGATCGAAGATCATGCGGGCCGAATAAGGGACAACAGGAGAACATCGAATGATCAAGGCATTTTATGCAACTCGTCAATGGGTGTTGTGGGCCTACGGGGGTGGCCTGTTGTTAATCTCATCATTGTGGTTGCAGGTACAGATGACTGTGGCACTTAACACTTGGTATGGACAGTTCTACGATCTGCTGCAGAATGCGGCCAGCTACAAAGATAATCCGGATGAAGGGATCACATTATTTTTATCTAAGCTGATCTCACTCAGTTACGTGCGCAATGGATTCGAGGGTGAACCATCTTTTGTAGTAATTGCATTCCCTTATATTTTGCTGGCGATATTTACGGCCTGGTTTACACGGATCTACGGTCTGCGCTGGCGCGAGGCCATTACCTTTAATTACGTTCCACGCTGGCGTAGTGTCGAGCAGGAGATTGAGGGTGCATCCCAGCGCATTCAGGAGGACTGCAACCGTTTTGCTCGGATCGTCGAGTCTCTGGGATTACAGATTGTTCGTGCAATCATGACGCTCATTGCTTTTATACCGGTGCTCTATGGACTGTCTGACAAGGTCGACGTACCCGTGTTACGAGATATCGAAGGGTCATTGGTCTGGGGGGCTTTAATTGTCTCGATCGGCGGTTTGGTTATCTCCTGGTTTGTGGGCTGGAAGTTGCCGGGCCTGGAATACAACAACCAGAAAGTTGAGGCGGCCTTCCGTAAGGACCTGGTGCTGGGTGAGGACGACAAAGCAAATCACGCAGACCCCGTAGCCCTTCGAGGGTTCTTCGGAGGTATACGATATAACTACCATCGGCTTTATCTACATTACGGTTACTTCGATGCTTGGGTCTCTACTTACGACCAATTCATGGTAGTTGTCCCTTACCTAATAATGGGGCCGGGTCTTTTTACGGGAGCGCTTACACTCGGTGTTATGGTTCAAGTGTCCAATGCATTTGGTAAGGTGCACGGGAGCTTTTCGCTGTTTCTACATAACTGGACCACCATCACTGAACTGCGTTCGATCTGGAAACGCCTGCACGAGTTTGAAAACAATCTCGATCGCTATGCAGTTCCAGCACCGGCTTAAAGAGGGTCCTTAATACGAAGATTCCGGTTACAGCAGGGGCATTACTTACTACTGATCTTATTGCGGGCTACTTGGGGTGTACCTCGAGATAAATCAGGTTACCGTGTCCGGAATGGCCGTGGCTTTCGACCGGAAACCGTCCGCTGGCGTGGGCTTTGAACTGCATCACTGCGGGGACATCTGGCGTTACTTCGGTATGTATATCGTAACCGTGGAGATGCAGCACATCAGGTTTGTCGCTGGACCAGTACAGCTCGACCTGGTCGCCTTGGCTCACGCGAATTGTCTGCCCGTCGATCATGACTTTGCCCTGGTGAATATGAAGTTCAAAGTGCTTAATTGGGCCAGAGTCACTTGCCGTTGCTGAGCTGGCCTGGGTATGTTGATGTTGCGCAGGCTTTGAGGGGGAAGTGCCGTGGTTATGGTGGGTTGTTCCCGCGCCCTCAGCATCGACCATCTGCACCACGACCTCGACTAACGTTTGTTCTGCCTGGTCGAATTCTAGTAAAAGCCCGAACCTGTCCCCCGCCGCGAGCGGTTGCTTAAGACCCATCAGCATAATGTGCTGGCCACCTGGCGCAAACAGCACATCTTCATGAGGGGGCAGGATCACCGATTCAACCCGACGCATTTTCATCATTCCATCTTCGAGGATGTGCGAATGAACCTCAACGCGTTCGGCAACATCAGCCGATGCACTCAACAGTTTGTCGGGATGGGCCCCATGGTTTGTGAGCGTCAGATAGACTGCACCGTTGGGGCTGGCGGGGGGTAGCGCTCGCGCCCAGGGCGACTGGATATGGATGTCCCCAGCTTCATAATGCTGAGCAGAGGTAACAGTCGTTGCCAACAGAAATACCAGCAGTCCAGCAAGATATCGGAACATTTTCACACTCGGGTAGCGGTCAACTAACTGAAGTACATCGTTAGAACAATGACCATCACAGGATCAGGTGGTCAGTAGAGTGCGCCACCTGACGACGATAACTAAGGTCGTCAGTATACCGGTCAACCCGAAAATGACAGTAGTCGCTGGTATGCCAATCCATTCAATCAGCGCCCCGCCTGTGAGTAGTCCCATCGGCATACCGTAAACGGCCAGCATGCGTACACCGGATACCCGTCCCCGATAGACCTCATCAGTAATCTTAAGCAACAGAACAGACATTGGAATCATCGCAAAACTCTGCGCGAGCCCGATCACCGTAATTACCAAGCTGGCAGCCAACGGTATAGAGAATAGGCCCAACAACAAAATGAACAGGTGCCATACCACTAACCAGATCACCATCATGCGGGCTGGTTTTGTGACACGAAGGATCGTCGCTGTCGCTAGGGACCCCAGGAGAGCACCGAGTGCCAATAGCGCGATCAGCTGTGCCAGACCGGTTTCATCCATGCTGTATACATCACGCGCTAGGGCGGGCAACAGACCGCGGATCATAGGGAACCCAGTGAAGTTGGAGAGAAAAGCCAGCGCCATGATTGCGACGATAGTTTCATTACGGCGGATGTAAGAAAAACCCAGCTTCAGGTCTGTCCAAGGCCTTGTGTTCTCGCTGGCTTGTTTGGGTATTGGCGTGATCCGACAGGCCAGCAGTACGCTCACCAGGTAAAGCCCTACGACAGCGCCATAGGCCGCACCTATACCCAACGTGGAAAACAGGCCCGCACCCAGCAGTGCGCCGAATATGCGCGCTGAGTCCATGGTCGCCCGTGAAAAGCCCATCGCATTGTGCAGATCTCTAGCCGGTACTATGTCGGCGATCAATGCAAACTTCACAGCAAAATCCGATGGTCGTACCAGCCCGGCTATACCGGAAATAACGAAGACCTGCCACGGCTGTACCGTACCGACAAGTGCCAGCATTAGAATGACGCTCGCCAGTGCGCCGTAAATCAACCGCAGTATGATCAGTATCGTCCGGCGGTCGACCCGGTCTGCCAGCACGCCGAAAAACGGGCTGAGCAGAGTTCCACTGAAGGTAAGAGCCGCGAATGCGGCCAGCAAGAAAGGCGAATCGGTAGTAACCAGTACAAACCAGCCCAGGATGAGCGTTTCCATTTCGAATGCCCATGAGTTAAGCAGGTCCGATCCCCACTGGAAGCGGTAACTCTGAATCCGAAATGCGCTCAGAAAATTTGGCATCTACACGATGGAATAATTCAGCTTATGTTCTGCGCTTCGGGTTACAACGTGAATAAAATAACGTCAGAGTTACCGACCCGGCACAATTAACGTGCCGTCACCAGACGCTCTAGGACAGATTCTGTTTCTTTGACCAGCAGCTGTATCAGTTCGCAGGCAGGCAGGTTTCTCGACATCACGGCACTTTGACCAGACCATAGAGACAGAAAATCGGTGTTGTTTCCTATTGCACTGGCTTTGCGCAGGGGTCCTGTCAGGGTGTTGAGAATCGGAAAATCCGGATAGTGGGCTTCATGACCTGCCATCTCACGCAGATAACGGTTTTCCAGGCCTCTTGCCGGCCGGCCGGAGAAAGCGTGTGTGATCCGTGTTTGATCATCGCTGGCTTCGTTGAGTGCCCGACGGTAAAGCGGATGCGCGGCTGATTCAGGGCAGGTTAGAAACGCGGTGCCAAGCTGCACGGCGCTCGCACCAAGGGCAAGCGCAGCAGCGATACCGCGGCCGTCGCCGATGCCCCCCGCAGCAATTACGGGGATGGACACCGCATCAACAACCTGGGGTACCAGTGCCAATGTGCCCACGTGGCCCCTTTCATACGGTTCTGAAAAGGTGCCGCGATGCCCGCCAGCTTCAAAACCCTGTGCGATAACCGCATCGACACCTCGCGCTTCGAGTTCACGGGCTTCAGCCACGTTGGTAGCCGAGGACAGGGTGTACAGGCCAGCGGCCTTGATCGCCTTGAACGCGTCAGCATTTGGTAGACCAAAGTGGAAACTCACTACCGGTGGACGAAGATCAAGCACGGCCTGCAGGTGGGTGTCATTGAAAGACGGCGTTGCCGTAACGACATCCGGGACTTCGCCGAGTCCCAGTTCGCGATAGTAGGGTGCGAGCAATGAGCGGGCGTCGGCAGCGCGCGCCGGGTCGTCGACCGGCTCGCTGTGAACAAAGAAGTTGGCGTTATAGGGTGCACCGGCGGCGGATACTGTCGCACAGTCGTTGCGCAGGGCCTCCTGGGTATGCATAGCCAGACCAAGCGAGCCCAGTCCGCCGGCTGTCGACACTGCGATGGCGAGCGCCGGTGTCGACGCACCAGCCATCGGCGCCTGAATAATTGGATAGCGAATGCCCAGGCGAGTGGTTAGATCGTTATCAGGCCAGAGACTCATTAATTCGTCTAACCGTTAGTGGAACTTGGACTAAACATAATACAGCACCAGACTAGCGACCAGCAGCACAGCGATCCACAGCACCATGCTGCCAGTCGGCCAGGTTCTGGCCAGCGTACCTTCAGGCCCATAGTGCCGGATTACGGACCGCATCAAGACTCGACCGATTGATCGTGTTGCTGCACTCAGCCCGTTAGTCACTATTAACAGGTTGTTCATGAAGCTACCAAGAATCTTGGGCGCGAGTCGTCGGTACAACCAGTCGGTGTCGAGATTAATGGCATTCTGTTCAGACGGATACAGACCCGTTCGCATGAGAACAGCAAAAGCTAAAGCCGCGAACAGAAGTAACTGAAGCTGTGTCAACGAGTGCCCAAAGTCAGCGTAAGGTTTGTAGTCCACCTGATAAGGCAAAAGAGCATAAAGGGGATCGGGAAAGCAACCGATGCCTATGCACAACGTGGCGGCGATGCCCATAGCCAAGCACATGTGAAGGGGCGCTTCCTTACATCGAATCCCTGAATCACGGCCGAAAAATGCGAAGTACGGAATCTTGATTCCTGAATGTTCCATAACACCGGCGGATGCGATCAAGAGTCCTATGAAGATCAAAACATAATACCCCTCGATTACAGCAGACATGGTCAGCGACTTTGCGACAAACCCACTAAAAAGCGGAAAGGCAGAAATCGACATCGCACCGACGATGCAGAACGCTGCTGTCCAGGGCATCGATCGGTAGAGTCCACCGAGGTCAGTCGCGCGGATTGTTCCGGTGCGGTAAAGCACGGCACCCATGGACATGAACAGGAGTGCTTTGTAAAGGATATGGACAAAAGCATGGGCGACAGCGCCATTGAGAGCCAGTTCGGTTCCGATCCCAATACCAACGACCATGAAGCCCAGCTGGTTGTTAAGGCTGTAGCACAATACTTTGCGCAGATCATTCTCGATCACCGCAAAGAAAATTGGGAATAGAGTCATGACAACACCAATCCCAATGAGCGCTTCTGTGCCCGGGAACCCCCTAGCTAGGGCGTAGACCGCGAGTTTGGTAGTAAACGCACTCAGAAATACAGCACCGGTAATCGTGGCCTGCGGATAGGCATCTTGTAGCCAGTTGTGCAGCAGTGGAAACGCGCACTTAATCCCGAACGCGAGAAAAATCAGCCATACGCCTGGGCCGGCGGTGGCAAGGCTCTCTCCGGGACCGATCAGTTGGGTGAATAGCAGCGAGCCCGACTCATGGAAGTAAAACAAGATGCCGGAGAGTAACAACACCCCAGAGCCGATTTGGATTACTAGATACCGCAAACCGGCTCGGTAGGCCCGTTCGCTGCGGTTAGCCCAAATTAAGAATACCGACGTCAACGCTGTGACTTCCCAGTACAGAAATAAGGTGATTAGGTCCCCGGCAAACACTGCACCTATAGCGCTCCCGACATACATCATCGCGGCCACGTGTTGGGTTGTGTCTCGCACATGCAAGGCAAAAAGCGCGGCGAGAAAAGCAGCGATATGAAATATGTAGCCGAACACCAGGCTCAACCTGTCTACCCGCACCGGGAGCAGGCTATAGCCGGCTATTTCGACACCCACAGACATCCCGTCGGATAGAAAAAACAGCTGCAACAAACCGAGTACCGGAAGCAGCAGCGCACCAATCGCTTGAACTGACCGGGGTAATATGGCTAGTACTAGGCCACCCAGAATTAGGATTACGCCCGGTGGGAAACTACTCATCGTAGTAGTCCTCACGCCGTTTTATAAATCGGCGAAGTTGTTTGCCGATGATGACGACCCCGAATAACGAGACGAAGCCCCAAACTGCGTAAAATCCGAGCCACCCCTCCCACGGGAAAGTCGAATGTCGATGCACAACCAGCTCAAGCACTACGAGTAAAATGCAAAGTGCTAGAAGCAGGCGGAAAATCATATCCTTGAGATCACTTCTGTTTTGATAAGTGGCGTGGTCATCTTATGTCACCTCAGCCAACTAGCAGGCCAACCAGCTGCAGGATTGGATCCGGATAGAAGAACAACACCATACACATCGCCGTTGTTACGCCAATTGCAATGAGGCAAGGTACAGGTGCTTCGGTAATGGTTCTGGGAGTGTTTCGATCACCAGCGAAGAACGCGCGGATGGGAATCGGTAGTAAATAAGCGATGTTCAAGAGTGTACTCAACATCAGGACTGCGACCAGTACGGTATAACCCGCGTCCAGCGACCCAAGTAGCAAGTACCATTTACTCCAGACGCCGCCAAGCGGCGGCAGCCCGGCGATACTGATGCTGGCGATCAGAAATGCTGCCATCGTGAACGGCATATGTCGGCCCAGACCATCCATCTCGCTGACCTCTGATTTGTGGGTGGCCACCAGGATAGCGCCAGCACAGAAAAACAATGTGATCTTGCCGAAAGCGTGCATGGCGATATGGGTGGATGCCCCGATAATGCTGCTGGCGTTGGCGAGGAACGCACCCAGGATGACGTAAGATAACTGGCTAATGGTCGAGTAAGCCAGACGACGCTTGAGATTGTTCTGTTGTAAAGCGACGAGTGAGGCAATGATAATAGTGGCGGCTGCAATCCACAGCAGCCAACCGGATGCCCAGCTTGTGGTGACGAGGTCCAGTCCGAACACATATAGGGTGACTTTGAGAATACAGAAAACACCAGCTTTAACCACGGCTACCGCATGTAATAACGCGCTGACAGGTGTAGGTGCCACCATGGCTGCCGGCAGCCAGCGGTGAAATGGCATGAGCGCCGCTTTTCCTATGCCAAAAGCAAACAGGGCGTACAGAAGCCCAATCACAAATGGGGATGCTTTACCGGCCAGGATGCCGCCAACACGAAAATCTGTCGTGCCAGTAATTGTCCAGGTCCAGACAATTGCTAACAGGAAGAAAACGATTGAAGTTGACAGGAGAATGCCTAGATAGACTCTGCCGCCTTGCTTTGCTTCTTGGGTACCGGCGTGGGTAACAAGCGGGTAAGTCGACAACGTCAGCAGCTCGTAGAAGACAAATAACGTAAAGAGGTTCTGCGAAAACGCAATACCCATAGTGCTGCCGATGGCCACGGCAAAAAACGCATAGAAACGCGTCTGATTGGTTTCACCATGACCGCGCATGTATCCAATCGAGTAGAGGGTTGTGACAACCCATAGCGAACTGGCAATCAATGCAAAGAAGAGTCCAAGCGGTTCCACTTCAAACGCAATGGGTATGCCGGGGATGGGCTCAGCAAGCGTGATGTGCGGCCGTTGGCCGGCAAGCACGGCAGGCAGTAGGCTAGCGACCAATCCCGCCAGAGTTATTCCGGTACCGAGACTTACACATTCACGTAGATTGGGGCGTGACCCGGTTATTAACACTGCCATCGCTCCCGCAAAAGGTAATATCACGGCCAGCGTGAGAGTATTCAACCCTGACCTCCAAACAACATTTGTGCGGCAAGCTGAGCTACGCCAACAGACCATTGGGTGTGAAGACCAAAGTAGACGTTGGCGACAATCAGCAGCCATACTGGTGCGAGCAACGACCAGTGCGTTTCTTCGGAATGCTCGTCTGGGTTTGTGGCTGATCGAAAGTAGATCATCTCAATGACTCGCCAGATATAGGCGACGGCCAGCAATGAACCTACGGCAATAACGATCAACAGCGGCCACCAGCCCGCCTCCAGCACAGCGACGACCAGCAGCCACTTGCTGACGAAGCCGGCAGTTAGAGGCACACCTATAAGACTCAGTCCGCCGACCACAAATGCAGCCGAGGTCCAGGGCATACGTCGTCCGGCACCGGCAAGATCAACCAGGCGAGTTCCACCCAGCTGAAAGGCCATACAGGCCAGTGCTAGAAAAAGACCACCCTTCATCAACGCGTGATTTAAAAGATGGACCAGCGTTGCTGTGAGGCCGCTAACTGATGCGAGACTGATACCCAGAATCATGTAGCCGATCTGTGCCACGCTGGAGTATCCCAGCATGCGTTTAACATTATGCTGAAAAATTGCAACCGTGGACCCTGACAATACAGCCGCAGCACCCAGTACTACCAGTATGAACTGCAACGGCATACTGTCGAAGGCAAAACTTGATCCGAAAACATCATAAATGAATCGCACGAGAACATAGACCGCTACTTTGGTTGCGGTAGCGGCGAGGAACGCACTAACGACGTGTGGTGCGTATGCGTATGCGTTCGGTAACCATAGGTGTAGCGGAAACAGTGCCAGCTTAAGTCCTATCCCGACCGTCAGAAAAGCAAACGCGACACGGAGGGTGCGACTCTGTGCAAGAGCGGGGAGCCGATTGGCCAGATCGGCCATATTCAAGGTGCCGGTGATCATGTAGAGCAGGCCAACTGCTATCAGAATGAAGGTTGCACCAATCGTGCCCATGATGAGGTACTGGAAAGCCGCAGTCAGTCCTCGTCGATCTGGCCCCATCGCAATAAGGACATAACTGGACAATGATGAAATTTCCAGAAATACGAACAGATTGAAAGCGTCACCGGTGACGGTCATTCCCAGCAGACCAGTCAGGCATAGAAGATAACTTGTGTAAAAAAGAGTTTGTCCGGAAGACTTAATTTCGCAGGAAGCGCCTACCCGTGAAAACAGCAGTACGACAGTGCTGATACTGGTAACGATTGCCAACACAAACGCGTTAGCAATGTCCACGCGATATTCAATTCCCCAAGGGGCTGCCCAGCCGCCATAGGTATAGCTAACAGTGCCGTTTTCAAGAACCAGTCTGAGTAGCAGTACGGCGATTATCAGGGCGGTTGCACTGACCAGGATGCTCAGCAACCACGCTAGACGACCGCTGCGGAGCAGTAGACAAAGCGGCGCTGCGATCAACGGTAATGTGACTTGCAGCGCAGGTAGTTGGGCTAGTGTCACAGAGATTCATCCTGGCGATGGATGTCATCTTCCTCAGCTGTGCCATAGGCCTCTTTTATACGAACAACCAAGGCCAGTCCCAGTGCCGTAGTGGCCACCCCGACCACGATTGCGGTCAGAATCAACACATGAGGCAAAGGGTTGGAGTAGGTTTGCACTGCCTCACGCAGAATGGGTGCGCTGCCGCCACTGACTTTACCCATGCTGATATAGAGAATGAATACCGATGCTTGAAACAAGTTGATACCGATAATCTTTTTGACGAGGTTTCCGCTTGCAATAACCACATAAAACCCGGTCATCATTAGAAATATGACGACCCAGTAATTGTAGAGCGCGAGAACTTCCACGTTCAGTCCCTGCGTCCGGCAAAGGCCAGAAAAACGGTGATCATGACAGCCGCTACTGTGATACCGACCCCGAGTTCGACAAGGAATATCCCCAGATGCTGACCATGTAACGGGTCTTGGCCCAGTGTGTTGTAGTCGAGATAGTCGCTGCCCAGTAGCATGGTGAGGATACCGACGCCGGCGAACAACAATAAGCCTAGTGCCGTCAGTAGCCGCAGAATTCCAGGTGATACCACCTGTCGGACAGCTGAGGTACCAAAGACTAGGCCGTACAAAATAAAAGCTGCGGCAAAAATAACGCCGGCCTGAAACCCACCGCCGGGACCATAGTCCCCGTGAAACTGTACGTACATAGCAAACAGTAGAATGATCGGGATCGTAATTTTGGTAACTACTCGAAGTACGGGGTTGTCTCTCACGGTTCTTCTTCCGGAGAGTCAGCCACAAGACTACGACGGCGTCGAAAGCCCAGAAGCGCCAGTACTCCAACGCCAGCAGTAAAGATTACGGTTAACTCACCTAGCGTATCGTAGCCACGATAACTGGCGAGTACAGCTGTCACCACATTGGGTATTCCAATCTCGTGGGGAGATTGTTCAAGATAGCGGGGCGCAACATGTTGTTGTACAGGTGCATCCGGGGCGGCAAAAGGCGGCATGTCAAACGTGCCATAAACTAGAGCTGCACCGGTCACAGCTACCACGACCAACGGCAGTAGTGGCCGGTGCGCGGGTGGCTTTTCCCGCCGGCCGACAAGACCGATAGTTGCCAGCATGAGTATGGTGGAAATACCAACGCCCACGGCTGCTTCAGTAAATGCAACATCGACCGCGTCTAATACTACAAACACCGTGGCAGCCAGGAGACTGTAGATCCCGAACATAATCGTCACGGCGAAAAGATCGTGCAGGCGAATCGCCGCTATAGCGGTAATAACCAGCAGCCCCAGTAATACAATGTTGATTAGTTCGATCACTGTTGTTTTTCTGACTCTTCCTGCCACGGACTTCGAATGCCATGGACTGTGGCACGAGCCAGTGCATGGCAGGCTGTCGGATTCAGCAACATCAGGAAAAGCAAAACAATCAAGAGCTTGATAAGAACAATCGTCCATCCAGCTACCAACATAAGGCCCAGGATGATAGCTGCGGCTCCGATTGTGTCGGTGATACCTGCGGCATGCATGCGGGTAAAAACATCCGGCATGCGCAGCAGACCGATGCTGCCCACCAGAATAAACAGTGTGCCGAGGAAAAGCAGCAGTCCGCTCAACATATTGAGAGCCTGGCTCATTGCCTATTTTCTCCTGAATCCGGTCGGGGTTGGCCGAGGTCACCGAACTCAGAAACCTTGAGTACCGCAACGGTGACGACAAAGCCTACCAGTGCGTACATCAGGGCGATATCAAGATAAACCTCGGATTCTCCGGTCAAGAATCCCAGCACAGATATCATCAGGACAGTTTTTGTGCTGAAAGTATTTGAAGCAAGAATGCGATCGTAAACAGCCGGCCCCTTGATGGCTCGAATTAGCGCCAGTCCCATTGCTACCAGCAAAGCTATGGTCACCAGTAGCAGCATTAGCCACTTTCCAGATGCTCGACACGCTTTCCCATTTCTCCACTTTGAAGGTCTGCCGCGGATTCTGCAGTCAGCGCATGTACTTCAATCTCTTTCTCGAGCACATCGAGGGAGATAGTGCCGGGTGTCAGGGTGATCGAATTAGCAAAACTGACGCGACCCGCTACCGTCTGCTGATTTGCGGGCACTCGGATTATGGTTGGTCGAATTGGAAGACTGGGTCGTGTGATTCGCCATGCGACATCAATACAGGCGCGAACGATTTCTTTAGCTAGCCAGGGTGCATAGCGAAGTAGCCCGGGTATCAGCCCCAAAGGTTGTCCTTCTGCATCGATAACACCCATGCGATGGCTGACCAAGGTTACGGTTGCCGCAGAGAGCAACCCGAGACTGAGCAGAAACGGATCGAAGTGTCCCGACAAAGCGATCCACAAGCCGATTGTCAGAAAAAAAAGTATTAAAATACGTAACAAGTCGGTCATCCGGTAGTCGGTGTCTCGATTGAGGGGAGTGGTGGTGGTCGCGCGCCGATTCAGGCTGTGGCTGCCCCTAATGCTCGTCGGCTAGCTCGTGCTTCTCGTTGCCGCTGTGAATCAATATCAACCAAAACCCGCTCTATGTAGTCGATATGCCGATCTGATGCAGAGCGCGCATGATCAGGATCACCGTTTATGATCGCGGTCATCAAGTGATAGTGCTGGTCTCGCACGTGTTCAAAGCGCCCCGATTGTGCGTAGACATTCTCCAGGTTGTAGCGGATGCTTTTTCGCAGCAGCGAAAATAGACTGCGCATCACATGTACCAGAACAACATTGTGTGATGCTTCCGCAATGGCGAGATGAAAGTTTGCATCGGCTTTGGCTTCTAGTGCAGCATTCTGGCGGCTGTGAGAAATAATCAGCCGTTTGTAACAGCTTCGAATCTGTTCGATATCCGACTCGGTTCTCCGGCTGGCTGCGTAATAGGCAGACAATGATTCGATGGCGTGCCGCAGTTCAAGCACGTCTGCATGAGAGTCCGGTGAATTACTGATGAGTTCCAGCAGTGGATCTTCAAGTGCGGGATTCAGGGATTTCGTCACGGTGGTGCCCCCACCGCGGCGTGCGACAAGCATGCCGCGGGCAGACAGTTTCTGCAGCGCCTCACGCAACGACGGGCGGGAGACGCCCATTTGCTCAGCAAATTTACGTTCGGCGGGTAAGCGCTGACCCGGTTTCAGCGTGCCTTCGAGAATCGACCGCTCAATCTTTTCGACGACGATGTCTGAAACGCGCGGAGTATCCATAATTTTTCTGGTAATTTGGTATGACCAAAGAGATCTTGACCATAACACTCCGGGGGTTTCAGGTAAATGACAAGCGACCACTTTTGCTGTCTCCCCATCTGTTGGCCGGAGCGAAAGCCTTACCCGGCATCAACTACACTATAGGGCGGTGGTGTGCATGGGGGCGATGATACCGACCCCTTTAACCTGATGTATCGGAGACCTGCATTTGATTAGCAGTATGACAGCGTTTGTTCAGCACGAATCACAGTCAGAGCAAAGCCGGGTGGTATGGGAGATTCGTAGCGTAAATCATCGGTATCTGGAAATCTCCATGAGGCTGCCTGAGGAACTTCGTAGCGCGGAAATGATGTTCCGTGAGACCATTAAAGCGTCATTGAGCCGGGGCCGGATAGACGCTGTACTCAGATACCAGTCAGCTGAATCTTCAGCCAATAGCCCCGAGCTCAACCTGGACACAATAAACCAGCTGATGGCCTGGTCGAGAACCGTGCAGTCCACAGTGCCTGTTGCGGGTGAACTATCTATAGCAGATATTCTCAAGTGGCCTGGTGTGCTGACACCCGAGCGGATCGATGAGGACCAGCTGAGCGTAGCTGCTAAAGATGCTTTAGCGAATGCCTTGTCCGCATTGGCCAGTCAGCGGCAGCGTGAGGGTCGACAGCTGGCTGTGGTGATCAACGCGAAACTTGAGGCTGCTCGGGATATCGTTATCGGTGTGCAAGGCCGCGTGCCCGAACTGGAGCAGTACGCCCGTCAGCGTCTCAACGAACGTGTCAGTGAATTTGCTGAACAGTTGGAGCCCGGACGATTTGAACAGGAGCTGGTACTGTTACTGGCTAAATCCGACATAGTTGAGGAGATCGATCGGCTGCAACTTCACTTGGCCGAGGTTGCAAATATTCTCAATGGGTCGGGTCCCGTGGGTCGAAGACTCGATTTTTTGATGCAGGAACTCAACCGAGAAGCCAATACCCTGGGCTCAAAATCAAATCACCCCGAAACCACAACTGCAGCGGTCGACCTTAAAGTACTGATCGAGCAGATGCGCGAGCAGATCCAAAACATTGAGTAGGTGCAGTGTGTGACTGGCCGGCAGAAGATACCGCAGCTGTTGATATTTTCAGCACCTTCCGGGGGCGGTAAGACGAGCCTGGCCCAGGCCATTGCGAATGACTGCCCACATGTCGTGGTTTCCATATCCCACACGACCCGTAGTCCGCGTCGAGGAGAAGTAGACGGTGTTGATTATTTCTTTGTCAGTCCAGTTGTTTTCGAACAAATGATAGAACGCGGGGAATTTCTTGAGTACGCGAGGGTGTTTGACCATTACTATGGGACATCCACGTGTAGTGTGGACAGAGCTCTGGCAGCACAACAGACAGTGATTCTGGATATAGATTGGCAGGGGGCCCGAAAAGTTCGAGCGTCAAATTCCGATGCGGTCAGCGTCTTTATCCTGCCGCCTTCCATCGAAGCCCTGCAAGAACGTCTCGCCCGGCGTGGACGCGATGACCGAGATCAAATCGACTATCGCATGCAACGAGCAATCACTGAGATGGGGCATTACATTGAATACGATCATATCGTGATCAACGACAGGTTCGACGATACCGTGACCGAACTCAAACAACTCGTGCTCCATCAGCAGCCACCGACGTCAGCAGCTGGATTAGACCTGGCTGCCCTTGTGAATTCCGCAGAAAACGTTAAACTCAAAACTTCAGATACCCCAGACAGTTAGCGCAGCCTCCTCGACCGGATCGAAGGCAGACCTGGTCAGCCGCGTACTTGTTCGCAGTTCCAGACGGAAAAAGACTGCATCCCCTAGTTTGCCGGAGAAATAAAATGGCCAGAATTACCGTCGAGGATTGCCTCGAAAATGTTGAGAACCGATTTCAGCTGGTGCTGGTTGCCGCAAAACGTACCCGGCAACTGGCATTTGGAGCGGACCCCTTGGTACCGGAAGACCGTGATAAGCCAACAGTCATTGCACTACGCGAGATTGCAGAAGGGTTGGTAACCCCGAACATTCTCGAAGAAGAAGAAATCGATCTCGAGAAAGAACTGTTCGGTGAAAGTGAAGAGATTCAAACCGAAGCTGAGACGGAGACAAAAGATCTGAGTCTGAAAGAAGATACCGCAGCCAACGAGTCCAGTGCGGCAGACAACGATACAGGTGACAGCAATGCCGACGACAGCAGTAACAACGAGGAGGAAAGAACCTCAGTCCAGTAAAGTAGGACGACCGCCCGCATCAACAGGCAAGGTGGTCATCAGTGATCTGATCGAGGTTCTTGAGGAGTATCTAGATCCCAAAGAAGTAAAAGCCGTCTATAAGGCTTATCTGTTCGGTGCGGATGCCCACGATGGTCAGCGCCGCCGCAGTGGCGAGGCCTTTATATCCCATCCCCTGTCTGTTGCGTTGATTCTTGCGGACATGCGGCTTGACAGCCCCAGTATCTCTGCCGCCATCCTTCACGATGTTATAGAAGACACCCCCACTTTACGCGAGCAGCTGGCGGAATCGTTTGGTGAAGATGTCGCGTTATTGGTTGATGGTGTCAGCAAGATCGACCAGATCGAGTTTGAATCTAAGGAACATGCGGAAGCGGAGAACTTCCGTAAGATGCTCCTGGCAATGGCGAAGGATATCCGGGTGATCCTGATTAAGCTGGCTGATCGAATCCATAATATGCGCACCCTAGATTCTTTGCGTTCAGATCAGCGTAAGCGAATCGCCCAACAAACATTCGATATATATGCACCTATCGCCAACCGACTGGGTATGTATACCTGGACCCAGGAACTGGAAGACTTAAGTTTCCAGTTCCTCTATCCCAAGCGTTACTCCGCGATTCGCAAAGAGATCAGCAAACGACGGGGCAATCGCAAGCGGGTTGTTGACCGTTCACGTTTGAAGATTACTGAAGAACTCGAGGAGATCGGGATAGATGCGACCGTAGTCGGTCGTGAGAAAAACATCTACAGCGTCTACCGAAAAATGCAGGATCGGCGGGTACCGATGGCGGAAATGGGTGACATCTTTGCGATTCGCATTATCGTGAATACAGTGGACGAATGTTATCGGGTGCTGGGCATTATTCACAACTTGTACAAACCGGTACCCGGTATGTTCAAGGACTACATCGCGATCCCCAAAGCCAACGGCTATCAATCACTGCACACACAGTTGTTTGGCACATTTGGCCAGAGTATCGAAGTACAGATCCGAACCACCGACATGCACCGGGTTGCAGAGTCGGGCGTCGCCTCACACTGGCGTTACAAGTCTCATGGCGGTGAAGCGCCACCGCAGATAGTGGCCCATAGCTGGTTAGTCGATCTGATAGAAACCCAGCAAGAGTCAGGTAATCCCTCGGAATTTCTCGAGCACCTAAAGACCGACCTTTTCCCCGATGAGATCTATGTGTTTACACCTAAAGGCGATATAAAGAAGCTCCCTAAAGGCGCCAGCGCGCTGGATTTTGCCTACGCAGTCCACTCGGACATCGGTAATCACTGCATCGGTGCCAAGATCGGCAATGAAGCCATACCGCTACACCATGTGCTCAACAATGGGGATCACATCGAAGTACTCACAGCACGGTCGGCATGCCCAACACCGCTGTGGCTTCATTATGTTGTCACCGGCAAAGCCCGTGCATCAATACGGAATTACCTTAAGTCCCAGCAGGAAGGAGATGCTGCCAAACTCGGTCGTCAGTTACTTGACCAGGCACTGACATCTGTGGGTCTGACGACCCGGTTAAAGACCAGCCAGAAGATTGGGTTGCTCAAACGACTCGATCGAGAAGACTGGAATGAGTTGTTAGCGGATATCGGATTGGGTAAACGCCTACCCATGATGGTCGCGCGCCAATTGTTGCCCGACAGTAGTGTCCCTTCGAAGAAAACTAAAAGTGGGCCTCTCCCGATCAAGGGTGTTGAAGGGATGAGTGTGTCTTATGGCCGATGTTGCCGGCCCATTCCCGGCGACAAGATAACGGGCCTGTTTTCCGTTGGCCGTGGCATTGTTATTCACACCACGACTTGCCCTAATGCTGCTAAACAGGCGAAAAGCGTCGAGAACTGGATCAGCGTACAGTGGTCGGATGAAGTTAAGGGGGAATTTGCGGCAGACATACGACTGGAAGTGCTCAACCGCCGGGGTGTACTTGCTCAGCTGGCTGCACTGGTCGCCGAAGAAGGATCCAATATCAACAGTGTTGCAGTCAATGCGCGGGATAATCGTAATTCGACGATTCGTTTTACGATAGAAGTTTCAAATCGCCAACACCTTGCCCAGATTATTCGTCGGCTAAGAGCACGACGGTCAGTAATTCGCGTATTCCGAGCAAGAGGATAATGCTCCAGGTGCAGCCAACTGAATGAGGGACAAAACACGATGACCAGTAGACAGGCTATCAGTACTTCGCAGGCGCCGGATGCGATCGGTGCTTATTCACAAGCGGTTGTTGCCGGTAATACGCTTTATATATCCGGGCAAATACCCTTGGATCCGGAAACGATGGAGGTGGTCGGAGGTGACATGGAAACCAAGATTCGACGTGTGTTCGATAACCTGTCGGCAGTTGCTGACGCTGCCGGTGCGAGCCTTGCCGATGCTGTCAAGTTGACAGTTTTCTTGACCGACCTGACTGACTTTCCGACGGTCAACCAAATAATGGCTGAGTATTTTGATGAACCCTATCCTGCCCGAGCCGCAATCGGTGTGGCCGCTCTTCCCAAGGGTGTTCCAGTCGAAGTTGAGGCGATTGTTTATCTGCCTGCATAGGACAGTGCGAATAGCCGTTTGATTGGTGGAAAGCTAAGCCTGTCTCATGCTGCCGGTTAACCCACTCCGTGGCTAACCAACATTTGCTCGAACCAGCCGGGGCCAGGACAGCGTCTCAGGCAATCACAACGCTTAAGGGTGTTGGTCCCCAAATCGAATCCCGGCTTGCCCGGTTGGGAATCCGCACGGTCCAGGACGTCCTGTTTCATTTGCCACTGCGCTACCAGGACCGTACACAATTTTCACCCATGGGTGGACTGACAGCCGGTAGCGATGTACTTGTAACCGGTGTGATCGAGCTTTCCGGCGTGCGCATGGGACGTCGTCGTAGCCTGGTGTCGGTTATTTCAGACAATACCGGCACACTCACAATGCGACAGTTCCGATTCACAGCAACCCAACAGCGCGCACTGGCACGAGGGGGCTTGATTCAATGTTTCGGTGAAGTTCGCCAAGGTCCAACTGGCCTGGAGATGGTTCATCCTGAATACCGGTTGCTGCACAGTGAGTCGGAGGCGACTACAGAGCAGACATTGACAGCCGTGTATCCGACTACCGATGGCGTCGGCCAGCGTAAATGGCGGGATATGATCAGGCAAGCGCTGCCACGTTGTGCCACGGAGATCGAAGAGTTATTACCTAAGGGCGTCGACGTTCCCGGTATGGAGATATCGTTGGCCGACGCCCTCACCATACTGCATTGTCCACCTGTAGGGACCGATCCTCTTTTGCTGATGCAGGGATCTCATCCTGCCCGGCAAAGGCTGGCATTTGAGGAGATGCTCTCGCATCATATTGCGATACGACAGCGGCGATCCCACCGCGATCGGCTGTGTGCTCCGCTGATGCCGCCGTCTACCAGGCTTTGGCCACAACTCTGTGAGCAACTGCATTTTCCGCTGACCAGTGCACAGGTTCGAGTTGTTGAGGAGGTGTTCAACGATCTGGCCGGTACTGTTCCTACGATGCGACTGGTACAAGGGGATGTAGGATCCGGAAAAACTGTGGTGGCTGCCGCCGCAGTGCTCGCCGCAGTAGAAGCCGGCTGCCAAGCTGTAGTTATGGCACCGACTGAACTGTTGGCCAGACAGCATTTCGATAGTTTTGAGATCTGGCTGAAGGAACTGGGGATAGATGCAGTGTGGCTGACCAGTCGGGCAGCAGCAGCGACTCGTCGACAAGCCTGTCAGCGCTTAGCCAGTGGTGATGTTCAGGTCGGTATTGGTACCCATGCGTTGTTTCAGGACGATGTTCACTATCACAACCTGGGACTGGTGGTCGTAGATGAACAACACCGCTTCGGTGTCGAGCAGCGACTGGCACTGCGGGATAAAGGGCGCTCAGATAATCGTGCACCGCACCAGCTGGTGATGACAGCCACACCGATACCGCGTTCTTTGGCTATGGTGATGTATGCAGACATGGATGTTTCGGTCATCGATGAGATGCCGCCTGGTCGACAACCGGTAGAGACAGTTGTGATACCCAATTCCAGGCGTCAGGCAGTACAGGAACGTATCCGGGAATCCTGCGCCCGGGGTATGCGAGCTTACTGGGTCTGTCCTTTAATCGATGAATCAGAGCTGTTGGACCTAGAGGCGGTGACGCAGCGTGCAGAGTCTTTACGTCAGGATCTGCCAGAACTGAAGATCGAACTGTTACATGGTCGCAACACACCCACAGAAAAAGATGTCGTTATGAACGGGTTCAGGAGTGGCCAGGTCGACCTTTTGGTTGCAACAACGGTTATTGAGGTCGGTGTCGATGTGCCTGAGGCCAGCCTGATGGTGATCGAAAATGCCGAAAGACTGGGATTGGCCCAGTTGCATCAGTTACGGGGTCGAGTGGGCCGTGGAGACCAAAAGTCGGCCTGCGTCTTGATGTATCAGGCCCCACTTGGAGATCGGGCAAAAGCGCGGCTGTCGACGATGCGCGAGACCAATGATGGATTCGAGATCGCGCAGAAGGACCTCGAACTGCGTGGTCCGGGCGAATTACTGGGCACGCGTCAAAGCGGCCTGCCTCAATTTCGCATTGCTGATCTGACCCGCGATCACATGCTACTAGAAAGTGTCCGGGATGTTGCAGCTCAACTGCTTGACAACGGCGAGACGAAGTTGATCGATCGGTTAATCCGTCGGTGGCTCAGAACTGAAGATGGATTTTACAGTGCGTGATCGCCTGTTTCTTTATGTGCGCCTGGCAAGGCTCGATAGACCGATCGGCTGGTTGTTGCTGATGTGGCCCACACTTTGGGCTGTTTGGATTGCTGGTGGTGGTCAACCACAAGTGCAGGTCGTCGTAGTGTTTGTTACTGGTGTAATTGTGATGCGTGCAGCAGGATGTGTGATAAATGATTACTTTGATCGCGCATTTGATCCGCACGTCCAAAGAACTCGAAACCGGCCTTTGGCAACGGGCGACGTCTCTACGCGCGAGGCGCTGATCCTGTTTGCAGCCCTTATGATGGTTGCACTGGGGTTGTTGTTAACCCTGAACCGACAAGCCATTGTACTGGGCTTCATTGGAGCAGCGATTGCGATCAGTTACCCACTATTTAAACGCTTCACACATCTACCACAACTGGTTTTAGGGATTGCTTTTTCCTGGGGGATTCCGATGGCATTTGCTGCACAAACCGGTCGTGTACCGGCACTCGCCTGGTGGATCCTGTGCGCTAATCTGTTGTGGACGGTCGCTTACGATACCATGTATGCGATGGCTGATCGGCCCGACGACCTTAAAATCGGAGTTAAATCTACCGCCATTCTTTTCGGTCGATATGATCTATTGGCCAACGCGGTGTTGCAGGCTCTCGCACTGGCGGTACTTGGCATCATCGGCTGGGGGCTGCATCTGAGCGCTTGGTACTATCTGGGTCTGGTTGGTGCTGCGGTAACGGCTGGTTATCAATACCGATTGTGTCGCGGACGCAATCGGGACATGTGTCTGAAGGCGTTTATCAACAATACCTGGTTCGGTGCCTGTGTATTTGCCGGTCTCGTAGTTTCCTTGCGCTTGAACTGAGTGGCGGCAGCGAACACATCCCCACCGACATCGATCAGGCGGGGTCCAAGTTGGCGTAGGCCAACACCAGCCATTTGCTGCCAGCAGTTTCGAATCGAACTTGAACTCGGGCATGCTCACCCTGCCCCTCTACACTAAGGACAGTACCATGACCGAACTTGGCATGATGTACGCGAGCACCCAGGTTGATACCCGGGCTGCTTGATTGAGCCACGGTGTTCAGAACTTCGGCAGGTGTTGAGGTAGCCCGGGGCAATACGGTGGACGAACGGACTTCATCAACCAGTTCCGCCGAGATTTCGCTTAGGAAACGAGACGGGCGGGTATAGTTTTCCCGGCCATGCAGCCGCCGGACCTCAGCCCAGGTCAGAAAAAGTTGCACCATGGCCCGGGTCATACCGACGTAACACAGACGTCTTTCCTCCTCGAGTCGACCCGGTTCATCGATCGAACGCTGATGCGGAAAGAGGCCCTCTTCCAGCCCGCACAGAAATACAAGCGGGAACTCAAGTCCTTTGGCTGAATGAAGGCTCATCAGCTGTACGCAGTCTTCCCACTCTTCTGCCTGTCCTTCACCGGCCTCCAGCGCAGCGTGTGCGAGAAATTCCGATAGTGGATCCGGATGTTGGTCATCGGCCGGGTCGTAATTGAAATGACGGGCTGCACTGACGAGTTCTTCGAGGTTTTCTACCCGCGTCTGCGCTTTTTCACCATGTTGTTTACGGTAGTGATCGATAAGCCCGCTACGTTGCACAACGATGTCCGTCTGTTCAGTTAGATCAAGGTCTCGTGTCGATACGTCAAGCGCTTCGATGAGATCGACAAAACATTTCAGCGAGGTCCGGGCTCTTGTGGGTATTTGTGTTTTGCTCGCCAATTCAACCGTAGCGGTCCACATGGAGGTGTCAGACGCCCTGGCATGTTCACGGATTGCGGTGGCTGTTCGTGCACCGATGCCGCGAGTGGGGACATTGACGACCCGTTCAAAAGACGGATCAGAGTGACGATTTGAGATCAGGCGCAGGTATGCCAGAGCATCTTTGATTTCGGCTCGTTCGAAAAATCGGAGTCCACCATAGACTCGGTAAGGAATGCCTTCACTGAGCAGGAGTTCCTCAAAAACACGGGACTGTGCATTCGAGCGATAGAGGATGGCAATAGAATCACGGCGATTGCCTTCGTGCACCCACTCGCGAAGGTGTTCCAAGACGAACCGGGCTTCGTCGATTTCGTTAAATGCAGCGTAAAGCCTAATCGGTGCACCGGCCTGATCTTCAGTCCAAAGTTTTTTGCCCATTCGGCCGACGTTGTGGTCAATTACACTGTTTGCGGCCGCGAGAATTGTTCCAGTAGATCTATAGTTCTGTTCCAGCCGCAGGATCTGCGTATCGGGAAAGTCTTTCTGAAACAAGTTCATGTTCTCAATTCGGGCACCCCGCCAGCCGTAGATCGACTGATCGTCGTCGCCCACAGCAGTGATGCTGTTGCGCGGTTGTGCCAACAGTTTCAGCCAACGGTACTGTATGGTATTGGTATCTTGAAACTCATCGACCAGGATGTGCTGAAATCGTTCCCGGTAAGCGTCGCGAATTGGTCCGTTGTTCTGAAATAGCTCCAGGCTCCGTAGCAGAAGTTCTGCAAAGTCAACCAGTCCAAAACGCTGACACAGTGATTCGTAATGGGCATAAATCTGGGTCAGAGTCTGATGCTGGTTATCTGATGACCCTTCAAGTTGTGGAGGCCGCCGGCCCTCCTCCTTGTTGCTGTTAATAAACCACTGTACCTGTCGCGGTGGCCAGAATCCCTCATCAAGATTCAATTCTCTAAGTGAACGCCGCACCAGACGGTGCTGGTCCTGGGCATCAAGGATCTCGAAAGAATCAGAAAGACCTGCATCGGCATAGTGAGTGCGTAGCAAACGGTGTGACAGGCCATGAAACGTGCCGAGCCACATATTGCGCATAGGAGAACCGATCATGCGTTCTACCCGATGTCGCATTTCCTGAGCCGCTTTGTTGGTGAACGTAACAGCGAGGATAGACAGTGGCGACACTTCAAGTGCTGTCACAAGCCAGGCGATTCTGTGGGTCAGAACGCGGGTCTTGCCGCTTCCGGCACCGGCAAGAACAAGCATCGGACAGGGATCTTTGGATACTGCCTGGCGCTGAGCGTCGTTCAGATCATCAAAAATGAAAGACACGTCCATATCCGCTAAACACTCAAGTCAAGGACGCTAGGTTGAATGTTGCCTTTCGGCACTTCGGGTTGCTGTCGATCGTCGGTAATAACGGCCATGGCTCAACCTGGGATCCGCTGCGAGTGGTGTCATCGGTTCTGCCTGCCACACACCTGGGTCCAGTTCTGGGAAAAACACGGTATTTCCAGCTGAGATCTTGTCAGGCACCTGCGTGACATCGATGAAATCACAGAATTCAAGGGCTGCTGCATAGAGCTGTCCACCGCCGATAAACCAGACATCGCCAGTACAGCTGGCCAGAGCGGCTGGGATCGTTGTATAGCACTGGACACCATCCAACAGCGAGCGGGTGATTACAATGTTGCGTCGCCCGGCCAGTGGTTTTGCACCCATCGATTCCCACGTACCGCGGCCCATAATGATGGTGGTGCCCAGGGTCAGCTGTTTAAAACGTTTCAGGTCGGCCGAATAGTGCCAGGGTAGTTTTCCATCTGCCCCGATGACACGGTCTTGTGTGATTGCCACAATTGCTGCGCGCAATGTCAGTCCCTAACTTGAGCCGGTAGAAAATTCCTGGCAATCAGTGCGGCTACTGTTGTCATCGTATGACTACACGGCTACCTTGAAAGTAATCGCCTGCTCGGGTTCGTATCCGGCCAGAGAAAAAGTGCTGAGCAACTCGTCCGTCGTGGCACTGAGGAGGTCTTCCACGTCGTTGAGCGATCGAATAGCACTGTTTATGGTCAGCCGTGGCAATGGTTTAGGGTTTCGCAGCAGCTGATCTCGTAAACCAGGTACATGGTCGTACTCTGCCATACTGCCATCAGGCTTGGCGGTATAGATGTGCGCATCGATCAAGGTGTGCCCAAAGTAACCCACCGGTATACCCGCGAACTGCCCAAACAACTCGAGCAGGAAAGCGTAACCGGCGATGTTATAGGGTAGCCCTAGCGCAACGTCACAACTACGCTGGGTTAAGTGTAGGCACAACAGGGGTTCGCCAGCCTCGTCGCGTTGAACATTGAGTACCCACAGCGCATGGCAGGGGGGCAAACCGCTGAACTGGGCATTGCCCGGTGCCCAGGCGGATACCACCAACCGGCGACTGTCCGGATTTTGCCTGAGCTCTTTTACAACCCAGGCCACTTGATCGTTAAACGAGGCCTTGTCCTGATCATGTACTGGGAAGTGTCGCCAGTAGTTGCCATAGGCACTGGGCACGTGGCCGTCTTCATCTGCCCAAGGGTCCCAAAACTTACAACCATGCCGGCGTAGCAGGCCAATATCGGTCCTGCCCGACAGAAACCACAGATTCTCAACGACGATATTTTTCCAGGAAATCTCTTTGGTGGTCAGTAGTGGAAAACCCTGTCGCAAGTCAATCTGATAATTCAAATTAAAGATTGAAAGAGTATCAACGCCAGTTCGATTGGTCTTTCGATGACCGCGACTGAGTACGCTTTCGACGACATCAAGATACTGCTGCAATATGCTGTACTCTACTTGTGCTGGGGATCTGCTGAGCCAGTGGCTACAGCACTTGTTCTGAGAAATAATGCTCTATCGCTTTACGTGCGACGTAGGCCGATTTTACATACCATTTTTCTTTGTTGATACAAAGAACCGCGTAAGCCAGCTTACGGTCACTGCGATGGGCATAGCCTACAAACCAATCGTAAGTACCGGCAGGATCTGTCCCGTTGAGTGTGCCGGTTTTACCACCGACTTCGACGTTTGACATCTTGCCGGTGAAAAAGTTATTGAAAGACTTTTTTGCCGATCCTTTGCGTACTGTTAAAGTCATCATAGTCTGTAGTTGGTGGGCAGTTGACTCGCTGAACACCTGTTGGGCATATGGCTCATCATCAGCATACAGAACGATACCGTTGGTATCCGTAATTGCATCGATCAGACTCGGCTGGACAATAAACCCCCCGTTAATGGTCGCTGCGGCCAAGACTGCAGCATGGACCGGACTCATCGTGGTATTTTGGGTCCAGCCAGACGCGGTTTCTACGATAGACCAAGGGTCGTCCAGGTTTAACGCGAGGCGGCTGGCACTTATCTCGACATCACTTTTCATCTCCCGATTGAATCCCAGTCGTTCTGCGTAATCCAGCAGCGCTTTACCGCCGACTTGCTGTACACCCAGTCGACCGAATACGCTGTTGACAGATTTGGCAAAGGACATTTTCAGAGGCAGGTGCCGGGTCCATTGATTGTCCTTGTGGTGTAGTACATGCTTGCGGTAAAGGCTGGTGGTTTTACCGTTGAATGGAATGACAGTGTTAGCGTCAACTTTCCCCAGATCGACAGCAGCGCCGGCTGTTACAAGCTTGAAGACCGAAGCAGACGGATATGTTGCCTGTAAAGCGAAATTGGCAGTGGGCTTTGTCTTTCGACGATGATTGACCAGTGCCAGAATCTTGCCGGTATCAGGATCCAATCCAACAAACATCCCGTAATCCGGTCCATATTGTTCAAAAATCGCCTTGACCGAATCACGTAGTGCCCGATCGGTGTTGTAGTGGATTGTTGCGGGGAGTCGCCGGCCCTGACTGGTAACGGTGATCTCGTGTGGATACGTATTGTTCTGCACTGATGACGTTATAGCGCCACTGATGACTTGTCGATCTACACCCCACACGGCACTGCGTTGCCATTCTGTGGAACTCAGATGTTCCGGCCAGGACAACATACCACCAATCAGGATCACGCTCACAAGCGCAATCTGCAGCGGACCAGACAGGGTTGTCTGGCTGATGGTTTTACAACTGCGCTGGTTGCTCATATGGACGGGTTGTGTAGTTGTTGACCAGGATGGCAGGTGCACCGGCGTTCAACGGGGCCTCACGCAGCAGCACCTTTTTCGTGAATCGCTCCGCGTTTAGCTGGTATGGACCATATGATATCTGAGTATAAGGTGACTGAAGGGGAGAAAACATCTCGATGGCTGTCTGATCAGCTGGTCATGGTCTCTCGGGCCTGATTGATCAGGGTAGCTAGGTAATCCGATCCCCCACGATCGCTGTGCAGACGCTGTATTAGACGGCGATGCGCGGCTTTGATTTCCTTGTTCGATGCGTCTTCGGGAACACCTAGAATTTCCGCAGCTTCCCGCCGGCTCATGTGACCACTGGGTGGCACTGTCGTCGTGTCCCCAGTGTCGGCATCCGCTCTCCAGTTTTCGCCATGGTGGCGATCAAGATAGGTTTCGAGCAAAGCAGCAGACTGGGCATCCTGCGCCTGACAGGTGGATAACAGGTCGAGTAGATTGTCGAGGCTCATCTGCTCGAGCTGCTGTCCGGCAAATGCCCCGGCAATAACTTCACCTGCCAGATCACCGCTGTCGTGATCCAGTGTCATGCGTAGAAAATCGGTTTCCACCTTTGAGACCTGGCCAGAAGCTGGGCCACGTGTCGATTTGAACATCTGCCATACCCGCCGCGCCATTAATACCCGTTGTAGCCAGGGCAGTGCCGCACTGACTGCTGCAAACATCCAGTGAATTCGGCCGGTCACTACCAGCAGCAACAGCATACCGGCGACGCCGTAGAGCAAAATCATCTTGAGTGCCTTGCTACGTTGGGCTGGTGTGGCCTTGCCGAGCCACGATGCCAGCCACATCAAACCCACCAGAGCGACTAAAGCGAGTACCAGCCTGATCATATTTTCAGTTCTTTTTGCTGATCTGGTGACTGAGTTTGAGTACAGTACCACCGCGTTTACGACCGAATTGCTCAAGTGCTTTCTGCCCCCCGGCTGCATAAACCGCCACGGCACAAAGAAGATCGCGCAACTGTGCAGCGCTGTTAGCGTCGAACCGGCACCAGGCACCCGAACTGAGCCGAGCAATGTTGCGAAACGTTCGCTCAGTAATCGGGTCGTCACCGTCCTGAAAAATGAACACTGGGATTCGGAGGATGCCAAGCTCGCCGGCCAGTTTGCACAGAACATCCGGGTCTTCTTCCATGGCATCACCGACAAATACCAGAGCGTTGACGGGCTGGCCCTGTTTTGTGGCGTGTGAGAGAACGCGGGCAATCTGGGTCTGTCCTGCGGCACAACGGATGGCAGTCATGTGTTTGAGCAAAGTCTCGGCGTTACTCGTCCAGGGTGTCGAGGAGAACTGCATAAAGCCACGGTAGTGAACGAGCTGTACGTCCAGACCACCCAATGTGTCGGTTTCTTCAAACATCTGACCCTGAATGTGACAGGCTCTGTCCCACAAGGGTTCCCGACTGGCAGTAGCATCCATCGCGAACAGCAGCCGTCCCCGGCCGCTTGGGCGGGAAGCCAGTGGTGTGGATCTCACCCGCTGCAGAAAGTTATCGATGTCTTCGCGGCTTGATGTTTCCAGCGATCTGTTGGGTGGTTTTTTCAATTGCAACAGCGCTTAACAATCAGGTGATCAAGACGGATCATAACACTGTAGAGAGTCTGTCCGCAGATGCTAAGGTGAGGATCTGGACTGCCATTTAAGAGAGAATACGATCAATGATTTCAGACACGTCTTTAGACAATGCGGGTTGTGCTTGAATGTGTTCAAGCTGCTCACGCATCATTTCCTGTCGTTCACGGTTGTAACGTCGCCAGAGATTGAAGGCTGACAGTAGTCGGGCTGCGACCTGTGGATTGGTATGGTCTAGTTTCAATATGTATTCGCTGATGAATGCATAGCCTTGACCATCGACCTGGTGAAAATGAAGCGGGTTGGCATGGGCGAAAGCCCCGAGCAGGGAGAACACTTTGTTTGGGTTTTCCAGCTGAAACAGGTCATGTGATGTGAGCGCTTTCACGTGACCGAGCGTTCCAGGCAAATCCGCCGTTGCCTGAACCCGGAACCACTTGTCCATCACCAGCGGGTAATCGTGCCAGCGATCGAAAAAATGTGCCAGAGCAGCGGTGCGTTCTGGATATGGTGAACAGGCGAGCAAGGTTAAAGCAGCCAGCGCATCGGTCATGTTATCGGCTTCGTGCAGCTGGTGGCTGGCCAGACGTGTGAACTCGGGTTGTTCAAGCGCCATCAGGTAAGACAGACAGGTATTACGCAGGGCACGCTGACCACTGTTGATGCAGTTGGTTTGGTCGGTGCCTGTCGCCTCGAACCGGTGGTAAAGCGCTTCAAAATCGGCTGTAAATCGTGTGGCCAGTATCAGTTTCACTGTCTTTCTGGCCTGGTGGAGCCGGTCCGGCTCAATGATGGGGGTGATCTGCGAAAGGTGGGTATGATCTGGTAGAGCCAAGGCATAGGCTTGAAACGATCTGTCATCGAAGTCGTGCCGTAACGTATTTTCAAAGGCCACTGCAAAACGCTCATTGAGCGAAAACGAATTGCCCTCAACAGCCGCCTCGAACGCACGCAATACTTCGGTGCTGGAAAGGCGCTGCCCCGCATCCCACCGGTTAAATGGATCGTCGTCATGCGCCATCAGAATCGCGAGCTCGTCATCTGACAGATCAGATTCGAGTTCTACTGGTGCCGAAAACCGTCGTAACAGGGAAACCACTGGCTCTTTCACGACGCCTTCAAATACAAATTGCTGCTCTTGCTGGCACAAGCTCAACATATGTTCATGTTTGGGATCGGCCTGCGCCCCAATGGTTGTCTTCATCGCTTGCCCAGAGCGATCAAATAAGGCGGTGGCTAGGGGAATATGAAACGGTTTCTTTTGATCCTGATCGGGGGTAGACGGGCACTGCTGAGCGACGGTCAGTGTGTAGCGTGCCACCTCGGCATCATAAGTGCCCCGGGCAGTCAGTTTGGGGGTGCCAGCCTGCTCGTACCAGAGTCTGAACTGCGAGAGATCCAGGCCGCTGGCATGTTCCATAGCACTGACAAACGCCTCAGTTGTCACTGCTTGACCATCGTGGTGATCAAAATATTGGTCGCAGCCTTTTCGAAACAGAACCGGGCCAAGCAAGTTCGCCAGCATTCGCACCAGTTCAGCACCTTTGATGTAAACCGTCAGTGTATAGAAGTTGTTGATTTCGGCATAAGAGGTAGGTCTGACAGGGTGGGCCATTGGTCCGCTGTCTTCGAGAAACTGTGGGCCGCGTACTAGTTTGGCGTCGTCAATCCGCTTGACGCCAGCCGAACCCTGTTCTGCACTGAACTCCTGGTCACGGAAAACAGTGAAACCCTCCTTCAGACTGAGTTGAAACCAGTCTCGGCAAGTGACGCGGTTCCCGGACCAGTTGTGGAAGTATTCGTGACCGATCACCCCGGTGATTGCCTGATAATCCTGGTCAGTGGCCGTTTCAGGAAGTGCAAGGACGTAACGGGTATTGAAGATATTGAGGCTCTTATTTTCCATGGCCCCCATATTGAAATCCTCGACCGCAACAATGTTGAAACAATCAAGGTCATACTCCCGGCCATAGCGCAGTTCGTCCCACCGCATTGCCTGTATCAGCGCATCCAGCGCGTGACGGCATTGTCCGAGGTCTCGTTCAACAGCGTAGATCCGCAATCGGACATCCCGACCACTTGCGGTTGTGAAACGATCCTCGATAAACCCCAGATCTCCTGCAACCAGTGCAAACAGATAGCTGGGTTTAGGGTGCGGGTCGTGCCACGTGACCTGATGACGGCCATTTGGAAGTGTTTCTGTTGATAACATGTTTCCGTTGCTCAATAGAACGGGGCAATCCGTCACTGACGCGTTGAGGGTCACGGTATATTCAGAGAGCACATCAGGCCGGTCGATAAAATAGGTGATCCGTCTGAACCCTTCCGGCTCACACTGGGTGCAGAAATTACCACTGGATAGATACAGCCCTTCAAGTTTGGTGTTGGCTGCTGGGCTTATATAGTTTTCAATCTGGAGCGTAAACTGACCAGGCACATCGTGTACTGTGAGCGAATGGTCATCGATGGTGTACTGATTAGGGGTCAGCTCTGTGCCATCGAGTCTAATACTTTCCAATACAAGAGCCTCGCCATCGAGCCGCAGCGAACCTTGGTCACTGCTGAGTCGTCTGATCGATAGTTGCGAACGGACCCGAGTGTTATTGGCTGACAGCTCGAAGTGGAGGGCTGTCGTGGTGATCAGAAAACCCGGTGGCTGGTAGTCACTCAGGTAAATCCGGTCTAGCGTGGTCTTTTCTGGGGGCATGGGTATCCGGGTTAGGGCTCCAGCGTTACTGTAATTGGCAGATATATTTTCACCGCACCATTGATTTCAGATTATCAGGATCAATAAAAACACGAAAAGGCTCACCATCGCGATGGGTATGGCCAATCCGATCCAGTCGCTTTTGGCGTCACGACTGACCCCCATCATTTTGTTGATACCCGGGGAAAACCACAGGATAACCAGCAGGGCCAGTACACCCAACAGCAGCTTTTCCCAGGTAGCGATCGGCTCCATTTTCTTCTGATCTTTCGGGTAATGGCCATGACCGTGATTGGTCAGGATTAACAGGATTGTGGGCGAGATTTCTGATTCGAACAAGTTGTGTGAGATTCAGGGGGGCAGTACCAAACAGAGGGGTGAAAGCCGTGTGAAAAAGGAGTAACATGGATTTTAGGGCAGGCAACAGGGGACCTAACCTGTAGTTGAAACTGAAAACATAATCCCCGGGGTTTTATTAAGCACAGCGCTTTGACCAAGAGCGCATGAGGAAAGCGACCCTATGACACAAGAGCAAGGTGCTGGTGTTGCGGCCAAGATTCAGGAACTCAGATCCGAGCATCGCGCGCTGGACGAAGAACTGCAGAACATGGCCAACGATCCAACATTCGATGACCTTCAAATGCGAAGACTCAAAAAACGAAAGCTTTTTCTTAAGGACAGTATCACGCTGCTCGAAGGTAGACTCGTTCCTGATATAACAGCCTGAAGTGATGAATTAGACGATACAAAAAAAGCCCCCAATTGGGGGCTTTTTATTTTGACATCGGTTTAATAGCGATAGTAGTCAGGTTTATAGGGACCGTCTTTGTCTACGTTGATGTAAGCGGCTTGTTGGTCACTGAGCTGCGTAAGTTTTGCACCGACTTTTTCTAAATGAAGCCGGGCGACCATTTCGTCTAGTTTCTTGGGTAGAACATATACTTTGTTGTCGTACTGATCTGGGTTGTTCCACAATTCGATCTGCGCCAGAGTCTGGTTAGTAAAGGAATTGGACATTACAAAACTGGGATGACCGGTGGCACAGCCCAGATTGATCAATCGCCCTTCGGCCAGCAATATGAGCCGCTTGCCGTCAGGAAAAATGATGTGGTCGACCTGAGGTTTGATGTTCTCCCAGGTGTACTGTTTCAGGGACGCGCAGTCAATTTCATTGTCGAAGTGGCCGATGTTGCAGACAATCGCTTGATTTTTCATGTGCGAAAGGTGATCGTGGTTGATTACCTGGTAATTGCCGGTAGCGGTCACGAATATATCCACCTCTGAGACGACGTCATCCAGAGTGACTACACGATATCCCTCCATTGCAGCCTGAAGTGCACAGATGGGATCGATCTCGGTAATCCAAACGGTAGCGCCAAGACCACGCAATGATTGCGCCGAGCCTTTTCCGACATCCCCATAACCCATGACCAGGGCAATTTTTCCGGCCACCATGACATCGGTCGCGCGCTTAATTCCATCGACCAGGGACTCACGACAGCCATAGAGGTTATCGAATTTTGACTTTGTCACTGAGTCATTGACGTTAATGGCCGGAAACGGCAGTTCGCCGGAACTTTCCATGTGGTATAGACGATGTACGCCGGTGGTGGTTTCTTCCGTTACGCCACGGATATTCTGAAGGATCTTCGAGTACCAGCCGGGTTGCTGGTTGAGGCGTTCTCGAATTGTCGAGAACAGTACCGACTCCTCCTCACTCTCAGGGTTATCCAACACGCTGGCATCCTGTTCGGCTTTGCTCCCCAGCGTGACCAGCATGGTCGCGTCGCCGCCATCATCTAGGATCAAATTTGGTGTTCCACCGTCACTCCACTCCATAATGCGATGGGTATAGGCCCAGTATTCACTCAAGGATTCTCCCTTGAAAGCAAAGACAGGTGTGCCCGCTGCTGCGATGGCTGCTGCGGCGTGGTCCTGTGTTGAGAAGATGTTGCACGATGCCCAGCGGACCTCGGCACCCAGCGCTTCAAGGGTTTCGATCAGGACTGCGGTTTGAATAGTCATATGCAGACTGCCGGCAATACGAGCGCCTTGTAGCGGAGATTGGTCCGCATACTTGTCCCGCATCGCCATCAGCCCGGGCATTTCGGTTTCGGCAATAGATATTTCTTTTCGGCCCCAGCCTGCCAGCGATAGGTCGGCGACCTGGAAATCAGAAAATTCAGGTTTAACAGCAGTACTCATGGTTACGCTCCAGTCTTAGAAAGCGCCGTTGAATCGAAAATGACGACTGTGAATCCGAGCCTGGCGGGTGAGTGCCCGTTGCAGCGCTTCTCGGCAGCGTCATAAAACCACTAGTAAACTATCTGATGTCCTCGTAAATTATATCCATTCGGCGTGATGAACAGGTATACGCAGACCCTTAAATGTACTGGGAATTAAGCTGTCAACCAGGGCTAAACTACAGACCGGCTGCGTCCCGCAGTGCTTCTGCCTTGTCGGTTCGTTCCCAGGGAAATCCGTCCGACTCGTCGCGTCCAAAGTGGCCGTAAGCCGCTGTGTTTTTGTATATCGGGCGCAGTAGGTCCAGCATCTGGATGATAGCCTTGGGCCGTAGGTCGAAATGTTCCCGTACGAGGCGCTCAATCTCCTCTTCAGGAATTTTGGAGGTGCCCGCGGTGTTGACAAGTAAGGAGACCGGTTGAGCGACCCCAATGGCATACGCAACCTGTACCTCGCATTGATCCGCAAGGCCCGCAGCAACAATGTTTTTGGCCACGTAGCGGATAGCGTAGGCTGCTGATCGATCGACTTTGGAGGGGTCTTTGCCGGAAAATGCACCACCACCATGATGAGCGGACCCACCGTATGTATCGACAATAATCTTTCGGCCAGTCAATCCGCAGTCTCCATGTGGGCCGCCGACCACGAATCGGCCAGTCGGATTCACCAGAAACTGTGTGTCGGCCGTGATCATATTTTCCGGCAGAATGGGCTTGATGATCTCTTCAATCACAGCTTCACTGATCGTTTGATGATCAACGTCATCGAGGTGTTGGGTGGATAGAACCACGGTCTCGACATTGACCGGTTTGCCGTCTTCGTAGCGTACAGATACCTGGCTTTTGGCATCCGGACACAGCCATGGCAAGGTGCCGGCCCTGCGCACATCAGCTTGCTGTTTGACCAAGCGGTGAGCATAGGTGATGGGAAAGGGCATCAGGACGTCGGTCTCCTTACAGGCAAAGCCGAACATCAGGCCCTGATCACCTGCACCCTGTTCAAGGTCTACACCCTCACCTTCGTTGACACCTTGTGCAATATCTGGTGATTGTTTATCCAGCGCAACAACGACGGAGCAACTACCGTGATCGTAGCCCATATCAGATGAGCAATATCCGATCTGTTTAATCGTATCGCGTACTACGGCGATGGTATCGATCTGGGCCGTGGTCGTGATCTCACCGGACACCATAGCGAGTCCGGTATTGACGAGTGTTTCGCAGCCTACGCGTGAGTTCGGATCTTGTTCAAGTAACGCATCGAGAATGGCATCAGAGATCTGATCAGCCATTTTGTCGGGATGGCCTTCTGAAACTGACTCAGAGGTGAATAGAAAACTACGCGGCATTGGGCCTCCTTAGGAATTTATTAGGCTAAGACGATACTGGGAAAGAATTTTATCAGACACTCAATCGGGACACCGATTATTTTGAGTTCGTTGCGAAAATGCAGATACTAATCACAGTCTGTTGGCATACCGAATAATCTGATAACTAAAAAGACTGATGCGTGGTATGGGCTTTTGCCCAGATAGGTCCGCATGTTGATGCAGTGTGTCGTCCATTGAAATGAGACGGGATTGGCCAGCATCAGTTTTTGCTCAGCTCGATACGCCAGTTGTGTGCTTCAAGCGCACCATTGATTGAATAATCTGGGTTTTGGCTTGGCTCAGCCCACGATTCAGCCAGTGTCTCGGCCATGATCCAGTCGCGGTAGGACAGTAAGATACGGTCTATATCGGTTGAACCGGAGACATGCAGCCGAATACGATCGGAAACTTCAAGGCCCGCATTCTTGCGTGCCTCCTGAATACTGCGGACGATTTCGCGGGCTAACCCTTCGTCGATCAACTCGGGCGTCAGGTTCGTATCCAAGCCGACGAGGAATCCTTCTGACTCGGCACTTGAATATCCTGTGGCGGAGGTGGTTTCAATTAACAAGTCATCGGGCTCAAAGTCAATCTCCTGGCCCGCAACATCAAGGGTCACTGATTCGCCTCCAGCGTGAGCAGTTGCTACTGCTGCCGCGTTGGCTTTGGACAGTGCCTCACGAATAGCGGGGATGAGGCGGCCGTGGCGTTTGCCGATTCGCGGCAGGTTGGGTTTCAACCGGTAGGAGATGAGCTCGGCATCCCGGGCGATGAACTCCAGGGACTTGACATTGAGTTCTTCCAGAATCTGCATTTCCTGATGTTTTATGGCAACAGCGTGGCTGTCTGTGGGAACCCGGACCAGCAGTCTGGCCAATGGCTGTCGTACTCGGATTCGACTACTTTCCCGGGCCGCCCGGCCGAGTCCGACCACTTTCTGGAGAATATCGACAGAGGCGATCAGGTCGTCATCTTTCCACGCTGAATCAGGCTTTGGCCAATCGGTCATGTGGACACTGAGCGGGGCTGCCGTGTTCACAGCTCGCTCAAGGTTCTGGTAGATCGATTCAGCCAGAAACGGCATGAACGGCGCCAGCAGTCGATTAATCGTCTTGAGGCACTGGTAAAGTGTCAGGTAGGCTGAATTCTTGTCTTCACCGGCCTCACTTTTCCAAAAGCGCCTGCGATTACGCCGCACGTACCAGTTGCTCAACTGACTAACAAAACTCTCAATTGCTTCGCCGCTCGCCCGAGCATCGTATTGATCCAGAGCCGCGGTGACGGTTTCAGTGGTGTGGTGAAGTTGTGCCAGAGCCCAACGGTCGATTTCCGGTCGCTTTGCAACATCTAATGTGTCGGAGAAATCGATATTGTCCAGGCTCGCATAAAGCGTGAAAAATGCGTAGGTGTTCCAGAGTGTATTGATGAAGGAGCTTGCTACTTCAGCAATGATATCAACGGAGATCCGCTTCTGAACTTCCGGAGCAAGACGGGCCAGGAAATACCAGCGTAACGGGTCTGCGCCAATGTGGTCAAACACATCGTAGGGATTGACGATGTTGCCCAACGACTTGGACATTTTCTTGCCGTCTTTGTCGACAATATGACTCAGACAGACACAGTTGCGGTAGGCAACACTGTCGGAGACCAGTGTTGCAATGGCGTGCAGGCTGTAGAACCAGCCGCGTGTCTGGTCAATCGCTTCGCAGATGTATTCAGCTGGAAAATGCCGGTCAAAGGTCTCTTGGTTTTCGAAAGGGTAGTGCCATTGGGCATAAGACATCGCCCCTGAATCAAACCAGCAGTCAATCACTTCCGGAACGCGGCGATATTCCTGACCCGTCTCGGGATGGTTGAATACGATGTCGTCAACGGCAGGACGGTGGAGATCAACTTCGTCTAAAGAGCGCCCGCACAGCGCTTCGAGTTCCGCAACCGAGCCGATGCATACAAATTCCCCTTCTCCATTGGTCCACAGTGGTAGAGGCGTACCCCAGAACCGCTCGCGTGAGAGCGCCCAGTCGACATTGTGTTCGAGCCAGTTGCCAAATCGCCCGTCGCGAATGGTATGTGGCACCCAGTTGATGGTCTGGTTCAGTGACACCATCCGCTCCTGAACCGAAGTCGTCCGGATGTACCAGGCATTTTTGGCGTAATAGATCAATGGGTCACCTGTTCGCCAGCCGAATGGATAGTTGTGCAGATATTTTTCTTGGCGGAACAACAGGCCTTGTGTTTCGAGCAGGTCGATAATGACGGGATCGGCATCTTTGAAAAACAAGCCCGCCACCGGTGTCACCTCCGATTTGAAATAGCCATCGAGTCCGACGCCGTGAACGACCGGCAAATTGTTGCGCTGTCCCAGCTCGAGGTCGTCCACCCCGTAGGCGGGTGCAACGTGCACGATCCCGGTGCCATCGTCTGTGCTGACAAAGTCCGCCGCATGTACCCGACAGATGTCGCCGTCGGCCGCCAGGTGGTCAAACAGGCGTTGGTAGTGAAGTCCAACCAAATCATGGCCCTTAACGGTTTTGATGACCTTGTAATCGGCTTCTCCCATAATAATTTGAAGCCGTGCCGCGGCGAGGATCAGAATCTCATCACCGTTTTGGATGTAGACATAGTCGATGTCCGCACCCACAGCCAGGGCGAGGTTGGATGGCAGGGTCCAGGGAGTGGTCGTCCAGACGAGAAAGGCGGTGTTGTCGGTCTCGATCAGCTTAAAACGGACGGTGACTGACGGATCTTCGACCTCCCGATAACCCTGCGCCACTTCGTGTGAAGATAGAGTTGCACCAATTCGTGGGTCGTAGGGAACAACCTTGTAGTCCTGATAAATCAGACCTTTGTCCCAGATGATTTTTAGCAGGTGCCAAACCGATTCGATGTACTGGTTATCCAGGGTGTAGTAGGCCCGATCAAGATCTACCCAGAAACCCATCCGCTCAGTCATTTTTTCCCAGTCGCCGATGTAACGCATAACAGACTCTCGACAACGTCGGGTAAATTCTTCGACCCCGATCTGCGACTCGATTTCTTGTTTGTCGAAGATACCCAGTTCTTTCTCGATTTCGTGCTCTACTGGCAGGCCGTGGGTATCCCAACCGCCCTTCCGCGGGGCATGAAAACCGCGCATTGTCTTGTAGCGTGGGTAAATATCCTTGAATGTACGGGCGAGTACGTGATGTATACCGGGACGCCCGTTGGCTGTTGGCGGTCCTTCGTTGAAGGTGAACAGAGGGCGGCCTTCGGTATTGGCTAGGGTTTTTTCGAATACCTGGTTTTCTCGCCAGAAATCGAGCACATCAGCTTCCAGTGTCGGACCATCGTATCGGCTAGAAGCCCTCTGGAATACCATCTCATCGCTCTCCATGAGTAAGGCCCCGGGGATGCCTTGGTTTGCGGCCTCCGGGGCGTCTCGAATCTGTGGGGTCAATCAGAATCCGCGCGCGGTACCACCCGGCTTCGTCACCGGTCAATGCTCGGTGACCTCATGGACAGCATACTGTCTGCAACCCGGTTTCGGGGGTCAACCGACTGAGCCTAGTGAACGCCGTGGCGTTGTTCGGTCAGTGGCTCAAGGGTGATATTCACCGGGGCCCGGCCCGGGGATTTCAGCACTCCCCCGGTCTCTGCTGCGCGAGCACGATCGGCTACTCGTCCCCATCATCGCCTTGACTGTGGCATTTCTCCTAACAAATGCCCTACAGTGGAGCAAAATCTAACCGCGCGATCGGCAAATAGCAAACCGCAGACCAGCAAACCTACGCTATTCAACCGTAATGGAGATTTAGCTTCGTCCAGGCCTGGAACGCCTTGCTGATGCGCCGGCAGCGCTATGATGTGTATCGCGTTGCGGTTGGTTGACAGGAGATCTAAACATGGCTGATGTGGTCATTGCTATCGTTGCCCCCATCTTTGGCGTCGTGATCTGTGGCTATATAGCCGGCCGTGTCAGGCTGCTGGACAAGGCGGCTATCCACGGCATTTCGATCTATGTGTTCAACATCGCAATTCCGTTGCTGTTGTTCTACGCCATGGCCAAGATCGATTTGCCCGACGTCTTGCCCTGGAGTTATCTGCTGGGCTACTACGGATGTGCGTTGGGGTTTTTCGCTGTGGCATTTACCGTGTCTGGCCTTGTTTTCGGTTATCGTCCCAGGGAGGCCGGTATATTTGCGTTTGGCAGCAGTTACGGCAGTTTCATCCCGCTGGGCATCCCCTTGGTGCTGACTATCTTCGGTGAGCGAGCGACCCTGCCATTGTTTATGCTGGTGGCGACCCAGGCGTTGGTGATGTTTCCCGTAATGACGCTGGTTCAGGTCGCGGGTGCTGCCCATAGAGACCAGGATTCGCGTCTGTGGTCGTTTGCCCGGGGTGTTGTCGCCAATCAGTACCTCGCCGGGATTGCACTGGGTACGTTGGTCAACCTGATGGGCGTGTCTTTACCTGTGGCGCTGGTGGGTGTACTTGAGCTTTTTGCTCAATCAGCAACCCCGTGTGCGCTGTTTGCATTGGGTGCCGCACTGAGCCAGTACCGTGTTGCGGGCTCCCTGGGGGCATCGGTTGCGATCTGCGTGATGAAGACAGTGGTATTTCCGGCCGGCGTCTGGCTGGTTCTACGCTTTGTGCTGGAGTTAGACTCGTTGTGGCTGTCGGTCGCCGTGGTGTTGGCGGCTCTGCCGGTAGGTATTAACACTTACCTGTTTGCGGAACGCTACTCGACGGGGGTACCGTTAGCTGCTGCGTCGACGGTTGTCAGCACAGCCGTGTCAATGGTTACAATCTCGCTGGTTCTTCTGTTACTGGGCGTTTCTGGATGAACGTTTGTCGGGTAAAGAAATACCAGCCAGGGACTGAAGATGACTGCTGACACTCGCGGCCAGTGCATCCAGTGCATAGCCCCCTTCAAGCACAGAAATAAGTCGTCCATTAGCATGCTGGTCTGCGGTTTCCAGCATCCGTTCGGTCATCCAGCCGTAGAATGCTGTAGACAGGTTGATACTGCCGAGGGGATCTGCCTGGTGGGCGTCAAATCCGGCTGAAATCAGGATCACGTCTGGGCCATAGTCGTTCACAGCCGGCAGTATTTTTTCTCGGAAGGCTTGTTCGTAGTGGCTGTCGTCGCTACCTGCGGGCATTGGACAGTTCAGTGTGGTACCGACCCCGTCGCCGATACCGGTTTCGGAATAAGCGCCAGTTCCAGGATAGTGTGGGTATTGGTGCAGGCTGATATAGAAAATACTGGGGTCGCTTTCGAAGCTGTGCTGCGTCCCGTTCCCATGATGGACGTCCCAGTCCAAAATAACGATCTTTTCCAGCCCGTATTCTTGTTGCAGATAACGCGCAGTGATCGCGATGTTGTTGAACAGACAGAAACCAAGTGCGACGTCACGCTCGGCATGATGGCCGGGAGGTCGGATTAGAGCAAAGCCGTTATCCACTTTACCGTGGATTACAGCATCGGTCAGGGCAAGAACGCCACCGGCGGCCAGTAGCGCAATCTCGAATGAGGCTTGACTCACCGCGACGTCGGGGCTGTCCAGATACGCCCGTCCCTGGCTACACGCCTGTCGTGCACGCTCTATCAGCGTACGATCATGGACGCTGCGCAGCCAGCGCTCGTCACAAAGCTGTGATTCGACGGGTATCAGCTGGCTGAACCATTGTTGTGCGCGCAGGTGGTCCAGCGTGTGGGTCAGGCGGGCCGCACGCTCGGGATGCCCAGGCCCGGTTTCATGTTCGGTAAACCTCGGGTCAGTCAGAAAAGCGGTTTTCATCGGGTGTTTATCCAAAGTCAAAAACCTAGCTACAATGATGGTCCCTGATCGAGCACGCCTCGTCAATGCGGCACGATTGAACTGACCGGATTCGCAGACTTGATGTTATCGACGATACCCAATTGTTTTGACGCGACATCGGCCGATAACGATGGACCAGACGCGATGGATACTCAACCCGAGTGGTCGGATGTCAGTGTTTAATTTTCTGGCCTTGGCAGTGGCAGCAATCGGTAGTTATCTATTGCTGTTTAAGTACTGGCCGTTGGGTCCTGCCGCAGGCTCAGAACTTAAGCACATAGCCCGTGTGGGTCAGCCGACCGGCGACAGCTTTATCATCGGCACCTACAATATTCACCGATCTCGGGGAACTGACGGTCGGCGCGATCTTAATCGCATTGCCGAGGTGATTAAAGACTGTGACATTGTTGGGCTACAGGAAGTCGAAGGATCAACCTGGCGCGGATTGGATAACCAGGCTTACACGCTGTCAGAAAAGCTTGATTGCGCGGTTCATTTTGCCCCCACGCGGCGGCGATGTCTGCTGCCGAATCGAGGCAACGCCCTGCTTACACGTATTCCAGTGGAGCACTGGCATCGTGAACCCTTATTGCCAACGACCGGTAGGGGCTATCGCAACCTGACGCGATACGAGGTCAGTATGAACGGCAAGACGGTGCATGTCCTTAACACGCACCTGTCTCATCCGGATCGTCAACGCCATCCGTTTGAACAAGTACTGGATGTTTTTGAACAGTACGATCACGCGATTCTGCTCGGTGACTTTAACGTTGAAGCAGGTCACGAGTGCCTTGATCGGCTACAGACATTTGCGGTGCAGGACGCAGCTGGCCTGGCCGGGGGGCCGCCTGGACGCGTTGACTGGTTACTTGTTCGCGGGCTGAAGATTATTGATGCGTGGCATACCCCGACCGGACCATCAGATCATCCATTCTACGCGGCGCGGGTTTCCTTCTAAAACCGGGAGTCGGTTGGGAAACCTTGGGCCGACAGCAATTGCCGAGCGGTAGCCAGTAAAACTGGGTTGTCTTGCCAGTTTCGAAGAAAGCGATTTATGTCTTTTCTGGCGGCCTGTTGATAAGTTGTTTCAGTCTTGTGCTGCCGCATAGCGTCGAGGTCGATCAGCACAGGTCCCTGGTCCGACAGCAGAATGTTGGTTGCTTTGAGATCGCCATGTGAGATGTGCTTATCCCTCAGCTTGCACAAGATCCCGACAATCTCGCCCAAGGTTTTTTCGATCTCGGCAGGGGGAACATCCCGTTTGAGATGGTCTAGACAGCTAATTCCATCCACAAATTCAGACACGAACCAGGATCTACCCTTTAAACCAACCTGGATTTCCTGGATCCAGGCAACAGCCGGTGCCACAGAAATATCCAGGCTCCGTAAGGTTCGGGTGAAATGCCAGCAGTTCTCAGCGCGCGAGCTGCGAACGGTGCGGCGGAGACGATGCCAGGCATTCTTGGTGTTGTAACGCTTGATTGCAATTTTGTAACTATCTCGGAAGATCAGTCCAACAGTAGTTGTGTTGTCGCTTTTAATGATCTGACATTCTGGATCGGACAGTGCTAGATCCGGGTTCTTAAGAGTGTGGTGTATCAGCGGGGAATGATCGCGTAGATAATGGTGTATATGTAGATGACCTGAGGAAAATTGGCTCGCCCTATCGGAGAGCAGCGTGAGGTCGCCCGTCGGAATCTGGGATCGTATTTCCATCTACAAATTGCGCATCCCAGATCGCGTCGCGTCCCTTGGTAAGGTCAGTGCTGGGTGCTGGCTGGTGTCAGAGGGATGTTAGCAACCTTGCCTGTCTTTCTCGTCCGACGCTTTTCAGAGCGATACAGGTTGTGGGCGCGTGATTCCACATCACGCCAAAAGCTGTTGTTGCCTTGCAATGCTTCGAGTGCCTGCCGGTTGCTGATATCTTCGTAAGTGGAGATGAATCGTATTAGGTCGCGTTTGGTTAGGCCGAGATCCATACTGGAGTAGTGCAGTCCGGACACGTCTCTCATCTTCCAGCGTCGAGGGGTTACGCTCTCTGGTGGATGCGGTCGCTGCAGTTTTAGTACTCCCTGTAGGATTGCTTTAATCCAGGCGGTCCATCTAGGTTTATGAATCTGCATTCGGTGCAGGTCGATAAGAAAAAGACTGCTATTTTCGGGAGTTCGTTCATGCGACTCTTTGGTTCGCTGGAGCAGAAAATGGCTGAGGTAGAAGTCCCGATGGTTTGCACCGCTGTTGTGCAGAACTCGAGCTGTTTGTGCGAGTTGTTCGATTAACCAGCGTTTAAAGCAAATTTTGATGGGTATCTTGTTGGCATTACGCCCCCAAAATAATTTATCTTTGAACAGATCTTCAAGACTTATAGCCTCTGGAATCTCATCTGTCACGATCAGTGATTGGCGTTTAGCAGGATTGTTTAATATCTTCCAAATACGGCGTTCCCGGGTGCCATAACCCGCAATATTGAGGGTATTCAGTCCAAGATTCTGGAGCAGTGTCTGGCGACGAAGGTGGTGGACACCTTTCCATTCGTTTTCGGCACCGAGTACGGGCAACCGGAGAGAGGTCAGGTTTTTCCCAATTTCTTTCCAACCCACACCATCATGAATTTTCAAGTAGTAACGTTCACTGTTGTGACTGAAGGAAACAGTTCGGCGACCCTCTTCACCTAGCTTGTCCCGAGCTTCTACGACGTTATGGTGGCCACCAATCGTGTTCTTCCCAATCTCCAAGAGCTCATCAAAACTCAATTGGCCAAGATCTTCGCGCAAGTAGATGTTGTGTATATCTTGGCTGTCAGGTGTGCAGTTTATCGGGGAGATTTTTCTTTGTTCGTAAGCCTCAATGGCGTCAACGGCGCTGGCTGGCATTTTGTAAAGTGCCGGATTTGTTCCGTAGCGTTGGCCATTTGCAGACCATCGGTCCAGATAAGGAGAAGTTAGCATGCTCGCTAACCGGGTATTTAGCGCTTTCTGGTCGAACGGTGAATCCAACACGATACCTGCCTCGGCGGCTTTTATATGGTGCGCATAACCGCACACATCCGTTGCTAAGACGGGGAGTCCTGCAGCAATAGCTTCAAGCAGAACCGTACCAGTATTTTCGTTATGTGCCGGGTGCACCATTAGATCACCTGCTGCTAGCAACTTGGGGATTTCTTGTCGGGATCGACCGCCCAGAAACAATACTTGTTGGGATACTGAGGACCTGTCGGCCTGTTTTCGGTATTGTTTTTCATCATCATCGTGGCCAACAACAATCAGGCTACTACGTTGTTGGAGGTCTATGGGCAGACCGGCTAGAGCAGTAATAGCCCGAGCAAGCCCTTTAGTTCTGAAACCGGAACCAATAAACATCAGCAATAGATTGTTGATAGGTAGGCCGAGTTCTGCGCGGAGCTTTTCTTTTTGCGTAACGCGATCTGTAATTGGTGAGAAACTTGCGTCCAGTGTCGGAGGAAGCAAGTGGAATCGCTTATTGGGAGTGAAATAATGCTCTTGGTACTCGCTTTTCTGTTGCTCTGACAGCGAAAGAATGAGTGTTTGGCTTTTCACGCCGAATACAGCTTGTTCAAAAGAATACCGGCCTTTGTAGCGTCGCGTCATTTTGTAGATAGCTGGGTACTGAGGTACTTTATCCCCGACATAGCAGCTGTCTGCTCCATAATAAAGGTCAAGACCAGGCATTTTGTTGAAGCCGACGACTACATCAAAGGCCTGTTTTTTGAGTTCTGCCTGCAGTTTGTTATGGAACTGCTCATTTTGGGCATGATTTGAGAATTTCAATGAAATCTTTGGGGGCTTTAGAACCATAAACTGGACCCCCTCCGGACGTTCTCCCCGCCACTCGGATACGAAAACATAGGGATCGTGGCCCCGCTTTTGGCACTCCTCCAGAATTCGGAGAAAGTCGAGTGACAGGCCGCTATAGGGCGAATACTTAAACAGACAGAATGCGATTTTCATGAGGAGAACGGCCCCTTTTTCGATAGGCCATTGTGGATAGTGTAACCGTCTTTACTGCCGAGTTTCAGGGTCAGTATTAACGCAAGTAGATAGCCGGCTATCGCAGTTAACGGCACTCCCAGTTGTAGGCCGTACGGCAGATTATCGCCAAGTCATCATATTGTGGTGTCCAGTTTAAGACCTCCTTAATCGCATGGTTGTCGGCCACTAAATTGGCAGGGTCCCCCGCCCGACGCTCGGTCTCTACGATGGATAAGTGCTTGCCGCTGACTTGCTCGATTGTGTCAAGGACCTGACGGACACTGAAACCTCGACCATAGCCACAATTCAAAACTTGTGATTCACCTCCTGACTGTAGGTGGTCAAGCGCACACAAATGGGCCGCTGCGAGGTCTTCGACATGAATGTAATCCCGGATACAGGTGCCATCAGGGGTATCGTAATCGTGACCGAACATCGATATTGATGGGCGCTGCCCGGTTGCGGTTTCACACGCGACCTTGATTAAGTGGGTTGCTTCCGGAGTTGCCTGACCTAGAGTGCCGTCAAGACTGGCACCGGCAACGTTGAAATAGCGAAGTGCAACGTACTTGAGACCAGCACTGCCTTGCCTACCGCCAAGCGCCATATCACGCAGCGTCCATTCAGTGATCAACTTGGTTCGGCCATAGGGATTGATCGGTATCGTGGGATGGTGTTCGGAGACCGGGACCTGTTCGGGGTCTCCATAAACAGCGGCACTGGAAGAAAAAATAAAGTACCTTACTCCTGATGCACAACATGCACGGATCAGGTTCAATGATGCGACCACGTTGTTGCGATAGTACTTTGCCGGATCAGCGATGGATTCAGGCACAACGATATGCCCGGCAAAGTGAATGACTGCATCGCTCCGCTGTTGGCGTAGGAGTGACGACATGGCGGGCTCATCGCCAGCATCAAGCTGGTGAAAGTCAGCCGTTGGTGGCACTGCCCAACGATGACCACTGTACAGATTGTCGACAACGGTCACCTGATGTCCTGCTGCCAATAGTTGTCGGACAGTGTGCGAGCCTATATATCCAGCGCCACCGGTAACTAAAATTTTGAGGGGGGATGTCGACAAATCTCTGACTCAGGCGGTTGCAACAACGGGCATTATATCTGGCTGCACGGTCTGTTCTTGAATTTTCAACTTCAGACCGGCCCAATTTCAGCCAGGGCGTCGGTAACGTGTTCAGGCAAGAGGTCTTCGAGACACCGGGTATGTCCCAATGGACAGGCCCGCTGAAAACAAGGCCAGCACTCGGGCTGCAGTGACACAGTTCGAGTATTGTGGCCCAGCGGCGGTGTGAAGTTAGGATTGGAAGAACCATAAACGGCTACCAATGGTCTACCGACAGCAGCTGCAATGTGCATCAGCCCGGAATCATTGCTAACAACTTGAGTCGTAGCACTCAGCAGGTCAACGGCTTGGTCCAGACTGGTCCGTCCGCTGAGGTCCACACAGCGCCCATGGACGGCGTCATTGATAGCTTGGACACAAGGTGCGTCCCGGGAGCTACCCAGTAGCCAAACTCGCCAGCCTTCATTCAGTTTAAGTGACGCGAGTTCGGCAAAATGCCTGACTGGCCAGCGCTTTGCCGGGCCGTACTCTGCACCGGGGCATAGTGCGAGTACCGGGGTGTCGGCGACTGGGACGGCGAGGTTGGCCAGGATGTCGGGCACAGATTCAGGCCTAGATTCTAACTGGGGTCTCGGGGTATTTTCGATAAGCGGGGCATCTGCCGACAGCCCAAGTTGCACGAAATGCTGCACCTGCCGGGGTTGTTTCTCCTTGTTGAGCGTGCGTAAGTCATTGAGCAGGCCGTAACGGGGTTCTTTCCGGTAACCAGTACGGCGGGGAATACCAGCTATAAACGGAACCAGCGCCGATTTGATAGAACCCGGCAGGACAATGGCCTGATCAAATTTGTGGTGCCGCAGTTGTCGGCCCAGGCGAATACGGTCAGTGAGCTGCAGACGATGGTGTGCAAAAGGCGCTGCTATGGCGTCATCGACCTCCGGCATACGGCTTAACAAGGGTAAGGTACTGTCGGGTGCAGTGACCATGATCCGGCACTGGGGCCGGGTTTGTTTCAGTTTAATGAAAAGACTCTGCGCCATGATCATGTCACCGACCCAGGCCGGACCGACCACCAGAATATTAGGGGCGATTGTGGTCATGGTGGTACCAGATCAGGTGGACCCACCTCCCGGGGTTGGCCTGTCAGGGGCTGTCTTTAAGAATGAATCGCGTACCGCAATAAGGACAAAGGGCATCGCCATCCTTCTCGATCGGCAGATAAACACGCGGGTGTTGGCTCCATAGCGTCGTGTCTTCACGGGGGCAGAAAAGGGGCAGGTCGCTGTGTGCGATCTCTCGGGGTTGGACAGCGGTATGCTGATCGGCCGCTACCGCCTCGGCCTGGTCGATCGGGGACTTTGTTGGAATTGGCATCTCGGCAGTGTTTGTTAAATTGGGGTCAGCCAGTCACGGTGCGCCTGGTGGCGACCCAGGACACAGTCAAAAAACAATGACTGGATTTTTTCAGTGACCGGACCGCGCTTACCCGAACCGATGGTGCGGTTATCGAGTTCCCGGACAGGTGTGACCTCAGCGGCTGTACCGGTGAAAAATACCTCATCTGCAATATAGACCTCATCACGGGTGATCCGTTTTTCCACCAACTCGATACCGAGTTCTTTGATCAACGTAATTACTGTATCGCGGGTAATACCTTCGAGTGCGGAGGTCAGATCAGGTGTGTAGATCTTGTTATCACGGACAACGAAAATGTTTTCGCCAGTGCCTTCCATGACATATCCCTCAGCATCAAGCATCAGTGCTTCGTCTGCACCGGCCGAGACAGCTTCCTGCAGGGCCAGAATCGAGTTGATGTAGTTACCGCAAGCTTTGGCTCTGCACATGGTGATGTTGACATGATGCCGCGTCAAGGACGATGTGCGGACCTTGATACCGTTTTTCAATCCGTCATCACCGAGATAAGCACCCCATTCCCAGGTCGCAATCGCCACATGTGTTGTGAGCATGTCGGCACGAATTCCCATGCCCTCGGATCCATAAAATGCCAGTGGTCTGATATAGGCGGCTTCAAGGCCGTTGGCCCGGATCACCTGTTTCTGTGCGTCATTGAGTGTGTCGGCATCATAGGGCATATCCATACCGAGAATGTGTGCTGATCGAAAAAACCGATTCGTGTGATCGTGCAGACGAAAAATGGCTGTCCCCTGTTCGCTCTGATAGGCGCGCACACCTTCAAATACACCCAGCCCGTAATGCAGCGAATGTGTTAGCACGTGTACTTTGGCATCTCGCCACGGCACCATTTCGCCGTCCATCCAGATAGTGCCGTCGCGGTCTGAAAATGACATCAGGATTTCCCCAGTGTGTTGTGTTCTTTGAATCTGAACATCAAGCGCCCCTGTTTAGAGCACAAGTACGCCCCTGTCAACCAGTGATATTCTGCCTAGATTGGAATATTTTTCGTTTCCCGAAGCATTGAGCTGACCGCGAGTACAGCATCTCGCGCATAAGGCTCAAGACGAGGTTGAATCTGCTCCGGGGTAATTTCGGGCCCCAATATACCGATTCCAACCGGTTTCATCGTTTCCAACTGAAGGTCGATGATTGATTTAATCACGGCCTGTGCCATAACGAGACCGTGCCCAGTTTCCCCACGTTCAATAATACCCAGTGTCACAGCACCCACGATAGCTGCTCGCTTTAACTCCTTTTTCAGTGCAAGCGGTTTTTCCATTGAGCCAGGGACCCAAATTGGCTCGTCCAGCTGTAGTCCTTCATGCATCGCAGTCTGATGCGCCTGGGACAGCATGATTTCTCCGTAGGCTCGGTGAAATGAACCAATGATAACGGCGATGGTGGGTCCTTTGTGCATAAGTGTAGAGCAGTGTGTGCAAGCCGAATCGAAAGGATAATTCTACCGCATGGTAGTCAGGGTACGGGCCGAATAAAGCGTTCGGAAATTTTTTGCTGTGATTCAATCGGCAGACAAATGTTGCTGCCAGAGCGATGTGATTCTGTTGCGTTCCGCGGCCAGATGGTTCTGGTCGATCAATGGAGGCATCTCCTGGAGCTTGAGCCGGTTTTCCGTTGTCAGGTAGAGGGTAAGGATTTCCAATAGGGAAGACCCGGTGTCCGCATCAATCAGGCCTGCGTCGAGCAATGCCTTGATGATGGAATAATTGTCTCGATCAACTACCAGTTGCGGGTAATCCCGGGCCCAGTTCAGAACCCAGTACTGAACCAGGAATTCTATGTCGACCAACCCGCCTCGATCCAGTTTTAGATCGTACTGGCTTGTTGTGCTGCGGCAGTTGACGGCAATGGTTTGATCACGCATGTTGGCAATCGCCTGGGCGAGCGTGGTCGGTTGGCGAGTCGTTAGCAGGATATCTTTTCGGATTGCTTCAAACCGCTCTTCCAAAGCCCCATCTCCACTGATCATCCGGGCCCGAACGAGTGCTTGGTGCTCCCAGGTCCAGGCACTGTCCTGCAGATACTGTGCATAGGCATCCAATGGTGTTACTACCGTACCGGACCGCCCGTCAGGCCTAAGACGCAGATCGATCTCATAGAGATTTCCGGCCGGGGTTCGCACCGTGAGAATGTGGACCAGTCGTTGCACCAGCCGACTCAGTCGGTAGCGGCGTTCTGCGGCGGCTGACGCACTTATCGAAGATGGCTGGTCATAGACGAATATGATATCCAGGTCGGAGTTGTATCCCAACTCACCACTGCCGAGCTTCCCATACGCAATAATTCCCAGTTCGGCTGTGTCTATGTCCAGTAGCGGCGGTACCAGAGTTTTGTGTGCGCTATCTAACGCTTGCCCCACCAGGGCTTCGGCCAATGCAGACAGTGCGTGGGACACGTCGTGCACACTGAGTAGCCCGGCAATGTCAGCGGCACTGACACGAAGGTTATAACCCCAGCGAAATTCACGGAGCAGGTCCATATCCCGTTCGAGATCGGTACTGTTGGCATTGCCCAGTTTTCTGTTGATCTCCTGCGCAATAGCTGACCGCTTTTCAACCTCGAAATTTGTGATCGGGTCCAATAGTTCGTCCAGGATCACAGGGTGTTGACCGATCCAGTTACTGATTGAACTTGATGCCGTTGTGAGTTGTACCAGCTGTCTAAGCGCGAGAGGATTTTCGGACAGCAGTGAGAGGTAAGCGGAGCGACGGCCGATTGTTTCGATGACCGACAACAGTCGGGTGAGCATGACTTCCGGTTCGCTGGACTGCACGCATTCCTCGAGGGCAAGCGGCAACAGTCGATCGAAGCGTTCACGGCCTTCACGCGAATAAGCGAGATAAAAACGGCTTGTGCGAACGTTTTCCAGCAACTGGATAATTTTGCCGGATTCCTTAAAGCCTGCTGCAGTCAACCTTTTGGTCGCCGCGTCGGTCGGCAGTTCACCTTGCCAGATATCGGCAAGATAGGTCGTATCTTTAGGATCGAGGTCAGCAACAGGGGTGAATATGCCAACAAAAATATTATGGACGTCTTCGGTTACTTGGCTGAGCCGAGAAAAAAGATGACTTTCAGAATCGAAGACCATGGCTGTGGCGATGCGTTGTTTCTCCACGGGGTCTTTTGGGATTCGATGAGTCTGTTGATCGTCTAAGACCTGGAGACGGTGTTCGAGTCGACGTAGAAAATCGTAACCGGAGCGCAGTTGTTCAACACACTGGTGGTCTAGAATGCCCAACGATTCCAGAGCAGTCAGCGCGGACCAGATACTTGGTGTTTGGAGCGCCTGATGACGACCACCGTGGATGATCTGATGGCTCTGCACGATAAACTCGATTTCTCGTATACCTCCTCGGCCTAGCTTGATGTGGTCGGACATATCCTGGTGCTGAAGCTCTCGCTCAATCAGTGCTTTCATCGAACGGATCGCGTCAATAGCGCCGAAATCCAGGTACTTGCGATATATAAAGGGCCTGAGTGTTTTAAGTAACTGGGTACCGCCGAGACAATCCCCGGCAACAGGTCTGGCCTTGATCAAGGCGTAACGTTCCCAGTCCCGCCCGTGTGTCAGGTAATAGTGATCCATCGCGTCGTAAGACAGTACGAGCGGCCCGCTGTCGCCATTGGGACGCAACCGCATGTCGGTGCGGTAGACGATGCCATCTGCTGTGGGCTCCTCCAGGATAGCGATCAGCACCTGACCCAGTTTGATAAAGAATTCCTGATTGCTGATCTTGCTCGGACCCAGTGTTTCGCCTGGTTCAGCATAGGCAAATATAAGATCGACGTCAGAAGACAGGTTCAGTTCCCTGCCGCCGAGCTTGCCTAGCCCAAATACCGTTAGCGCTATGGGGAGACCAGTATCATTCCCTATAGGTTGTCCGTAGCGCTCTGCAACTTCGCGGTGAGCGCAGGCCAGCGCTATTTCGATGATGGCATCGGCAAGTTCCGACAGTGTGGCGACTACTTCTTCCAGTGTTGCCCACCCCGCAAGGTCGCGCCAGCCGATTCGTGCGACTTCCCGGTGTCTTAAGCGACGCAGTTCCACAACCAGCTCGGCGCGATGAACAATTCGTCTCCCAATCTCTTGCACAGTGGTTGTTAGCTCGCCCGGGTGCCTTGGTTGTTCGACGCCCGACGGACCACAGAATATTTGAAGCAGTCCTGGTTCCTGAGATAGAACGCGGGCGATAAAGTCACTGCAGGCGACGATTCGGGCCAATGTCGGTACGGCCTGTTGACTGGAACCATCTGGATTGGCTTGGACCATCGGGCTTTCGAGGTGGTCCAGTAGGGGTTCCAGGCGTGACAGTACTAGAGGCCGAAGAGTGGACGGCAGGCCAACAACACTATCTTTAGCAATATCTTTGGCCGTTGTCATCAGTTCACAGGTATGGGCCTACACTTCAATACCGCGGATCGTTTTGAGGACTCAGAACTGTAGGCGATAGGCGTCAGGGTCAACAGACGGGACCCGTTCATCGATCATCTGGGCAATCATCTGTCCGGTGCCGGTTGCCATCGACATACCCAGCATATTGTGACCGGCGGCAACATAGACATTGGACGCGATGGGACATCGATCGATACAGGGTAGCCCGTTTGGCGTCATCGAGCGCCATCCAACCCAGGTTTCCTCAATCGTATCGGCACAGGCTTCTTTAAGGCATTCATTGGCTCCGGTTCGAAGCAGTGCCACTCGATGTGGATCGATCTTCCGGTTGTAACCTGAAAATTCAAGTATCGATCCCAGTCGGTAACCACTCTTCCAGGGAGTTGCGACGACGCCGTAATCAACGAGGTTAAGTGGATAGTTTGGACAATGCTCGGGTCGAGGCATGGTCAGTGAGTACCCCTTGGCCGGTTGAATCGGTGGTGACCAGCCAAGCTGGCTGGAAAGCTGTGGGGTGAATGCGCCGGTCGCAAAAACAAAATGGTCTGCTGCGATTTTGCCCCGTGTCGTGCGAGCAGCTATGGGCCGGCCATCGTTAAACACAAGTTCTTGTAACGCTGTATTTTCCAGTATTTTGACATCTCGTTCGACCAATGAATCTCGCCAACTTTGAAGCAGGCGATCTGGCCTGAGATGAGCGTCTCCAGGAAAATGCCAGGCGCCAGCCAACCCGGGACGCAGCGTAGGTTCCAACGCCGATATATTTTCGCCAAGATAAGACCGTGCGGCAACACCGTATTCATTCTGTAAGAGTTTGACTGTGCTAGAAAACGAGGCGAACGTCTGGGGCAGCTTACACACATAAAGTGTCCCCGTGGTTTCCCAGTCGCAAGCCAGTCCGTATTCATTTATTAACTCATCATAGAGCCGCCTAGATTGTTGCAACAGACCAAGTGCTGCGTGACCTGTCTTAATCATCTGATCTTCACGACAATTTCCGGCAAATCTGAATAGCCACCGCCATAGATCGAAATCTACCCGGGGCGCTACAAAAAAGGGTGAGCGTCGCCGAAAAAACGAACCCAATACCTGACCAATCACGCCAGGTTCTGCTAGGGGTAAAAGATGACTCGGACAGATCACGCCACAGTTGCCGTGCGATGCCTCACCACCGACTCGGCTCCGGTCAATCAGTGAGACGGAATAACCCACAGTCTCGAGGTAATGGGCGCAGGCTGTGCCAATAACGCCTCCACCTATCACCAGAACGTGTTTTGCGTGATGGCTCAACTGGTTATCCCCATACAGAAAGGATCTTCCGGATCTAGAATCAAAGTAGATTCGGCATTGACATGTGCACTGCCTGTAATCTTAGGTATTACCCGGTCTTGGTGCCACTTCCCCTCGGCTTCGAAGACACTGCCGACGATGCTCTGTTGGCGCCAGGTCGTTCCTGGTGCAACTTTGCCATCGGCCATCAAGCAGGCCAGTTTGGCGCTGGTGCCCGTACCACAAGGGGATCGGTCGTAGGCACCACCCGGGCACAGTACAAAATTGCGACTGTCCGCTGGATCATCTGCCGGACCAAACAGTTCGATATGGTCGATCTCTCCGCCATCGTCTCCAGTAATCCCATCACGGATCAGCGCCGTGCGAATCTGGTTGGCGATTTCACTAAGGCGCGGGATATGGTCAACCGTGACATGTTGCTGTGGGTCTTGCGCGAGAAAGAACCAGTTCCCACCCCAGGCAATGTCACCATAAATGGTGTCGCCACCATCAAGTTTGAGTTTGACGCACTGTCTGTAACGATAGCTTGGAACATTTGTGACAGTGACTCGGTTGTTTTCCTGCAGGTAGATGCTGACATCGCCGACCGATGTTTCAATCAGATGGTTTCCGGGAGCGATTCGGCCCAGGTGATGTAACGTGACTGCCAGACCAATGGTGCCGTGACCGCACATGTTGAGTACACCTACATTGTTGAAAAAGACGATTCCGGCGGTTGTCTCCGTTCGAGTTGGCTCACACAGAATACCGCCAACCCAAACGTCGCCACCTCTGGGTTCGTTGACAATGGCAGATCGAAATTGATCATACTCATTTTGGAATATTTTCCGCCGACTGGCCATGTCACCTTTACCGAGATCCGGCCCTCCGGAGATCACAATTCTTGTGGGCTCACCACCTGTGTGGGAGTCAATTACGTTTACGCGCTGTAATTTCATCTTCAGGGTCACCTGCTACTGAGGAGTTTCCGGCATGACGCACACCGATGGTATCGAATACACTCGATGGCAGCTGAGATGAGATTATGCGGTCAGGCTACCCGCAGTGTCAGTACTGTTTCGATGGTACGCACATTTAGGATAATCACACAGTGTAATGAAAGATTTGTTTGATCTCGGAGCAAAAAAACGCCGGTTCGGTGTGGTGGGGCATCCGGTAGAACACAGTAAATCTCCCCAGATCCACCAACTTTTTGCGCAGCAGTGCAGGCTCGAACTCGAATACATGGCGATTCAGCTTGACCGGGGAGGTTTCGTTCAGGGAGTACACAACTTGCAGGCAGGCGGTGTGTGCGGTCTTAACGTGACTCTCCCATTCAAGGAAGAGGCATGCCAGTTGTGTGATCATGTGAGTGATCGCGCTGAGATCGCCGCAGCGGTAAATACGCTTTGCTTTAGAGACGAGGGTGATATTTATGGCGATAACACCGATGGTGTCGGCCTAGTAACAGATGTCGAGGAAAACCTGGGACTGAGATTGCGTGGCCGAAAACTACTGCTTCTGGGTGCGGGTGGAGCAGCACGGGGTGTGCTTCAGCCTCTGCTCGAGGCCGGTCCTCAGCAACTAGTGATCGCAAATCGTACCGCGGAGAAAGCCCGCCAACTGGCGTTTGCGTTTGCAGGTTACGGCCCAGTCGAGGCCGTGGGGCTGGATCACCTTTCAGGTTGTCATTATGACCTGGTAGTCAATGCCACTTCTGCGAGTCTTTCCGGCGAGATACCACCGTTGCCTGGCGCGCTGTTTGCAGCTGATGCTCTGGCCTACGACATGATGTATGGTGATGAACCCACAGTATTTATGCGGTGGGCCGAGGGTCACGGAGCGGGGCAAGTCAGCGATGGTTTGGGTATGCTGGTGGAACAGGCAGCGGCATCGTTTTATCTCTGGAACGAAATCAAGCCCCAAACGGAGGAAGTCATCCGCTTGGTGCGACAGATGTGACGGCCACATTATTCAATGCCTAGTTAGAGCCTCCTCAATGAGCAGGTCCAGAAGTCAGCGGTTTTATTTAAGAAGGCTCAGGGATCAAAGCCATCCGGCTAACGCCTGTTCCACGATCGATCCTAGTGCCAGGATATGGTCTCGGCGATCGTTGAGACAGGGAATGTAATGGAATTTTTCGCCACCTGAGCGCAGGAAAATTTCCCGGTTCTGGATTTCGATTTCCTCGAGTGTTTCAAGACAGTCTGCAGAAAACCCCGGACAGATCACATCGACACTGCGAACACCTTGGTTGGCAAGCTGTACTAGACTTTTATCGGTGTATGGTTGAAGCCAGGCTGCGCGACCAAAACGAGACTGAAAGGTTACCTGCCAGTCGCCTTGCGACAGCTTGAGTTTCTCAGCAAGCGCTGTGGCTGTGGCAAAGCACTGTTCCGCATAGGGGTCGCCGGCCTGCCGGTAGCGCTCTGGTGTGCCGTGAAAAGAAATCAGCAAATGCTCAGCCCTACCCTGCTTCGCCCAGTGCTCAGAGATCGACGACGTTAGCGCATTGAGGTAACCCTCATTGAGGTGATAGTCACGAACGATATGCAGTGCTGGAAGATTTCTCCAGCTTTTTACAACGTTGGCTACTGCATCATAGATCGATGCGGTAGTGGAAGACGAATACTGTGGGTAAAGTGGCAGAATCAGGATCTGTTCTGTGCCCCGTTCAGCCAGATTATTCAGTGCGGAAACGATTGACGGATTACCATAACGCATACCCAGCTCAAAATATACCGGGAGCTCGATTTTTTGCTGAAGATAATCCGAGATGAGATCGGTTTGACGTCTCGCAATTGTCAGAAGAGGCGACCCCGCCGGTGACCAGATTGTTTTATAGGCGGTGGCACTGCGTCGTGGTCGAAACCTGAGAATAATACCGTGAAGAATTGGACACCAGATCATTCGGTGTAGTTCTACCACACGATGATCATGCAGAAACTGAGCCAAAAACTGGCGTACGGCGAGTGAATCTGGAGCATCAGGTGTTCCCAGGTTAGCGAGAATGATGCCTATGCTGCGGTTGCGATCAGAGTTAATCCCAGTTTGGTAGCGCATCCGGTCAAACTCCTAGAATTGATTGCCTTTACTTGGCCGGTTGACGTCGCAACGACTCACGCTGCAATAGTCTAAATCGTACGATGATAGTTGTATGCTACCCAAGATTCGTTTGCAGTGTGTGTCACTGTATATCAATGCGTATCGCCCCTCTGCAGTGAATATTGTGTTAACGAGATTTCATCTGTGATTGTTCATAGTCGAGTCAGGCTCGAATCGATCGTGAGATCCAATGATATCGAAATCCAATAACGATCGTGCTACGCAATGATGTTATAACAAGGGCTAATGAATCTGTGGTTATTCCGGCAACTTAATTTGGAGCCTTCGGCTAGGGAGTGAGATTATGCACTGGTTCGTACTGGGGATTATCGGGCTTACGCTTGTTGTCTCAGCAAGTCGTTACCCTCGACTGGCATTTACTTTGCTGGTTGTGCTTCTCGCAGTCGCAGTCATCACCTTCCAGTTGAATTCGAAAAATGACGAACGTTCCGACTCGCTGATTTCTGATTCAGAGGTCGAACTATCGCAGGTGACCATGACTACAGGTTACGCGGGTAGTTACGACATGAAAGGCATTCTACGTAATGACTCGCTAGTTTCTTCTATAGTCGAAGTTGTAGTACAGGTTGAGATGCTGGATTGCCCAACTCAGGCTAAAACAGATCGGGTTAACTGTAACGGATTGGGGTGGGCGACGGCCAGGATCACTAAGGATGTACCGCCCGGTCAGAACCAGGAGTTCAATACCAACCTGTCATTTCCCACATCCGAAGTTTCGGGCTATATCAGCTGGGACTATCAGGTCTCGCAGGTCATCGGGCGGCCACACCGGCGTTAGTCGCTCCATAGATTCCGGTCGTTTGTCTGCCCAGCAGGCGGGAAAACTACCCTAAAACCAAAAAAGGCGACGGCCGGAGCCATCGCCTCTGTCGGGTTAGGAACGTCTGCCTAACGATTGTTTAACGTCACTGTTACGCGTTCTTAGCGTCGCCTTTTCTTAGCTGCTTTTTTCTTGGTTGCTTTTTTCCGGGTTGCTTTTTTCTTGGTTGCTTTTTTTTTAGCT